>WNFF01020637.1_pt1 | contig 10520 bp, 7 predicted proteins | sample 5400441 | NCBI WGS metagenome assembly WNFF01 (sample SAMN13153345, study PRJNA577476) | soil metagenome | isolation source: 120 cm saprolite under Douglas fir tree site 2 hole 3 replicate 1 | place: USA:California | collected 2015-04-18
CCAAGAGACTTGTCGCGCTCATATTGAGGATAGAATTAGGGTACCACCCAAAGATAAGCCTAGCTGAAATTCAACACGCTCATCCTGAATAGGGCCCTATTCGCTAAAGGTAGAGCTCGAGATAGCGCCCATCGAGAGGCTGAAGAAATCGGCTCCCAGAACAGGACTCTTGGCGACCGTTCTCTCGGGAGTATTATTTGGCACAAGCGTGCCCACAATCAAGCTCGGGCTAGGTCTCCTTCCCGCAGATCTCTTCGTCGCTCTCCGATTTACACTAGCCTCGGCAGTTGTCCTGTTGCTTCTAAGTCGAAGAGGATGGATTGACTGGACACTTCTCCGAGCAAGACCAATCTGGGTTGTTGGATTCGTTAACGCTCTTGGATACGTGCTGCAGTTTCAGGGACAGCGGTTAACCACATCCTCGGATGCGGCTTTGATCATAGGCACGGCAGCGTTGATGATTCCAGTTCTATCATGGGTCCGCGGGAGCGAAAAGATAGCTGCGAAGAGTGGTCTCGGAGTTTTGTCAGGGTTCCTTGGAGCAAGCCTGGTAGTGACCCGAGGCCAATTTGTGAGCTTAGGTCAGACACAGTTTCTAGGAGATGTTCTGATACTTGGAACGGCGGTTACCATAGCGTTGGTTTTCATCTACTCCAAAGACCTCGCTGTCCAGAAAGGAGGACGAGCAGTCACGGGCGGCATGATTCTCATCACAAGTTTTCTACTTGTTCTAGCGGTTCCCTTGGACCAAAGTTCCTCCGTCAACCTTGGCTGGGAAGCGTTCTTCTACATTACATTCCTAGCAGTGGTTGCAACGGTGGCAGCTTACTACTTTCTCATGAAAGGACTGGAAACCGTGTCTCCTATTGTATCCTCGATCGTTCTACCCATAGAAGTGATTGTTGCTGTCGCCCTGTCAGTGATAATATTCGGGGACCCGTTCAACCTCTACTCAGGAACAGGCGCAGTCCTCATACTCGCCGGTGTCCTACTGGTATCGTCCTCGCCCTAGAACGAGCGGCTAGGACTTTACTGGTGGGCGCCGCAGGTAGGACAGTTAGTCGCATTCGAGTCCATCAGTCCGGTGCAGTATTTGCAGCGGACCTTCACGGAGGGTGCCTGTTGTTGCTGTGGCGGTGGAACACCGTAGCCTGGTTGCCCATAGCCTTGGTAGGGCGGCATTCCATAGCCGGGGTTTGGCTGATAGCCAGGGTTCGGGCCGTAGCCCGTGGGCATTGGTCCCGGTCCATATCCTGTATTCATTGGCATGGAACCATAGGCACCCGCTGGAACAAATGCGATTTGAGTCTCATTAGTCAGGTCAGGTCTGCCATGAGTCTCCAAGACAGCCTTCAACACGTTCTGGACAGAGGACCCGCCCCGTGTCGCCCTGCAAGGAGGAATACCTACGCTGAACGGGAACGCTTGAGCCGGCCCCTTTCCGAAGTCTGTAGGACCAACGACTACGACATCACGCTGATAGAGGTTATTGGTCCGACGCTGGTTCTCTTGGATGCGCTGGTTGTTAGGGAGCGTGACCCAGACCATCTCGTTCCAGCTTTCAACGACCCGTGCCTCCACCTTCACTCCTTTGGACTGGATGTACTCTTCCGCTTCGATGTTTACCTTGCCCACAACGGCCTCTCCCTCTTGAAAGGTCGCCTTGTCAAGACTGATCCAAATCTTGCCCTTTGGATGTGTTAGATGACTCAATAGACCCATACATGATCAACCGAATAGATTCTATCACGTTCCATGTGGGCTATCAACCAAGCGTAACCAAACCAGCAACTTACAAGAAACACGAGTAGTCAGCTCAGGAATCCGGAAAAGGAGTCCTATTAGCATCGACTCGCACCGATTGCTCGGTGCGAATGGTCGGCGTGTCAGAAGGTTTAATTTTTCCCTGACACCCTAAATCAATTGTAGCTTAGCCTTATGGAATTCGGGCAGGAAGGAGGAATTGTGATGGGTGAGAAAAAGAGACATCTTGCAACTGAAACCGTAGAAGCTCAACCGCCCTCCAAGAAACCCGTGGAAAAAGAGGAGCTACAAGCTCAGTTGGACGCGGCCAAAGAAAAATTGGAGAAGGAGAAGGCGAAAGCTGACGACTATCTACGACGCTTGCAGTACCTCCAGGCCGATTTCGAAAACTACAGGAAAAGAGTGGAGAAGGAGATGTCTGACAATAGACAATTCGGAAACCAGCGCCTCCTATCCGATCTCATAATCGTAAACGATGAGCTAGAATTAGCTCTCAGAGAGGCTGAAGAAAGCAAGGAAAACCCGACCATACTCGAAGGAGTTGGAATGGTCCATAAACGGTTACAGACGATCCTCTCAAAAGAGGGCGTCGAGAAGATTCAGAGTGCAGGATCAAAGTTCAATCCCGACCTTCACGATGCAGCTCTCCGGGTCGAGTCAGACGAAGCGGAGGGAACAATCGTGGAAGAGATCAGGCAAGGATACACGCTGAAGGGAAAGGTCCTCCGGCCCAGCATCGTCAAGGTAGCGGAGAACTCCGTTGAGCGTGAGTCTAAATCCGAGAAGCGTGATCTAGAGGAGAGAGAGGACAATGAGTAAGCCTGAGACAGAGAAGATCATAGGAATAGACCTGGGGACAACGAATTCGGCGGCCGCGATAATGGAAGCTGGACGCCCGGTCGTTATTCCGAGCGCTGAGGGACAGACTGCGGCCGGGAAGATGTTCCCATCGGTCATCGCTTTCACCAAGGATGGCCAATTGATAGTCGGTGAGCCTGCTAAGAGACAGGCCGCGACGAATCCCGACGGGACGATCATCGAGATCAAGAGGCGGATGGGAACCGACTACAAAGTCCACATCGCCGGGAAAGACTATACCCCACAACAGCTCTCGGCATTCATACTTCAGAAGATAAGACAGGACGCCGAGACATTCCTGGGACGACCAACAAAGAAAGCAGTCATCACCGTCCCGGCCCACTTCAACGATAACCAACGACAAGCGACCAAGGACGCCGGAGAAATCGCTGGCTTCGAGGTTGCTAGAATAATCAACGAGCCGACAGCCGCGTGTCTCGCCTACGGTTTGGACAAGGCCGACAAAGAGATGAAGATCATGGTGTTCAGCTTCGGAGGTGGAACACACGAAGTCTTTCAGGTTCTGGCAACTAGTGGAGACACTCAGACAGGCGGGACCGACATTGACAACGCGATCGTCGAATACTTACTTACCGAGTTCCAGCGCCAGACAGGCATCAGCCTCCGAAACGATCGCACTGCCATGACCCGGCTCAAGGAAGCCGCGGAAAAAGCCAAAATCGAACTTTCCACTCTGCTCACCACTGACGTCGATCTGCCCTTTATCTCAGCAGACTCATCCCAGCCCAAACATCTTCACACAACCGTTACTAGGGCGAAGCTGGAAGAGCTCGCTAATCCCATAGTCCGAAAGGTTGAGACACCGATCAAGAGGACTCTCGATGACGCGAAACTTACGCCGAAAGATGTGGACAGGATCATTCTCATCGGTGGCCAGACCCGCATGCCGCTAGTCAGAAAATTCGTCGAAGACATAATCGGCAAACAAGCAGAGCGAGGGGTCGATCCGATGGAATGTGTCGCCGTGAAGCGTAGCCAGATATTCTCGACCGCAGCCGACTCCCAGACCACGGTCACTATCCACGTGCTTCAAGGCGAGCGTTCCATGGCAGGGGACAACATATCCCTAGGCATGTTCAACCTAACTGGAATCCCGCCAGCGCCGAGAGGCATTCCCCAGATCGAAGTGACCTTTGACATCGACGCTAACGGTATCCTGAACGTATCTGCAAAAGATCTGGCCACGTCGAAAGAGAACAAGATTACAATTGCCGCCTCAACCAAGCTTTCGAAGGATCAAAAGGAGAAAATGGTCCATGAAGCCGAGGAATTCGCTGATCAGGATAAGAAACGAAAGGAAGAGGTGGAACTGCGCAACACAGCGGAAAGCATGCTCTACACCGCCGACAAGACAAAAGACGAATTGAAAGACAAGATCACGAAAGAACAGGTCGAAACCATCGACAAGGCGGCCGGAGTCTTGAGAGGGGCTCTATCCGGAAAGGAACCTGAAAAGATAAAGTCGGCTAGTGACGATCTCTCGCGAATTCTCCAGAAGATTGGTGCTGAGATCTACCAGAAGGTCACCGCCCAGAAGCCTGGAGAGACTGCCCCGCCCGGAGCGGCTCCTGAAGCTAGTCCCGGGAAGAATGATAATGTCGTAGACGCGGAGTTCAGAGAGGTAAAGGACGAAGGCTCTCGGTAGAGCGAGATGGATCGGAAAGGATGGAGAAACGAGACTATTACGACGTGCTCGGGGTTACTCGAAACGCGTCCAAGGACGACATAAAGGGCTCCTACCGTAAACTCGCCCTACAATATCACCCGGACAGGAACAAGGCACCAGAGGCTACCGAGAAGTTCAAGGAAATCTCGGAAGCCTATGCTATACTCTCCGATGACGAGAAGCGAAAACAATACGATCAGTTTGGGCGAGAGGGAATCTACCAGAAGTATAACACCGAAGACATCTTCCGAGGCGCCGATTTTGACTCCATATTCCGGGACATGGGGTTCGGCACATTCGGCGGGGGTTTCAGTAGCTTCGTGGAGCGAATCCTCGGAGGATTCGGATGCTTCGAGAGTTACGCGAACCCCAGCGCCCCGTCCAGAGGCGAAGATCTTGTCTACGATGGGGCCCAGCCTGGAAGCTCAAGGAAGACTTGTAGCACCTGTCATGGCCGAGGTCAGGTCCAAACAGTGCGGCGAGCCGGCTTCGCTCAGCTGGTTCAGATAACCACGTGCCCCAAGTGTAGAGGAGAAGGAAGCATCATTGACAAGCCATGTAAGAACTGCGGCGGAAGCGGCCTTTCACGAGCAAAGACGAAACTCCAAGTGAAGGTTCCACCAGGGGCCGACGAGGGCCAGAGCCTCCGAATTAGGGGAGAAGGGAACGCGGCTCAGGGTGGGCGTAGTGGAGATCTCTATGTTCGGATAAGATTGAAGCCTCACACCGAGTTCAAACGCGACGGAGACAACATTCTCTACGAGACCAAAGTCAGTTTTCCTAAAGCCGCTCTCGGCGGGGAGCTTGAAATCGCATCTATCGATGGTAAGGCGCAGCTAAAGATTCCAGCGGGGACAAGACCGGGAACAGTGTTTCGCCTTGAAGGCAAGGGTTTTCCTAGGGTTGGAGGATGGGGGCGAGGAGATGAGCTTGTAAGAGTTGATGTTGAGATCCCGCGCGACCTTTCCCGCAGACAAAAAGAACTGTTGTCAGAGTTCGCCAAGGAGCTAGGCGAGAAACCCTAAGGGAAATTATTTCTTCTCTTCGGCGGGCGGCGGACTAGACACTGGAGGAACGAGGGCGCCGCTGGTTGTAGCGGGTCCCGGTGCAGGTTGAGAGAGCGGAACAGGGCTGATCGGGGGAACGACCGCCTGCGCTTCTAGGGTGGGAACGCTGGCTAGCATTTTCTCGACAGAACCTCTGATCTTCGGAACGACTGACTCCAGTCTCACTTTTGCCTCTCGTAGGTTCTTGTAAAGAGTCGCGGCAGCAGCTGTCCCAGCTAGACCTATACCTAGGCCTAATGCGATTGTGTAGGTTGTGAAGTGTTCGACAAAGATGCTGTTCACGTATACCCGGAAGAATACGTTGTAGACGTACTCGTTAGCTAGCCAGAACGAGAAGAATGCGATGACGATTGCCTCGATTATCATGAGCGCTTTGACAGAATCTGGCGTAACAGATTTCTGAACGGTCCTGCTGGGAGACATCCTTTCCGCCAGACCCTTACGCAAGAAGGACGCTGACACATGCTGCAATTTGTGGAGATTGTACCTCAGACTACAGAACGACGGGGTGCCAGTCGCAGGTTCGAAACGTCACTGTTTGGATTGGCTTTAAGAATGGATTGAGTCCGATTGCACTATTAGCGGGGGTTCCCGAGACCTCTATGGGATCCTGTCCTGTAGGGCGGGATTCAGGTCAAAGGGGCAGGACCACTCAGGTAGGAGTGGTGCTTGACTTAAGATCCGGCTTCAGGAGAGATCCTGTGGCGTAGGCCTTCGTGGGTTCGAATCCCACCCCCCGCACCAATCAACAATTACCCCATAAATCCGGCGGGAGCCTGTCAAACATGTTCTGATATTGCGCGACGTTCTAGTTTGACCCTATTTCAGATGCTCTAACTGCGTCGAAATCGACAGGGTTCGAGGGGATTGGAACTTGGAAGCTTTCGGGCAAATCTCCTTTGCCGAGGCACCGGAATTCCACATGGTGGCACTTTGGACATTTCAGATCGTTGCGTAGCTGTCCGGGTTCGCCTTTGTCGTCTCGCCAGATCTTGTAGCCGCAACCAGGACGAGTACACTCGTACACGTAGGTGACGTATTCTTTCTTTGGTGTGGTCTTCCTCTTGGAGTTAGATCTAGTCTTTGGAGAAGACTTGTGAGGGTGAGAGGCTTTCCGAGTCTTCTTCTCGGGTTTGGATTTTGTTTCTTTCTTCAGGGCCTTTCTGTGGGCGCTGGGCATAATCAATCGCTAGGTTTACGGGTCTAACTGACTTAGAGCGTAGTGTTACTGTTGGTCATCAATATTGGGACACAGTCGAGGTCAGGGGACAGCTGTTTGTCTACTCTACCTTGACGACCATCTCCTCCCGGTATCCCGTAATTACCCGTAGGTAACCTCGTAACTGTCGATCTATCTCACCATCACCTGAGTCAGTGAGGAGGCGTCGAGGATGTAGTGCTTCGATCTTGTTCCTCGATCCAACTACGGTAATGTTCTCGATACCCACTTTGCGAATGACGTCTGGGGTGATCTGTTGATTTCCCCTTCCGAACAGAAAGCCTTGGCCACCAATCGGTGAAATTATGATCTTCACGTGACCCTCGCCGGCTAGCGTTAGCAGTGCCTTTTCGTCCATATCCCTTCCTAAAACTGTTCGATTCCCCTTCACTGCATCAACCCCCAGAAGCGTCTTCTTGACTCCTAGTCGTTTAGCGATTCTCTCCAATGTTGATCCAGGGCCGAGAATGTAGATACAGGCCGGGTCGATGTTCTCTTGGAAAAATTCCGCAATCGCGTCCAGTTCTGTGTCCTCTGATGATCCAGTTGCTGATTTTGACGCTTGCATCAGTGGTCCAGAATCGGGGGTTGTAATATGGCCGAACAGCTTGACTGACAATCGATTCTCTCTGAATGCGGCTTCATCAACATCGACCACCTCGCCCAACCTCTTGGGAATCTGACCCTGAAGAAACGCGACGGTCGATTCTGCGGCAGCGGCGGGATCGATGGCGAAGGCTGACGAGTAGATTTTCACACCCGCGGGAACACCTAGTGCAGGAGTATCTTGGCCAACACCCTTCAGCACATCTCGGGCGGTTCCGTCTCCACCGCAAAAAACGATCAAGTCTACTCTTCTCCTCTTCATGAGACGACTGATCCTCACGCTGTCCTCAGACCTAGTTGTCCTTCCAATTCGCCCGACCAATTCATGCTCAAGTTTCAATTGGTCGGCAATGTTCTCTCCCATTTTTCCCGGGGCGATTAGGAATTCAATGTCCTTGACTCTTCTCTGAACTTCTTCGAGGTATCTTAGGCCCCTTTCTGGGGAGACTGATTTCGCGCCTTTTCGGATTGCCTCTTGGAGGGTTTTCTTACCGTCGGTGCCTTTGAGTCCTACAGCTCCGCCCATTCCAGCTATCGGGTTGACGAGAAAGCCTACCTTTTGCGCGGCGTTCCGGTCTGGCAATCTTAGCGAAGCGCGTTTTTGGATAATAGGCCCATCTGGAACGTGTGACCTTCTATCTGCCAGTTTTCTTCCGCGTTCACCTTTGGTTTTTCTTGGTCGGGACGTAGAAGATGTAGCGTCTCTGCTCTTACTTCTTCCATGAGGTAATCTCGCTCATCTTCCAACCATTCCAACTTCTGGACGTCAGGAACGGTCACATAGGCTTCAACGAAAGCGTCAACCGGGAGGTCGAGGCGTTTCCTCATCTCCTGCAATCGTCTCACAATTTCTCTCACGAAGCCTTCTCTCACCAGTTCTTTTGGAATGGTGAGATCGATGTACACGCGGCCTTCGCTGAGACTTCCCATTGCAAAGTTCTCTGGCATTTCCTCTTTGAATGTGACCATCTGCGCGGTAATTGTGTAATCTCTATCATTCACTTTCAATTTGTAGGATTTTTCGGCTTGAAGCACTTGGAATAGTTGTCTTCCATCTGTTGACCGGAGTGCTTCTGCGATCTTGTTGGCATCTCCCTTGTAAGCGGGTCCGAGTCCTTTGAAGTTCGGTTCAGCTATCAGCTTCTTCAGTTGTTCCTCTTCTGCGAGGCCGACGAGTCGGATATCTTTCGAATTTGTCTGTTGCAGGAATAGTGGTTTGAGGCTCTTGACCGCTCGCCTTACCTTGTTGCTGTCTGTGACGATGAGGATCCTAGCGACTGGTTGGCGCAGTTTTACTTTCTTTGATTGTCTGGCTGACGATGATGCCGCGGAGACCTGTTGTACAACCTCCATGTATTCTTCAAGTTTCTTGTTCATCCACGCCACCCTAGAGTTGGGCCAGGAGGACATGTGAATGCTCTCAAGGTCCGACTTCGCCGTCTTGCGAAAGGCTTGCTGGTAAACTGTCTCGGTCAAGAACGGGATGAACGGCGACGCTAGTATGAGCCAGATTCTCAGTGCATGATGAAGGACCGCGTAGGAGGCGAGCTTGTCTTTGTTTTGCTTCTCTTGCCAGAACCGTCTTCTTACAAGACGGATGTACCAGTGGCTCAAATCTTCTATAACAAACGCTCTGAGTCTCCGCAGTGCTAGGTGCAATTCGAGACCTTCCATGTTGCCGCCTACTTCTTTCAACAAGTTCTCGCTGCGAGAGACCAGCCATTTGTCCTCCGGCCTTAGGCTGTTCCAGAGTCTCTTTACTGACCAAGCATCAGGCTTGAACTTGTCGAGGTTCATGTAGAGGGTTGCAAATGAGAAGACGTTCCAGGCAATCTGAAGATCTTTCGCTGCCACCTCAACCGCGTTCCAAGAGAACTGGAAATCCTCCCAAAGAGTTGACTGAACGGTGTAGAATCGAAGGACGTCACGGCTATACTTACCAATAACGTCGCCTGGGCTGACGAAGTTGCCTTTCGACTTGCTCATCTTTTCTCCCTGCTCATCTAGGGTATGTCCGTGCATCAAGACTCTTCGGTAAGGGCTTCGGTTGAAGGCAAAGATGCTAGGAACCAGCTGATAGTAGAACCAGCCTCTTGTCTGATCATGTGCCTCTAAGATAAGGTCGGCCGGCCACCAGCGCTTTAGTTCAACAGATTTCTTTGGATAACCTAAGCTGGCCCAAGACGTAGCGCCGGAGTCCATCCAGACGTCAAGAACGTCCGGTTCTCTCTTTGCGATCCCTCCACACTTGCATCTGACCTGTATTTTGTCGACACCGTTCTTGTGTAGTTCGAATTCTCTGGGTGGGTGTAGAGCGAGTTTGACGAGCTCTGCTCTTGAGCCGATCACAGTGTGTTCTCCACACTTCTCGCAGGTCCATACTGGTAGTGGGACGCCCCAGTAGCGTTGGCGTGATATTACCCAGTCCCGGGCGCCTTCGAGCCAGTCGTGGAATCTTTTGGACCCGGCCCATTCCGGCACCCATTGGACCTTCTCGTTTTCGCTCAGCATTTTTGCCTTGATCGCGGTGACTTTGATGAACCATTGGTCTGTTGCTCGGAGGATGAGGGCTGTCTTGCATCTCCAGCAGTGTGGATAAGAGTGCTCGATTGTCTCTTCCTTCCAGAGGAGGTTCTTGGCCTTGAGGTCTTTGATGATCACGCTGTTCGCGTCTCTAACGGAGAGCCCAGTGTACTTACCTGCCTCTTTCGTGAAGCGACCTGATGGGTCTACGGGCGAGAAGGCCGGCAGTCCATATCTCATGCCGACCTCGAAGTCCTCTTCTCCATGACCCGGGGCGGTGTGGACGGCTCCGGTTCCGTCAGACATCGAAACGTGTTCCCCGCTGAGCAGGAATTCCTCTAGGACCTTGTAGCTTCGTTCTCCTAGGACTTGTTCAAGTCTCTCCTTTGCCAGTATGAGCTTGTCACCGTTGACCTCTGCTAGGACGTAGGGCTTGTCTGGGTGAACCATCACTCCCAGGTTTGCAGGCAGGGTCCAGGGCGTCGTCGTCCAGATGAGTATGAACTCTCCGGGCCTTTCGACCAGTGGGAGTTTTACGTAGATCGAGAAGTCTTGAACGGTTCGGTATTCGTCTGTGACCTCATACCCGGCGAGGGCTGTCTCGCAGCGAGGGCACCAGTGGACGACCTTCAACGCCTTGTAGAGTAGATGTTTTTCCTGGGCGCGTTTTATGGTCCACCAGACAGATTCGATGTACCTGTCCTCGTATGTGAGGTAGGGGTTGTCCCAGTCCATCCAGATCCCGAGATCTTTCAGAACCCTCGTCTGAGCCTGGACGTTTTCTTCGGCGAATTTC
>WNFF01005320.1_pt1 | contig 10518 bp, 13 predicted proteins | sample 5400441 | NCBI WGS metagenome assembly WNFF01 (sample SAMN13153345, study PRJNA577476) | soil metagenome | isolation source: 120 cm saprolite under Douglas fir tree site 2 hole 3 replicate 1 | place: USA:California | collected 2015-04-18
ACCCTCTGCCACGGCGCGAGCCGACCGTATCAAGCCCGTCCACATCGGCGATCACCTGCGCGAATGGCGGCAGCGCCGCCATCTCAGCCAGCTCGATCTCGCCGGCGATGCCGAGATTTCCGCGCGTCATTTGAGCTTCGTGGAAACCGGCCGCGCGGCGCCGTCGCGCGACATGGTACTGAAGCTGGCGGAGCGGCTGGCCGTGCCGTTGCGCGAGCGCAACGTGCTGCTGGTGGCGGCGGGGTTTGCGCCGGCGTTTCCGCAGCGCTCGCTGGACGATCCCGCGCTGAAATCGGCGCGGGCTGCGATCGATCTGGTGCTGCGGGCGCATGAGCCCAATCCGGCACTCGCCTACGACCGGCACTGGAATCTGGTGTCGGCCAACCGCATGGTGATGCCGCTCCTGGAGGGCATTCCGGCGCGACTGCTCGGCCAGCCCTTCAACATTCTGCGGCTCGCTTTTCACCCCGAGGCGCTGGCGCCGCGCACCGTCAATCTCGCGGAATGGTCGAGCCATCTTTTGGAGCGGCTGCACCGTCAGTGCGAGGCCACCGCTGATCCCGAGCTGATAAAACTCTATCACGAGCTGAAATCCTATCCGATGCCGGCGCGGTCGGCGCCGCTGTCGGCCGACAACGTCGCGATACCCTTCAAGATGCGGCTCCATGGCGACGTCTTGAGCTTTATTTCCACCACGATGATTTTCGGCACGCCGGTCGATATCACGCTGTCGGAGCTGGCGCTCGAGACGTTCTTTCCCGCCGACGATCTGACCGCCGAGCGGATGCGCAGCATGGCGGCTAATCTCAAATAGCTCCCTTGCTCGCGCTCGAATTGCCGCTTATCTCTGGGGCTTCCGCAAGGGAGGAGGCCGTCATGAGCACCCTAAAACCGCTTCAGATCGACATCGTCTCCGACGTGGTGTGCCCGTGGTGCTACATCGGCAAGCGCCGGATCGAGAACGCGCTGGCGCTGGCGCCGGATGTGCCGGTCGAGATCCACTGGCGGCCGTTCTTTCTCAATTCCTGGGTGCCGCGCGAAGGCATCAGCCGCGACGAATACCTCACCGCGAAATTCGGATCAGTCGAAGCCTACAAGGGCATTGCAGGACGCGTCGTCGCCGCCGCCAACGAAGAGGGCCTCACATACCGGCCCGACCTGGTCAGGCGCCAGCCCAACACGACCGACTGCCACCGGCTGATTCACTGGGCGGATGCGCAAGGAAAATCCGCTGACATGAAACAGCGGCTGATGGAATTGTATTTCAGGGACGGCGGCGACCTCACCGACGCCAATGTGCTGGTGCAGGCGGCTGCCGATTGCGGGCTCGACGCCGACGAGGTTCGCAGGCGTTTGGCGACCGACGAAGACGTCGACCTGATCTCGGCGCAGGCCAAGGACGCCTCCGACAAGGGCATCTCCGGCGTGCCGACTTTTGTCTTTGCGCAGAAATATGCCGTGTCCGGGGCGCAGCCGGCCGAGCAACTCGCCCGCGCCATCCGCCAGGTGTCGGCGGAGGTGAACGCGCAAGCGGCGGAATAAGAGGGCCTTAGGTTTCTCCTCCCTCGCCCCGCTCTTGCGGGGAGAGGGTCGGGGTGAGGGGCTCTTGCGATCTGCGAATTCTGAAAGTGTGTTGAGTACGGTGCCTCGCCCCTCACCCGCCGCGCAAAGCGCGCGTCGACCTCTCCCCGTAAAGAACGGGGGAGAGGTGGAGTGCCATCCGGCAGGTGTCGGCGGAAGTGAGCGCGCAAGCCGCGGGGCAAGGCTCCACGTGTCCCGGACGCGGTGCAGCGTTCTTTACGCTGCTCCGCAGAGCCGGGACCCACCATGGAGCTAGAGGGGCCCCGGATCAGCAGCGCACCGCTTCGCGCTGCGCAGCATCCGGGGAACGGCGCCACCGCCTCTCACGCCCCCTTCAAATAATAATCCGCGTGTTTTGCGAGCGTGATGCAGCGCATCAGGCGCCACATCGCCTGCGAGGCGCGCAGCAGTTTGATCGCAGTTGTGACGTTGCGGCTTTCATGTCTTGATAGGGCTGCAAAACCAGCGGCAAGAAAATTGGGGGAGACGTCATGATCTACGAGTTGAGAACCTACACCGTGAAGCCCGGCGCCCTCGGCGACATGATCAAGGCGGCGAGCACCGTGTTGCGCGACATCCGCAAGGATGACTACGGCAAGCTCGAGGGCTACTGGTCGAGCGAGATCGGCCCGCTTAATCAGGTCATGCATCTGTGGAGCTACAGCGATCTCAACGAGCGCGCGAGATTGCGCGGTGAACTCGCCAGGAATCCGCGCTGGAGCAGCGAGTACCTTCCGCTGATACGTCCCCTGATGATGCGTCAGGACATCCGCCTGCTCAACGCAGTGAAGGCGCCCGTTGCCCCGGCATCGACGGGCAACATCTATGAGTTCCGTAACTATCGCGCGAAGACCGGCGGCGTCGTCAAGCAGTGGTTCGATGTGTTCACCGCCGCGCTTCCGGCCAGCGAGAAATATTCCAAGATCGTCGGCCTCTGGCAGACCGAGGCAGGTCAACCAAACGAAGTCTGCCACATCTGGGCGTATCCGAGCTTGAACGCACGCGCTGAAGCGCGTGCAAACGCCCTTAAAGATCCGGCAAGGAATTCCTCGGAAAAAGCGGTCCGCTGCTCGAAGAGATGCACTCGACCATCATGCTGCCCGCACCTCACTCGCCGTTGAAGTGAGTCTGTCAGAATCGTAGCAGTTGCACATCTGAGCATGCGGCTCTTGGCGCAGGCCCGGAAATCCATACTCCCGATGGTGGTCAGGGATTTCCGGACTCGCTCGCTGCGCTCGCGGTCGTGTTAACCGAACGTTTACCATTCGGACGCCGTGCGCGGGCGCAACGATTGCGCCTGATCTCCCGCCGGATGCGAGCCGCTGCAATCCGCGGTCGGTATCTTTCCACCGCACTCTATCACGCCCGCTGATTCGCGGCACGAACATTGCTTTGAACAATCCGACTGGAAAACTTGGGAGTGCGGCAATGAAACGCCTCGTCCTTGGTGCAGTGTTCGGTTGCCTGATGAGCGTTGCGAATGCCCGCGACCTCGGGCAATGGGATTCCGTAAATCCGGGGATACGCGAGTGGTATCAGGCCCTGATGCAGCCCGACAATCCCGCCGCCTCATGCTGCGGCGAAGCTGACGCTTATTGGGCGGATTCGTTCGAAGTCGATGGCGACAAATACGTCGCCATCATCACCGACCCCAGACCCGACGAGCCGCTGCGCCGCAAGCATATCGATATCGGGACAAGAATTGTCGTGCCGAACCACAAGCTGAAATATGACCGGAGCAACCCGACCGGCCACGGCATTATTTTCCTGAGCAGGGCGGATTATGTGTACTGCTACGTCGCGCCGGGTGGCGTGTAATCTTTCCTGTTCAGTCCGTGGTCGGCAGGTGCCGCATCGTGAACTCGATCTGACCGTTGGGAAGCTGCCGCCAGTTCTCGACGATGGGCGTGTAATTTCCCTGCGGAGCCTGATCGATGATTTCGCGGGCTTTCCGACGCGCTGCGTCGATGGGCAGCTTGAATATCATTGGCTGCTGCGCGCCGGACATCCGGACTGCCAAATCGTGGGGGCGAACGGGCATGGCGGACCTCCAGAGGTGACCGGGGCTTTTATGATGTCACCGATCATGAGCGTCCGAGCCTGAAACTGAAGTGTGGGGAAGGGTGCCGTGACGCTTATCCCCGCTAATCACCGGGGGTTCCGCCACGGGAACCGGTCCCGCCCGTCGCTTTGCGAAGTGGCCGGCAGGATGGGGATGCCTGATCCAGCACGGCAATGCTTAAGAAGCGTTAATCATTTTGTGGGGATAATCGCGTCGACGATTCCAGAAGGAGTTTTCGATGTCGAAGTTTGCAATCGGCGACCGGGTCGACAAAGCAGCCGACGACCATGAAGGCGGTACCGTCATTGCGGTGTTTTCAACCACGGACGGCAACTTTCGCTACGCCGTCGACATGGAAGGGTACGGTGCGCTCCAGTTTTTCACCGAGGAAAATCTGGTCGTTCACCCGAACTAATTCCCTGACCCGAGTCCCTAAACCGGCTCGTAGGTCTCGGAGTCCCAGGTATCGTCGGCCTCGACGCGTCGCCGGTCGACGATCGCTCCGCCACTGATCGTGACGCGATAGGTTTGTGGGCCCAGCGGTTTGCCCATGGCCGAGGTAAGCTCGGCCCTGACGCACGCCGTCCAGCCGGATCCGTGGAGGTCGCGGCGCGGCGGCGAGACCCGCACCTGGCGCGGGTATGAATTGGCGACGAATACCGACTCCAGATTTTTGCGGACGAGTTGTCCGACATCGGGTGGCGGCGGATCGCCGGCTTTGGCCCGCATGAACTCCGGCACCGGCGAACGGCTGTCGGCGAAGCCGCAGCCCGCCAGCATGAGCGCCCCGCCCGCAATCAACGCCGCATGAACAATGATCCGCCGCATCCGCCAATTTTATCCGGTACCGGTTAAAATTAGGCAGGATCGCGGGCAATTCGCGGGCCCTCGCCATCAACAATTGCTGAAGCCCGGCCGCGCGACAGGCTGACGATCCTCTGTTTGCCACCACCGGGTTGCAGAGTAAGGTCGGCAACGCGCATGGCAGGGAGAACAGCGGCGATGAAGACCTTCACGGTTGCGGTGGCGATGCTGGCGTTGATCGCGGTGCCCGCACAGGCCCAGGTCAACGGCAAGCGGCATCAGGGCGACGAAAGGAAGGCCGAGCCGAAGAAGCCGGCAGTCGACGAGAAGGCCTACAAGGCCGCGCTTGAGAGGATTCCGGAGCCCAAGGAAAAGTACGACCCCTGGGGCGTCGCGCGGCCCGCGGAGCCCGCCAAGAAACCGAAATAAGAAACCGAATTAGGCAGTCGAAATAGGCCGGCGGCGCGCGCACAGCCGGCGATGCCTGTGACCCGTTCTATGAGCAGCGGCTCCGTCGACGAATCCTTTCAACGATCGATTCGGCATTCTTCCAACGACGTCCGTTGTTGACGGCTAATAATCCCGGCGGCTGTGAAGGCATGATGTCGTTGCAAGAGCTCCACGCCGCGGCCGGCGTGAGCAAGCTGCCGATCGAGGACTTCGAGGATCAGTCGCTGGTCTATTCGACCGTGACGAAGCGTTAAGCGAAAGGCCGCCCAGGTTGGGCGGCCTCGTTCATGCAGGTATGATTGGGATCATTCGGCGGGTGCGGCGACCGTCGACAATGGCGTGCGAACCGGAATGTGCAGAAACAGCGCGCAAACGATTGCCGCGATCAGACCGAGCAAGGCGAGCCCGTAAAGTCCGCCCGCATAGCTGCCGGTCAGGTCTTTCATCACGCCGACATACCAGGGCCCGAAGAAGCCTCCGAGATTGCCGATCGAGTTGATCCAGGCAATGCCCGCTGCGAGCCCGGCGCCGCTGAGAAACATCGGTGGCATGGCGAAAAACGGACCCTTGGAGCCATAGAAACCCATCGCGGCGATCGACATTCCCACCAACGCCCACCAGGTCCCCATCGTCATGCCGGCGATGACCAGCCCGACGGTCGAGAACACACAACCGATGAACAAATTCCAGCGCCGCTCGTTCATGCGATCGGAGATGCGCCCCCACACCACCATGGCGATGGCGCCGCAGGTATAGGGAATCATGGTGAGCCATCCGACCGTCATGTTGCTGTAGTCGCCGAGCGACTTGATCATCTGTGGAATGAAAATCAGCATGCCGAGGCTGGCGGTGACGATGCCGACATAGTTCAATGCCAACAGCAGCACCTTGGGATTGTAAAGCGCCTGCCACAGCGTGAATGTGCGCACCGCTTCGGTGGCGCGGCGTTCGGCGGCGATCCTGGTGACGAGCCAGTTGCGCTCCTCCGCGGTAAGGAATTTTGCCTGCTCGGGCCGATCCGTCAGCACGAAAAATGTGATCACCCCGATCACCACGGTTGGGATCGCTTCGGCGATGTACATGACTTGCCAGCCGCGCAGACCGAACAGGCCGTCGAGGCCGAGAAGCCCGGTCGATATCGGCGCGCCGAGCGCCACCGCGATCGGCAGTCCGATCAGAAAGCCTGACACGATGCGGGCGTGATGATGGCTCGGAAACCAGTAGGTGAAGTAAAGGATGATGCCGGGAAAGAATCCGGCCTCGGCAACGCCGAGCAGAAAGCGCACGATCCCGAAGCTCGTCGGGCCTGTAACCATGGCGGTCAGGCCCGCCAGGATGCCCCAGGTGATCATGATCCGGGCGATCCATATTCTCGCGCCGACCTTTTGCAGGATCACGTTGCTCGGCACCTCGAAGAGGAAATAGGCCCAGTAAAACATGCCGACGGCAAAGCCGAAGGTGCCGGCCGACATGCCGAGGTCGCCGCGCATGGTGAGCCCGGCGAAGCTCACATTGATCCGGTCGATATAGGCGAGCACATAGGACAAGACCGCAAACGGCAGCAGCCGCAGATAGACCTTGCGCATGGTCGATCGTTCGAGCGTACGGTCCATTGTTTCCTCCCCCAGGATTTCAAGGACAGTCGAAGCTACGCCGAAGTTTTGGCGCTGTCACGCGAACACACGGGCAGGTGGTGTCTAAATTTGAAATTTAGGGGTCACTGCGCGACAAGATGTTGAACGGTTCAAAGCGGGCGGATCCGTGTCGCGCGAACCTGTTTTAATGTGCTAGCTTGAGCCGGTACTTGTCTTGTCCGAGCATGGGGGAGGCAATGAGGCGTCGGGAGTTCGTTACCCTTGTGAGCGGAGCGCTGGTCGCTTGGCCGCTCGTCGCACGCGCACAGCCCTCAGGCAAAATTTGGTACAAGGCAAGCGGCTTGAGTTGCTTAAGGAAACACTGCCGGACCGCTCGCGTGTCGGCATTTTGTGGAATCCGGACTTTGCGCCCAATCCAAGCCGCCTGACTGCGATGAGGGAGGCCGCCGTGTCGCTGGGGTTGACGCTTGTCTCGGTAGAAGCACGCGGGCCAGATGGACTTGAACAAGCGTTCGAGACGATGGTGAGGGAGCAAATGCAGGCGTTCTTCCTTCTGGCGGATGCCGTGCTGTTCAACTATCGCCAACAGATTGCCGCCATGGCCCTCAGAAATCGGCTGCCAGCCGCTTCCGGTTTCAAAGAATTCGCGGAGGCGGGTTTGCTTCTGACATACGGGGTTGATGTTCAAGATCTATTTCGTCGGTCTGCCTCTTTCGTCGATAAGATTTTCAAGGGTGCGAAGCCTGCCGATCTGCCGGTCGAGCAGCCGACCAAGTTCGAGCTCGTGATCAACCTAAAAACTGCGAAGGCGCTTGGTCTCGAAATTCCGCCAAGCCTCCTCGCCCGTGCCGACCAGGTGATCGAATGAAGATGGATTCATGAGACGACGCGATTTCATGATACCGACAATGCGCCCAAGGGAGGAAGATATGCGTAAACTTGGATTGAGCTTAGTTGTGGTAGCTGGAATTCTATCTGTGGGCTTCCCAATAAATCGCGCCAACGCGACGTCGGTCACGCTGGCCCAAGCCACATCAATCATGGATGCGGCGCTTAAGAAAGCGCGGGAGCTTAAACAGATGCCGCAAACCGTGGTGGTGCTCGATGTCGGCGGCCACGTGGTCGCTGCCAAGCGCGAGGACGGCTCCGGTATCATCCGGTTCGAGGTCGCCGTCGGCAAAGCCTATGGTGCTCTCGGCATGGGCTGGGGCTCGCGCACCATGATGGAACGCTCCACACAAAATCCGAACTTCCTTACTTCCATCGCGGCGGCGAGCGGCGGCCGCGTCGTGCCGAGCCCTGGCGGCGTGTTGATCCGCGGTAGCGATGGCGCGGTGATCGGCGCGGTCGGCATTTCTGGCGACGCCGGAGAAAATGACGAAGTGTCTGCGGTGGCTGGCATCGAGGCGGCCGGACTCAAGGCTGATCCAGGAGGAGCCAAGAAATGAAAATATTTTCCTTCTGGCGTTCGCTGGCACCTAATTGGCACGAAAATGAGGTGGCATCCCGTTCGACTCATGTCCGACAGGACTCGCATCTGATATCGCTTCTAGTCAGTTCATGACCTATGTGAACGTTCGACATTCGGTCGGTAATAACGTATATTGCGTTTTAGATATTTTTGACTGGGCTTTCTGGCGCGACGGCAAACTTGCGAAGAAATATTGCTTCTCCCGTCCCATAAACGGGTTCTTTCTGATCGAAAATTTCATCTTTGATTTACATGAATGCCATGCGACGCAACCTTTGCGTATACACAAGCAAGGTAATCATTGCAGCAATGTATACCATTGCGACTGCAACCGTCCCCACGTTCACTCGACCTGCTCTGGCGCAAAGCGTCCAGACAATCGCTACTGAGCGGTTTCTGCAATCACCATTGGCCAGCACCGCGGGCGAACCTCTTGCAGAACGTCTTGCGCGACCTCTATCCCGCAACGAGGAGTTTGCTTTAAGGCCAATGGACCAGTTCAAAGAGTGTGAACTTTGTCCGGAAATGGTGGTCGTCCCGGCAGGCCAGTTCTTGATGGGCGCAAACGACGGAGAATCCGGAAGTACCCCCGACGAGAGGCCACAACACAGGATAAACTTCGCGCAGCCATTCAGTGTGGGTCGTTTTCCGGTGACATTGAGTGAATGGGATGCTTGCGTAGCAGCAGGTGGATGCAGCTACCAACCTGCCGATCAAGGCTGGGGACGCGGAAGGCAGCCAGTAATTGGTATCCAATGGGATGACGCCCAAGAGTACGCTGCGTGGCTTAACCGTACTACCGGCCGAACCTATCGTCTTCTTAGCGAAGCTGAGCGCGAGTATGTCGCGCGTGCTAGGACGACGACGGCGTATTGGTGGGGCGACTTGTTCGAGCCCACGCAGGCAAACTGCGCTTTTGGCAGTCGAGAACTGTCTCCTGCAAACATGGGCGGCGTACAGAAGCCCATCGCGAGAGCGCAAACCTTGCCGGTCGAGTCATTTACTCCAAATCCCTGGGGGCTCTATCAAGTTCACGGGAACGTCTATGACTGGGTCGAGGATTGCTGGAACGACAATTACGATGGAGCTCCGTCTGATGGCTCGGCCTGGATGAGCGGGAATTGCAGCGGGCATGTCCTTCGCGGCGGCGCCTTTAGCCGAAAACCCCAGGCGGCTAGATCTGCTGCGCGTGTATGGTTCGGCTCCCCCAATCGCCTCGTCTACATGAGCGTCCGCGTTGCCAGAACGTTGAAGCGGTAGACAAGCACTGCATGTCCGGCCCGCGTGGAAGACGTTTCGCACGGTCGCGTAATAGGTGGCGGCGCAGGTGTCGGGGCACGCTGTGTGCAAAACGTCGGCAGAATAGCGATGTTGATATCAAGTCTTTGACACTACCTGAATAATTTCGCATTCTGCGCGCGAAGCCTCAGCAGAAACAAGGGGGGCTGCGATCAGGGAGCACACGCAATGGGTAGCCGGTCCGCCATCATCTGTGCAGTTATCGGAATAATTGGGGCTACGACGGGCGGCACTGTTTCAAAAGCAGTGGCCTCCGATATCATCGACGAGTGGGCAAACGTGAAGACGCCCGCTGCCCCCGAGATCAAGGCGGTGACCGTTGATCCAAAGACAACGGCGCTAATTATGGGCGACTTAGTGAACCAACTTTGCGCCAAGCGGCCGCGCTGCGTGGCCGCGCTTCCCGCGATGAAGAAGCTCGTTGGCGAGGCGCGTGCGGCGAAGGTCGCGGTCATCTACAGCATACCACCTAACGCCACGACTGCGGATATCATCACCGATGTTGCACCGGCCGCCGATGAGCCATCGGTGCAATCTGGCGTGGATAAATTTTTCAAGACCAATCTGGAACAGATCTTAAAGGATAAGGGTATCCAAACTGTCATCGTGGTCGGCACATCAGCGGAGGGCCTCGTGACTTATACTGGCGGTGCTGCCGCGATGCGCGGGCTCAATGTTGTTATTCCAGTAGACGGAATGGCGTCGGTGGAAGCATTTGCGGAGCAATACGTGGCTTGGCACATGACCCACGCACCAATCATCTCGTCCAAGGTGACGCTGACGAGGACGGGCATGATCAAGTTCTGATCGGCGTCCCTGGGCAAATGGGGCGTTAACTCTGCCGAGTTACCGGTGGAGCAACCGCTCAAGTACGAGCTGACGCTCAACCTTAAGACCGCCAAGACGCTCGGCCCGACCATCCTGCCGGGAGTGCTCGCTATTGCCGAAAGAGGTGATCGAACGAGTGCGCCAGCCGCAAGCTGGTGCGATCCGGCCGGTGATAGTCCGGCCCAAGTAAGGAGTAGCGTCCGCTTGGTAGCGAGTGTTGCGTGGCCACTGGCGACAGTGGTTGCGAAGCCTACACAGCAATTGCACGGGGTGTGGGATTGAGCCACGAAAGATCAGATATCGCGGGGGCCGAGAGACTTTATTCGTTCGAAGGCAACATGTGCGGCACCGCTATGCGAGGTGCTGACGCCGTGCCGGGGTCTAAGGCCTCGGGGCCATCGGCGTGAGCGGCGGCTCCGGCGCGCAGG
>WNFF01005511.1_pt1 | contig 10516 bp, 7 predicted proteins | sample 5400441 | NCBI WGS metagenome assembly WNFF01 (sample SAMN13153345, study PRJNA577476) | soil metagenome | isolation source: 120 cm saprolite under Douglas fir tree site 2 hole 3 replicate 1 | place: USA:California | collected 2015-04-18
AAAAGCTGTGCCGGAATGTGTGCCAGCCGACAAGCCTATTAATTCCAGCACGCGTTACGGCAGGCCGGACGATGCGGGATAGAATGATATCCGGCCAATAAGGGTTCTTGCCCTTGGTGCGAGGGCTCGCGAACACCCAATCGTAGGGTTGATTGTAAGAGCTTTTTTGTTTCCAGGCCCCAAGTTCGGCGGCGAGAATTGGATCCATGGGCACAGGTTTCTTCGAGGCTTCTGTCTTGCAATTGCCCACAACGTTCCTATAAATCGAGCGCTGAACTACGATTTGCAGGTTCTCGAACTCGACGTCTCCCCATTTCAAGGCAAAGAGCTCGCTCCGTCTCAGCCCGGTGGCGGCGTCCATGAAAACCATCACACGAAAACACCCATCAAGCTGTGAAAGAAGTGCACTTAGTTCTTCAGGTTCCAGCCACTCGGGAATTCGTTGTCGTTTGGCACTCTGGCGCACAAGAAGGATGGGATTTCTTCCTTGTTCCAGCCACTCGTGACGGGTTTGCACGCGACAGTTTACGAAGCCAATTTTCGACGGCGATTGTACGTACGTCACGGATGTTCAGACTCCCCCATGCGGGCCTCACCCATCGCGTGAGGAAATCTCTGTAGATCGTCTTCGTAGCGTGGGACTTTCCGCCGTCAACTTGAGCACTGGCTAGCTCGGTCGCCATGTAGTGATCGACAAGGTCGGCAACTGTTATAGTCTGTTCACGCTGACGATTGCGTGTTTCGTTGATCGAGACGCGGAGGCCGTTACTCGCCTGCCACGCGTTTTCCAAATTCGGATATTGCTTGACTGTGCCAATGATAGCTTTGCGCCGGACGCGCGTTCCGTTGGCTTCAAAGTCCCACCAGAGGAACTCCCAACGATCAGGTCCCTTCTTCCTTTGGCCAAGCCGCAGATATCCTCCCTGATAGCGGACTCGCATTCTCCCTCCTCCGGCACTGTCGCACCGGAGAGGAGCTTATGCCTGCGTGCTGGGTCAGATCGCACGTTCGGCCGGCCAGCCTGGTTATGTAAGAAAACTTTGGCGAGGTTCGTATTAATCGAGACCGCGAACAGGTTTTTGCGCTAAAGAAGTAGACAGGTGCCGCTACCGAGACTATTTCTAGCCAATAATACGACCCCCACTGGATGGTGCCTTAGGCGACTTCCGCATACTTTGACAGTCCCAGCGGTTGACACGGACGAGGTTGATCGCCCGAGTCCATTCGGGCCTACACTTCTATGGTTCAGCTTTGAGTGCTACCTAGTCCGACTGCCGCATTTCAACCCGAAAGCCAACCCGAGATGTGTCCAACCACGGCGTATTATCAAGTACTTGGCAGTCCCCAACAGCCTTGTAAGTTGTTGTGAGTACTTGAAATCCCCGCGTCGAAACGGTAGAGGTCTGCGGTTCGAGTCCGCACGGGCCTACCATATCTTTCAATGAGTTAGCATCCATAACCTCTCTCCGCAAGGCTCCAATTGGCTCCATTAAGGAGGTAGTCCGCGACTCCGAAGGGTCTTCGCGTCTGTGGGCGCAGACGGTTGAGAAGGACGCGCCTGCCTCGTGAGCAGGGGTGCTTGGAGCTACCGGAGTTGGCGAACCACTAGAAGATAACCCGAACGGCCAGCTGAATCTGACGCGCAGTGCCGACGGTGGTGAATATTCGGCCGACGTTTTTGGCGAGATTGCCCGCTGCATCTTCGAATACGGCGTCTCCGTTTCCTCCCAGTGTAAGGGGGCTTTGTGTGTTACTCGGGACTGCAAAATTCGGATGATTTAATAGATTGTAGGCTTCCGCTCCGATGTTAAGCTGCGCGCCTTCCGTCAATTGGAAGCTCTTTTGCAGCGCCAGATCAAATTGCGCGAAGGCGGGGCCGCGCAGGATATTACGCCCAGCATTGCCAAACTGTCCGGGAGGCGGCAACGCAAATGCACTCGGATTAAACCAGCATGACGGAGTACCCACTTTAGCGCCGTTCGGACAAACACCCGTATAGGGATTGCCAATAAGGTTTGGTCGTTCCGACGTCAATAAAGATTGCAAATCTGCATTGTCAAAGGCAAGTACGGGAGTAAACGGGACGTTGCTGTGAACGCTGGCAACAGCAGAGATCTGCCAGCCGCCAAAGTGGCTTCCGCGCCCAAAAGGTAGCTTATAAACAACGTTCGCAACGAAATTGTGCCGAATGTCGAATGCTGACCGGCCTCGGCTTCCCTTGCGATCGAAAATGTCCTGAGACGTGGGCGGGTCATTTACACTTTCTATGGAAAAATTTTCCGAAGCATCATCTATGGAATGGGAGAACGTATAGAAGGCCTGCCAGGAAATGTTGTGGGCATGCTGTTTCGAAACAGACAGCTGAAATGAATTATAGAAGGACTGTGCATCGGTTAGCACTGTTAACAAAGGTGAAGGCAAGTTCGGATTGTAGCGATGCCCTAAGGCTGGTTCGAAAGGGTTTTGTTCTGCTTCGCGCGGGAGGTGATTGCCACGCGCGCCAAAATATCCCGCGCTGAGGACAATTCCCGGCGCAATTTCTCGTTGCAAGTTGAGATTATATTGCAGCGCGTAGGGGAATTTCGGATGGTAAGTAGTCGAGAGAACATATAGCGGCTGCGTCAGAAGAGCATTCTGCGGGTTGAGAAAGCTAGGAAACACAAAGGAATCTAGGCCAAAAAAAGGAGGCAGAAACCGATCGACACCAAACAAGAGCACAGGCAACTGATCGCGAAAGACGCCGGCCCCGCCCCGGAGCACAGTCTTACCATCACCAAAGATGTTCCATGCGAAGCCGGCCTGTGGTGACAGAAGATCCGCAGGTGTCCCGGCAAATACTTTACCGACCGTCGGCCCAGAATCCGTTGCTGGGTCACGAACGGCTGAGACCCGTCCGTTTGCCTCGGTCGGATTGGAGTAGAAGTCGTACCGCAGGCCAACATTTAACGTAAAGCGGCTAGTTATTCGGAAGAAGTCCTGAGCAAACCCAGACGCAACAATCTGTCGATAGCCGCGGTCCGAATCAGACATTGAGGGAACAGAACCGACGTAAGACAGAGGCAGGGCTTGCAGAAAAAATTCCAGAGCCGGATTATTGCTGCGCGCTGGGAACCCGAAGGGACTCAGATCTTGGAACGTGTACAACCCATTCACCCCAAAATCGAGAGGGCCATTGGATTGGATCCTTCGAAACTCCGCGCCGAATTTCAAGGTGTGGCGATCAATTGTACGTGAAAGTTGATCCTGAACTTGATAAACAGTCGAAAAATCCCCTAACGGGATTACTGCACTGTTGCCTACTAGACTCATACCAGCAATGTCGATCGTTCCGAACGGTCTGCCAGGTATCAAAGAAATAGATAGCCCCGGATTCGTATCAACAATTGAAGTGGATGCAGTCGTGCGGTTGATGCCGAATCGCAATTCGTTAAGAAATTCATGCCCAAGATTCCTGCGGTCCTGAACACTAAAGTACTGATTGCGGGCTTGATGAAGCGTCGGGAACCCTGGAACGTAAGTGCCCGGTGGTGTTCCGAAATAAGGAACCAAGGACGAACTGTCATCAATGATGTAACGCCCGAATAGCGAATGAGTGTTGGAGAAGTTGTGATCAACACGGAGCATGCCGTGGTGCTCATTCGTGGCGCCCTTGTTGGCGGTGATCAGGTCCCCGGTTCCGTCCCCGTTGTCTGCGCCATTCGAAGGAGGAATTAACGCGAGAAACTGAACTACGCGAGGGTCAACTCCGACGGCAACGCACGCGTTCGGAGTGGCGTTGATGCAGCCCCCCGGGTTTTGAGCAGAAGGCAGCAAGCCTTGATGGGCAAGCGCATTGGGCACAGTGGCAATTGCTGTGGATGCTTGCACTTCGCGAAACCCCTCATAGTTTGCATAAAAGAAGGTGCGATCATGCACGAATGGCCCACCAATTCCGGCACCGAACTGGTTGCGGACAAATGCCGGAATTGGTGCGCTACCCAAATCAAAGTAGTTCTTGGCATCGAGTGAGGCGTCTCGGTGCAATTCGAACAGCGACCCGTGGAATTCATTGCTTCCTGACTTGGTTACCGCCTCGATGACGCCGCCTCCGTTCCCATACTCCGTATTGAAGGTTTGGGAAAGTACGTGGACTTCCGAGAATTCGTTCAATCCAAGAAAGAGCCCCGAAGCACCCGCTGGCGAATAGCCGAAGATTGGGTCACTGACATCCATGCCGTCTATCAGAACGCTGGTCCAACTCGGACGCATACCGTTAACCGACTCCTGTCCCCCATTGCCCTCCGAGAGCAGCGATGGAGCACTACTGGGTGTTGGGAGAACTCCGGGTTCCAAGATAGCCGCTTTAAACAGATCGCGACCATTGAGCGGAAGATCGGTTAGGCTTCGCTCTGGTACGAGTCCACTCACAGTGGAGGTGGAATTGTCGATCGCCGCCAAGTCCGCGCTGACCGTCACCTGCTGTTTCAGGTCGCCTAGAGTCATTGACAGATTCATCATGATTTCGGAAGCCGAAGTGAGTGCAATTCCTTCTCGAACTTGTGTCTGGAACCCCTCTTCCTCTACGCGAACAGAATAATTTCCCGTTGGCAATCCGGCGATATGATACTGGCCCGTCATGTCAGTTGAGGCGTTCCGTTTCAATCCAGTATTTTGATTGAGTATCGTAATTTGGGCTCCGGAAATCACAGCACCACTTGCGTCCATGATGGTACCGAAAACGGTCGCAAGCTGCGTTTGGGGCCACGCGCATGCGGAGAACAAGGCCAATGATAGGGCTAACAGTAAGCACGCCCTCGAAACGCATTTCGTTGCCGCAGAAAAGTTACAGACCATAACTGGCTATGACCTATTTTTGTATCAGATACAATGCACCGAGCACCGCGCCAAGCTCGCGCCTAGGCCGTCTGGTTTGCCGAGCGTTCGATCGGGCCGAGTCTCCCGGCCATTTTCACTAAATCTGCGAGGGAATTGGCCTTCATTTTCTGCATCACCTGGCCTCGGTGTGCCTTCACAGTGATCTCGCTGATGCCGAGCTCGCCACCGACTTGTTTATTCAAAAGGCCGGAGACCACCAACGCCATGACCTGTCCTTCGCGACGAGTCAGTGACGCGTAACGGTCCCGGAGCTTCTGCATCTCCGTCTCGTGAGCCAGAGCGAGGCGGCTTCGTTCAAGGGCTTGCCGGATCGCGGTCAACAATACTTCATCATTGAATGGTTTCGTTAGGAATTCGACCGCGCCTCCCTTCATAGCCTGCACTGTCTTCGGTACATCGCCGTAGCCCGTGATGAAGATGATCGGCATGTCGGTCCGCTCGACAGCAACGCGTTTCTGCAGTTCGAGACCATCGAGGCCGGGAAGAGAAACGTCAAGGACGAGGCAACTCGGAACAACGGCGCGGGGGTAATCAAGGAATTTTTTTGCGGACGCAAACGTCTTGGCTCGCCAGCCTTCGTGCTGGATCAGCAGTTCCAGCGATTCGCGCACTGAGATATCGTCATCAACGACAAATACAATTGGGGTTGCAGGTGGCATGGTTGCCGGCCCCAAGTTATGGCTGTGTGCACGCGCGAGACCCATTGTACATCTCCAAGACCCTTGAGAGTAGCCGTTGGTTTCAGCTCGCCTGAAGCGCTGCTTTCAGCGCATCAAGCAAAGCCGTGTCGCTGAACGGTTTGTGCAGGAATTTCACCGCTCCTCGTTCGAGCGCCCTGACCCGGATAGCTTCGTCCCTTTTTGCGGTAATAAAGATGATTGGAATCTCTCGCCCACGGTGCCTCAGTTCCTCTTGAAGATCAAGTCCCGTCATTCCTGGCATCGCGATGTCGAGAATCAGACACCTGGTCTCATCGATGTAATCGGACGACAGAAAAGCTTCCGCTGACGAAAAAGCTCGGGCCGCAAAGCCGAACTCTCCAAGCAGGTCGGGTAACGACTCTCGTATGGATTCATCGTCATCGACCACTGATACAAGCGACCGCTCGGTGGTGCTCTTTTCCTGTTTATACTCCATGACGCAAGATTGCTCCGCCGCCAGAGGGGCGTCCATTGTACTTAGGTATTGGTTTAGCCGCTGTTATTGGGATCAGGCTTGTAGTTGCGGCACCTAGTGCCGAAGCGGTCCGGCCCCATTTCGTGGTGCATTGCACACGCAGATTGAACTAAGATGCGTGGCGAAGGAGGCGGACTATGGCTGCTTCTGCCGCACTTGCTTCCGTCAGTACCATCCGGGCCTTCATAGATGAGTATTTTAAAGCATGGCAAGGAACCGATGAGGACCGGATTCTGTCCTACTACGCCGAAACCGTGTCGCTCGAAATTCCGGGCATGCTCATGAATGGAAAGGCGGCCCTGCGAGACCAGTTTGTTCGTCCCTTTATCGCCGGCTTTCCTGGAAATCGTCATGTCGTGAAGAACATGGTCTTCGGAAAAGACGTCGTCGTCGTGGAATGGAGCTTCGAAGCCGATCACAGCGGGCCATTCGCTGGCCGCGCTGCAACAGGCAGTGCCGTGAAGGTGCCCGGCTGCGGGGTGTATGAATTCGATCCGGTGAATCGAAAGATCACCGCGGCCCGCATCTACTTCGACGTCACGACTTTACTCAAGCAGATTTCATCACACCAGCCTCAGGTGCTGCAGGACCTGCTGATGTCGTGGTTCGCTTCGCGGGCCATTTCAAACTCCAGGAGCGCCTCCGGAGAATTTGGTACGCATTGATACACTAGTCCCGGCCAGAGCGGCAGCAGGAAGTAGCCGGGGTCGTATTCGAGGCCGCAAACGCCGAGATCGGTGTCGCCAATGGTGCGCATTTTCCTTAGAATAGTTTGACGGGTTTTCTAGGCGGGCAGAGCACGCAGCTATTCGAACCTGTTTAGCGCGCCGGGTCGGGAGTTGCTCACTGCGGAGCCGCGCCCGTGACGCTCTCTGGTCCGCAAGGGATAGAAAACGAAAAGGTGGCACCTGGCCCCTCATTAGGCTCGGCCCAGAGACGGCCATAATGTCTCTCGATGATCGAGCGGCTGACAGACAGCCCGATTCCCATTCCATCATTTTTCGTTGTATAGAACGCTTCAAAGAGTTTGTCGCGGGCTTCAGGTGTGAAACCAATTCCTTCATCTCTTACGCTAAGACGCGCCCGATCACCCTCATCCGGTTCGGTTTTGATCAACAACTCTCTGGGGCGGTCGTCTACACCAACCATCGCGTCCGAGGCATTTCTTATAAGGTTCAGGATGACCTGCTGCAGCTGGACACGATCGCCGATAACGGGCGGGAGGTCCTCGGCAAGCTCCGACCGCAGCGTCACGCGATTCCTCTGAAGATCGCTGAGCGACAATGAAATCACCTCTCGCGTGGCGTCGTTCAGATCCAGAGGCTCCAGTGCGAATTCCTTCTTGCTAAACAGAGCGCGCAATCGCGTGATCACCTCCGAGGCGCGGTTGCCATCACGAATGATGCGCCGCGCTGTTTCGCGCGCACCATCGATGTTCGGAGGATCCCCATCCAACATCCGACGACACGTATTGGCGTTGGTGATGATGCCCGAGAGCGGCTGGTTGACCTCATGGGCGATCGAGGCAGTCAACGCGTTTAGCGTTGTGATCCTGGCTACGTGGGCAAGGTCAGAGCGGGCCCTGTCCAGGGCTTCCTCGGCGACCTTGCTGTCCGTCACATCCTGGAGAGCGCCGATGAACAAGGGTCGACCCCCGCTTTGCGCCATGACACGGGCCATGCCGCGCAAGTGCTTCACGGCACCTCGAGAGGTCACAATCCGGAATACAAAATCGACATCCGTGCCCGTCATCCCGCGCGTGATCACAGCATCGAACGTCGGCAGGTCCTCGGGGTGGACAGTGTCCCGAATCATCTGCACGGTGACCTTGGCTGCGGGATCGAACTCGAAGATGCGGAAGGCCTCTTCGGACCAGTCGTGGTCGTCCACCAACAAATCGGTGATGAAGCTGCCCGTTTTGCTCAGCCGCTGGGCTTCGGCGAGACGAAGGTAGGCTTGCTCGACCTGCGCCTCCGCCCGTTTTCGGTCCTCGATGTCAAGTGCGGCCACATACCATCGGTCGATTTTTCCCTGCTCATCGAGCAAAGGATTGTAGCGGATCAGGAACCAGCGATAACTGCCGTCCTTACCTAGCACACGTTGCTCATTTTCGAACGGTATGGCGCATGTGAGCGCCTCGCTGCGCTCCTCGCGCAGCCTTTCCACATCCTCCAGGTGGAAAACACGAGCGCGATAGCCCTCTTCTTGCACATCTTCCAGAGTGAGACCGGTGTATTCCAACACCGCTTGATTCACATATAGTATGGATCCATCGGTGCGCAATACGTGGATAAGGGCGGGGATGGCGTTGATCATTTGGCTCAAATTGCGCTCGCTCGATTGCAGCGCCTCTTCAGCCTTTTTGCGATCATCGATATCTGTAAGAAGGAGGTACCAGGCGGTTATCGCACCTTCCTTGTTCCGCACTGGAAGGCCGCGAACCTGGAACCATCGGTAAATGCCATCAGCGCGTCGGCAACGGTGTTCAATATCATACAGTTGTCCCGTATCGATGGTCTTTGTACGCGCCTCGATTACGCGAGGAAGATCATCAGGATGAACGGAACCTATCAGCGACCAGTTCTTTAATTCCTCACTTGTTTTGCCGAAATACTCAAGGGTCTGGCGATTGAGAAACTCGACTTCGCCCAATGCACCCATCGTTGCCACGAACCCTGGGATGTTGTCGACGATTTGCCGCCAAGAGAATTCGCTGGCGCGCAGCGCATCTTCTCCCTTCTTACGATCCTCAATGTCTATATTGGTACCGTACCACTTGACGATGTTCCCCGATTCGTCTCGCACCGGGTTGGCACGAAACAAAAAACCGCGATATGCGCCATCGAAACGACGCATTCGTCCTTCAGTCTCAATCGCAATGCCAGAAGCCAGACTCGACTGCCAAAATTCTAGCAGAGCCTTGCGGTCGTCCAAATGAATCGCTGCCGCCCAACCCCAGCCCAGTGCTTGGTCCGCGGTCATACCCGCGTAATCAAGCCAGCGCTGATTGAGGAAATCGCAATAACCATCTGGGCGAGTAGTCCATGCCATCGTGGGAATCGTGTTAACGATCGAGCGAAGATCACGCTCAGTGGTCGCTAAGGCTTCTTGGGCACGTTTACGGTCTTCGATGTCAGTGTTGATCCCAACCCACTTAATTATCGAGCCGGATTTGTCGCGCATTGGATTGGCACGAAACAGAAACCATCGATACTTACCGTCAAAACGGCTCAGTCGTGCTTCGGCCTCTCCCGGTTTGCCTGAGGACATGATTAATTGCCATGTAGCGACCAGAGCGCCTAGATCGTCCGGATGAACCGCAATGGTCCAGCCTGAGCCCTTCAATTGTTCAAAGGTGAGTCCCACATAAGCGAGGTAATGCTGATTGAAGTATTCCGCAGAACCGTCAGGGCGCGCCGACCACACCAGCGCGGGGATGGTATTGATGATTAAGCCAAATTCGTGGTCGTGGGCCTTCGGCGCTTTCTCACCCCGCTTGCGATGCTCGATATTTACAGGGGCCGCCTTCTTCATTGTCTAGCCCTCGGCAAGAAATCCCCAAGAAAGCGGGCCTCTACACTATCGCAGTCCAATGGACGATTCAATCGTCACCGAATTATCACTTCGATCCTCCTTTAATGAAGCGCGATCAGCCACTTTATGCGTCATTCTACAATATTTTGGTATTGATCCCAGCTGAGCGCTGCGACCAGCCTCCCCCGGTCCAATAGCAAAGTCTCGCCGATACCATCCTCCAATTGTTTCGTTTCCAGACAGCCTGGGACTCTTCACGAACTTCGCGAATTCGCGACGATATTGTGAGTGTGGCTGGGTGCGAGACCGGTTGATGAAAGAAGTCGACCAGTGCCGGGGAATGCTAATTTTTGGAAGGCAACGTCCCACCGGTCCAGACCCGGCGGCCAACATGATCGTCAAAAGACACGTTGCCGTGGACAAGGCGTTGCCCGCGAGACAGAAGCGACCAATACCATCGTCCTATAGATTCGGCTTCGACCATATTGTCTAATCCGTCGCGTGAATGCACCACTTGGTGGATTGGTCATGATGCACCGAGCCGCACAATCCCTGAGCGAGATCGCCGCGAAGCCGACATTTCGAAGCATCGACGGCGTGTCGATTCGCTTTGTGGAAAGCGATCAGCGAAATGCGCACGCGCTGTTACTCAGTCCTTGGCCCGAGAGCGTGTTCGCCTACGAGCCAATCTGGTCGCGGCTGGCCGAAACGACGCACCTAGTGGCGGTTGACCTCCCTGGCTTTGGCCGTTCCGAGCTCGGAGACACTTTGATGTCGCCGCGCGCCATGGGCGAATTCATCCTTCGTGCAGCCAACGCGTTTGGACTTAAGCACCCGCACATAGTCGGGCCGGATGTTGGCACAGCGGTGGCGCTGTTCGCCGCAGCCGCACATCCCGGTCGCTTCCTCAGCCTCGTCGTTGGCACCGGGG
>WNFF01005323.1_pt1 | contig 10515 bp, 12 predicted proteins | sample 5400441 | NCBI WGS metagenome assembly WNFF01 (sample SAMN13153345, study PRJNA577476) | soil metagenome | isolation source: 120 cm saprolite under Douglas fir tree site 2 hole 3 replicate 1 | place: USA:California | collected 2015-04-18
TCGAGCGCGCGCGTCCCCGCCCATGACGACCCCGCTGCGCATGCCTCGCCGCACCCGCCTCCCGACGCAGGCGCTTCAGCTCGATGCGGATCGAGCGCCGGCGATCCTCGAGCTTGAAGTACTGCTCCACGTCCTCGAGGGAGACTTCGGTGTCGTTCCACATCTGCCGCATGTCGGCCAGGCGCGCCCGCACGTTCACCAGGCGCTCTTGCGTGTGCTCCTCTGCGAGCCTTTTCTGGAACTGGCCGAACGACCGCTGCATGAGCGCTTCCGCCTCGGAGGGCGTGTACATGCGCAGCAGGTTGAGCGCCATGTTGTAGCTCGGCAGGAACTTCGACTCGACGACCAACGTCGGGCCCATCGCGACCTCGTAGATCGTCCCGACCTCGACGTCCGACTCCTTGAGGATCACGCCATGGCCGATGACGTCGATTCCGCGCCGGCCCGCCCGTCCCATCAGCTGCGTGAGCTCGCCGGTGGTGAGGTTCGAGAAATTCACTCCGTCGAACTTCGTGAATGACGAGACCGCGACGGCTCGCGCCGGCATGTTGATGCCGAGCGACAGCGTCTCGGTCGCAAACACCACCTTGATGAGGCCGCGCTGGAAGAGCTGCTCGACCATCTCCTTGTGGTACGGGAGCAACCCGGCGTGGTGCTCGGCCAGCCCTCGCCGGAGCAGGCGGGCGTCGACCATGCGCCTGAAGAGCGCCTCCTCGTCGCGATCCTTTAGCTCCGCCAGCCGCTCGGCGGCGACCTGATCGATGGCCTGCTTCTCTTCCGCAGTGGTCAGGTCGAACTCGTGATATGAGCACCGCTGCAGCGCCTCGCGGCAGCCGCGCCTCGAGAAGATGAAGTAGATCGCCGGCAGCATGTCCATGCGCTTCAGCTCGTCGATCACATGGAGCAGGTCGTTCGACGGCAGGTGGCGGTAGCGGCCGATCCGATATGACGCCTCCTCTTCCTGCGCGGCCTTCGACCACGTGCGCTGGTCGATTCCGCCGTCCTCCTTGAACAGCGGCAGGAAGCGGTTCTGGATCGCGAGCCACATCTTCAGCTCGACCGGCCGCCTGTCGTGGAAGACGGTCTCCATGCCGCCGCGGTTCTCGGCCATCCACTCGGCGATCTCGCGGTAGTTGCCGATGGTGGCCGACAGGCCCACGAGCTTGATGCCGAGCGGCGCCTGGATGACGATCTCCTCCCACACCGAGCCGCGCGGGAAGTCGTCGATGTAGTGGACCTCGTCGAGGACGACATAGCGCACCGGATCGAGTCGCTTGAGGTCTTCGTAGATGAGGTTGCGCAGGATCTCTGTCGTCATCACGACCACCGGCGCCTGGTCGTTGATGGTGTTCTCGCCGGTGACCAAGCCGACCGTCGACTCGCCGTACTCGCGTACGAAGTCGTGGAACTTCTGGTTGCTCAGCGCTTTCAGTGGCGTCGTGTACACGACCTTTTGGCCCTCGCGCAGCGCGCGAAAGATCGCGTACTCGGCCACGACGGTCTTGCCGCTCGACGTCGGCGCGCTCACGAGAACGCCGCCGCGGCCGCTGTCGAGCTTTTCGATCGCTTCGCGCTGAAACGGATCGAGCTTGAACGGCAGCGAGGCCTCGAACTCGTCGACCAGGCTCTCGGTGACTTTCAAAGGCGAACCAGCTCTGTGCTGACGTCGGTGATCTGCGCGCCGTCCGAGTGGCGCTCCACGAAGGTGAGCGCTCGCGCGAGCATCTCGTCGGCGAGCCGCGCGTCGCCGCTCACGCATGTGATCGCGAGCTCTGCCAATTGCCAGCGATCCTGCTCGCCGACTTCCGCGGCCGCGACGTGCAGCTCCTGGCGGACGCGACGAAGAAGTCCGCTGATCACCTGCCGCTTCGATTTCAGCGATCCGCTCTCGGGCAGGTGCAGCACGACACGCATCACGCCGACAGTCATGGGCGCTGCCATCACTCAGTTAGATTAGGTCTCGTGGCGAGAACCCCCACGAACTCAGAGGACCGGCGACGCAAGACGCGGAGCGGGTTGCCGAGCCGCGCGCCGTGAGTTCGCGGGGACCCCTTGGGACGGGGACCTCGGACCTCGCGGAACTGGGGCGCGAGATCGTCAAGGCGTCTTACCTCAAGGGAGAGTTCATCCTCCGCTCGGGCAAGAAGAGCGATCGCTACTTTGACAAGTTCCTGTTCGAGACCGACCCCGCGCTGCTGCGCCGGCTCGGGAGGCATCTCGCCGAGCTCGTGCCGGCGGACACGCAGCTGCTCGCCGCGCCTGAGCTGGGGGCCGTGCTGCTCGGCGGCGCGGTCTCGATGCAGATGGGCTTGCCGCTGGTGCTCGTGCGCAAAGAGCCCAAGGGATACGGCACCGCGAAGCAGATCGAGGGACTGTTCGAGGCTGCGCAGCGCGTCACCGTCATCGAAGACGTGGTCACGACCGGTGGCGACTCGCTCCGCACCGTCGAGGTCTTGCGCAACGCGCGTCTCGAGGTCATCCACCTAGTCGTGGTGCTCGACCGTGGCGAGGGCGGCTCCGAAAACATCGGGCAGGCGGGCGTGCCGTACTCACCGCTGTTTCGTATCTCCGACCTCACGCTTGACTGAGCTCCTATTTCGAGGAGCCACCGTCTACACGCCGGACGGGCCGGTCGATTCCGACGTCACCGTCAGCGACGGCGTGATCACGAGCGTTGGGCCCGGTGGATCTGGCCGCGGAAAGGCTGTTGATGTCTCAGGCAAGTGGCTGCTCCCCGGCGCCATCGACGCCCACGTGCACAGCCGCGACCCGGGCTTCCCGGAAAAGGAGGACTTCGCCACCCTGACGGCCGCCGCCGCCGCGGGCGGCGTGACCACGGTCATCGACATGCCCAACACGGTTCCCGCGGTCGATTCGGCAGGCGTGCTGGAGGCGAAGGCGGCGCTGGCGCGATCGCGATCACGAGTCGATTTCGGGTTATGGGCGCTGATCCGATCCACATCGACCGCCGAGCAGCTGGTCGAGCTCGCGATCGCGGGCACGGTCGGGTTCAAGGCGTACCTCGGTTATTCCTTCAGCCTCAGCCGCAAGCAGGTGCTGCATGCGCTCGACGCCGGCGACCCGGACCTGGAGGCGCCGCCTGACTACGGCACGCTGACCCGACTCGCCCCGGTGATCGCGGAGCTCGGCCTGCCGCTCGTCATCCACGCGGAGGATCCCGGGATCCTGCACTCGTTCAAGCGGCCTTTCGAGACATACGGCGACGTGCTCGCGGCGCGCCCCGCCGAAGCGGAATCGGTCGCGATCTCGGCGGCGGCCGCCGTGGTCAGGCAGCACGGCATCCACCTCCACATCGCGCACCTCTCGAGCGCGCTCGGCCTGGATGCCGCGGAGGAGGCGATCGCGGCGGGAACGCAGCTCACGCTCGAGACGTGCCCGCAGTACCTCTGGCGGACAGAAGCCGACTTCGCGCGCCTTGGCACCGCGATGAAGATGAACCCTCCGGTCAGGAGCGCGGTCGATCTGCAGGCGCTCCGCGACGCGCTGAAGCGCGAGGTCATCAGCGTCGTCGCGACCGACCACGCGCCGCACTCGGATGCAGAGAAGGCGCAGGACCTGGAGCACGCCCCGCCGGGGACGCCTGGAGTGCAGACCCTGTACCTCAGCTGCCTCGAGCTCGCAAAGCAGATGGGCGACCCCTGGCTCGCGGCGAGATGGGTGAGCGAGGGCCCCGCGGCGCTCGCCGGACTGAGCGAGAGCAAGGGCCAAATCGCTCCGGGCTACGACGCGGACCTGGTGGTGGTCGACCCGAAGCAGTCCACGACCTTCAGCCCGAGGTCGATGCGCTCGCGGCAGAAGCACGGCGCGCTCGAGGGCCTCAAGGTCTCGTTCGCGATCACCTCGGTATACCTGCGTGGAGTGCCGGTTTTCGCGAACGGCCGGCTGTCGACCAGATCGAGCGGCCGGATGGTCCGGCCCGCCGGAGTCCCTATCGCGTAGCGGCTCCGGCCCCACGAAAGATGGGGTTCTGCGCCAGCTCTCGCTCGAGGCTCGTCGCCGGGCCGTGGCCGGGATACAGCGCGGTCGAAAGGGGAAGCCGCAGCAAGCGCGTGCCGATGCTCATCATCTGGCGGCGAAGGTCCGTCTCCGGCATCTGGCGACCGATGCCTCCGGCCAGGATCGTGTCACCGACGAAAGCGTGGTTGGCGATGACCAGGCAAACGCTGCCCGGCGTGTGGCCGGGCGTATGGACGACCGACATCTTGAAGTCGCCGAAGTCGAGCTCGTCCCCGTCGATGAGGTAGCGATCGGCCGAGCGCAGGAACTGCTTGGCGTCGGCTGAGTGGATTGCGGTCTCACCGCCCACCAGGGCCTTCAGGTCGTCCTTGCCGCCCACGTGGCCGGGGTGGCCGTGGGTGGCGACGATCCAGCGCACGGTCGCGCCGGCCAGCTGCTCGGCGATCTTCTCCGCCGGCATGCCCGGATCGATGACCACGGCCTCTTTGGTCGTCGCGTCGGAGACGATGTAGCAGTTGACGTCGCGGTCGAGCTTGACCTTGACGATGCCGAGCTTCGCCATCAGTAGCTCAGTATTTACCGGAAATGCAGCATTGGGAGGTAGTGGCCTTCGGTGGCGCGCTCCTGCTGCTGTGCCTGTTCTGGATCTACGGGTACCTGAGGCGTCGCTCGAAGAAGCGCTACTAGGCTCCGCCACAGCGCGTGGGCCGGCGCTGGCACCGTCGGAACCGGGCGACCCAGTGCGAGTGCCGGCACTCGACCGGAGTTAACCCCCGGAGTCTCCCTGGACTTTCAGACGCAGCGCGTCGAGCGAGTCGAACTTGTCCAGCGGCGGCTTCGGGCGCGGCCGGTCAGGGTACTTCGCGGTCTGGATCGCGTCGATGAGAAGCTCGATCTCCTCGGTGGTGAAGCTCAGGCTCCGGTAGACGATCGGCTCTTTCGGCACAGCCCGGTCGACCGAATCCTTGATCACGTCATCGGTGTCGCTCACCACCTGCGGTCTGGTCGGCCGAAAAAGGTCTTCCGAGCCGCCCAGTGACGCGCGCTTGAAGGTGGGCACCGTTACTTGTGATTCTCCATGACTCGAGCTGCCAGCGCACGGTACGACCTCGCGCCGTCGGATTCGCGCGCGTACGTCAGTATTGACTGCCCCGCGAGCGGTGTCTCGGCAAAACGAATCGAGTCGGTGACACCGAACTCGTAAACCTTGTCGCCGTACTTCTCACGCACCGCGGCCAGTACCTCCTGCGAGTGCAGCGCGCGCTGCTTGTACAGCGTGGGCAGGATGCCTATGAGCTCGAGCCGCGGGTTCAGCCTTCGTTTCACCCGCTCCAGCGTCACGAAGAGCTCTTGCATTCCCTTGAGGGCCAGGAACTCCGCCTGCATGGGCACCAGCACCTCGCTGGCCGCGACCAGCGCGTTGATGACGATGAGGTCGAGCGACGGAGGGCAGTCCATGATGATGAAGTCGTATCGGCGCTGGACCGGCTCGAGCTTGTCGCGCAGGATGCTCTCACGGCCGATCTCGTTGATCATCTGGTTCTCGGCGCCCGCCAGCTCGATGTCGGCCGGTATGTAGTGGACGCCCATCTGGGGGGCTTCCTGGACCACGTCGGTGACAGTCGTGTCCGGCTCGAGCAGCAGGTGGTAGATGGTCTTTCCCAGGTCGCCGGGCGGCTTCATATAGAGGGTGAGGTGACCCTGCGGGTCGAGATCGATGAGCAGGACCCTCTGGCCGAGCTCCGCCAGCGCCGCCCCGAGGTTGACGGCGGTGGTGGTCTTCCCGACCCCACCTTTCTGCATCGCGACGGCGATCGTCCGGGCCAAGATCGATGCGAGTCTAACTGAAGCCGGCGAGATCGACCATCAGGCTCGCCCGGTGGACCCCATCTTTACAATGCACGCGGGTTGTTCATCGACATCGCCATAGGCCTCCTGATCCTCGTTGCGCTGTTCCTCGGCTACCAGCGAGGCGTGATCCAACCTCTGATGGCCGAGATCTTCTTCTTCGGCACCCTGCTTCTGGTGTTCAGGTTCCACGACCAGTACACGACCCAGATGGAGAAGCTGGTCCACATCAACCCTGTGATCAGCATCTTCGTCGCCCTGATCGCGGCAGTGATCCTGGGCGCGGTCGGAGGCGCGATCGGGGGAGCGTTCCACCGCATGGAGTCGATCCGCGGCATAGACGGCCTGCTCGGAGTCTTCATCCACGTGGTCGTGATGCTCGTGGTGATTTACCTCGGAATCTCGGCCCTGGTGACGCTCGACAACGCGTTCGTGCCGACGGTCAACAAGGCCACCCTCACGCTGGACCAGGTCAATCAGCTCGAATCGACGATCCTCTCCAACCCGATCACGTCGGCGCTCGTCTCCAAGGACGACCTCGCGGCCCTGAAAAAGGCAGCCGAATCCTCGAGCGGCGCGAACATCCAGAGCATCAACGGCATCAAGCAGCTGCAGCAGATCTACACGAACTTCCTCGAGCCGCAGCTGCACAGCTCGCGTGCAGTTCCGATCATCCTCGGTATCGGCCAGCACCTGCCCCTGATCGGACACGTCGGGCCGAACGACCTGCATCCGGCTCCGACTCCGAGCCCGGCGCCGCCATGTCCGACGCCGAGCCCGAGTCCTTCCAGGACGCCGACACCCAAGGTGACCCCGAAGGCGAGTCCGAGCCCTTCACCCGGCTGCGCACCCAGACCGTCGCCGACGAAGTAAGTTACGCAGCGATGCTGGACCTGGAGCTGACTCCTGACCAGGAGCAGCTTGTGAAGACGGTGCGCGACTTCTGCAGCCGCGAATTCGCACCCCGCATCGCGGCCGACGACCGCGCGGTTCGCCACGACCCGGAGATCTTCGCCAAGCTTGCGTCGATAGGCCTGCCAGGCGTGTGCTTCCCGCAGCGGTACGGCGGACACGGCCTGGACTACCTGTCGCTGGGGCTGGTCTGCGAGGAGCTCGAGTACGTCGACACGGTCTATCGCACGGTGCTGTCGGTGCATGTCGGCCTGGTCGGCTGCGGCATCTACACGTGGGGCACTGAGGAGCAGAAGCAGCGCTGGCTCGCGCCGATGGCGCGTGGCGAGAAGCTGGCGTGCTTCGGGCTGACCGAGCCGAACGCCGGCTCGGACGTGGCTTCGATGCAAGCCACGGCGAAGCGCAGTGGCGGCAGCTACCTGCTCAACGGTCAGAAGGTCTGGGTGTCGGACGCGGACACCGCGAACTTCATGCTCATCTTCGCCAAGACCGATCCGAAGGCGGGCGCCCACGGCGTCTCGGCGTTCATGGTCGATCGCGCAGCTTCAGGCAAGGCGTTGCGCACCGAGCCCATCGAGGACCGCCTCGGAATCCACGCAGGCGATGTCGGCTCGATCTTCATGAGCGACCTCGAGGTGGATGAGGCGGATCGCATCGGCGACGAGGGCGACGGCTTCAAGGTCGCGATGAGCTGCCTCGACAACGGGCGCTACACCATCGGCGCCGGCGCCACCGGCACCGTTCGCGCATGCCTCGACGCTTCGGTGAAGTACGCGCACGAGCGCAAGACGTTCGGCCAGGAGATCGGGCGCTACCAGCTCGTGCAGCAGATGATCGCGCGCATGTCGCGCGACTACGAGATCTGCAAGCTCCTGTACTACAAGGTCGCGTGGATGAAGAACAACGGGCTGCGGCACACACGCGAGGTTTCGATGTGCAAGCAGTACGCCGCCGACGCGGCCTTCAACGCGGCCAATGACGCAGTCGAGATCCACGGCGCGTACGGCTACTCGGCGGAATACCCGGTCGAGCGCTACCTCCGCAACTCGCGCGCCCCGATCATCTACGAGGGCACTCGCGAGGTGCACACGATCCTTCAGGCCGAGTACGCGCTCGGCTACCGCGAGGACCGTCCGGTGAAGAAATCGCTTCCGAAGTACGAACCTGATTAGTTAGTTGATAGACGTCACCGGGCTGAAGCCATGGGGAGGGCTTTCTGGGGCGCCCGAAGGTGCGCCGGTGACCCTGGTGGGAATCCCATACGACGGTTCGGCCGTGTACCGGAAAGGTGCCGCCCAGGCGCCGCAGCGCATCCGCTGGCTGTCGGCGGTCATGCCCCCTGTCACGGAGGAGGGTCACCTGCTCACCGGACTCGGTGTGCACGATATCGGCGACCTCACCGCGGGCTCGGACATCGAGACGGGCTGGTCCCATGTGGCGGATCGCCTGGCCGAGGTGCCGGCGGACTCGGTGTTGACTGTGCTCGGCGGCGATCACTGCACCGCGATCGCGACGCTTGCCGCACAGGCGCGGCGGCATCCGGACGTGAGGATCCTGTGGGTCGACGCGCATCCCGACCTGTGCGACTTCTCGCGCGGCGGCCGTTGGACCTGCGGATGCGCGCTGCGACGCGCGCTCGACGTATCCGGCATCGCGCCGGATCGAGTGGTCATCGTCGGCGGCCGCGACTACGACCCCGAGGAGCTCGACTTCATCCGCGACAAGGGCGTCACGCTCGTCGGCGCTCGTGAGCTGGCGTCAAACCCAGAGGCAGCGCTGAAGCGCGTCCAGGACAAGCTCGCGGGCAGCGAGGTTCACGTGTCGTTCGACATCGACTCGCTCGACCCGGCCTTCGCACCCGCCACGGAGATCCCGTCGTCAGGCGGTCTCACGACCAGGCAGGCGCTCGAGGTGCTGCACTCGGTGGCCGGCGTCGCGAAGCTCGTGGGCCTCGACCTGGTCGAGCTGTCGCCTCCCTTCGACAACGGCAACATCACCACCCTCGCGGCGCTGAAGGTGATCTTCGAGTTCTGGGGTCTCGCGTCGAACCGCTCAGCCCTTCAGGATCAGAGCCACGACGACGAGCCCGAGGCCGCCGGCTAGGAGCACACCCGAGCAGCCTGCCTGCACGACCGTGAAGACGATCCCTCCGGTCGATCCGTAGGTCGCCGCGATCTCAGCCCGGCGCCCGCGCCGCCGGATCGCGGCGAATATGCCGCCGGCCCCGAGCAGGCACGCGAACAGCCCCATGCCGAGCCCGGCGGCCTGCTCACCAGACATCGATCCTGAGTATGGCCGCTAGGATTTGCGGTCGTGGCCAGAGTCCTGCTGCTGGGGTCGACCGGCTTCTTCGGGCGTGCGGTCACGCACAAGATCCTCGACGCCGGTCACCAGCTCCGCGTGCTCGTGCGGAACCCGATGAAGGCTGCCGCCTACAAGGTTCGTGGCGCCCAGGTCATGACCGGCGACGCGCTCAACCCGGCGGCGCTGAACCAGGCGTGCCAGGGCGTCGAGCACATCGTCAGCCTGGTCGCGGTGCGGCGCAACAAGCCCCAGTCGATGTTCGAGGTGAACGCCGACGGACCGCGCATCCTGGGTCAGGTGGCGAAGGCCACCGGCGCGAAGTCGGTGATCCTCGTCAGCGCCATCGGCGCGCGCCTCGACCAGAAATACAAGTACCTGACCTCGCGCTGGATGGGCGAGCAGGAGCTCGCCAAGAGCGGAGTCCCCGGCGCGATCCTGCGCTTCTCGCTGGTGCTGGCCGAGGACGGCGGCGTCCTCGACTTCTTCCAGCGGACGGCGGCGTTCGGGCCCTTCGTGATCATCCCCGGGGACGGCAAGACGCAGATGCAGCCGATCCTGCGCGAGGACGCGGCGCGCTGCGTGGTGGAGGCTATAGGCAAGCCCGACCTGCTGGGCAAGATCATCGAGCTCGGCGGACCGGAGGTCGTGACGTCGGAGACGATCTACGACTGGTTTCTCCATGCACGTGGCATCAAGAAGCCCAAGCTGCACCTGCCGCCTGCGCTGCTGACTCCGGGCGCGGCGTTCATGGAGCTGGTCCAGAAAGACCCGATCGCGACGGCCGACGAGATCGCGAGCGCGCAGCTGGCCAACATCGCCGACGGCCTCGACTCTGTGACCGCGCATTTCGGCTGGCGTCCAAGCCCAGCCAGTACCTGGGTGAGCGAGCACTGGAAGAAGCGGATCAAGTAACGATCCGGGCGTTCTTCGGGATCCCCGTGCCTGACCCGCAGCGCCAGCAGCTCGGCGGCTTCCTGGCCGAGTGCACGATCGCAGCCCCGGAGTTTCGTTGGTCGGTCAGTGAGAACCTGCACCTGACGGTGCGTTTCGTCGGCACCGTGGATCGCGCCGTCGTGGAGGGAATCGCCGGCCGCCTCAACGGCGCGGCGGGCCCGTCGATTCAGCTGGCGCTTGGCGAGGCCGGCACGTTCAAGCGCAGCCGGTTGGCCCGCGTGGTCTGGCTGGGGTTGAAGTCAGGTGCCGAGGATCTGGCCGCACTGGCGGCCCGGGTGGAGACCGAGTGCCGAGCCGCGGGCCTTGCTCCCGAATACCGCGCGTTTCAACCTCACCTCACCCTGGCCCGAGCACGCTTGCGTAATGGCGCGCGCCCGCCGGACCTGCCGGCCATCCCGATGCTCGCGCCCTGGCGCGCGGACGAGCTGATCCTCTACTGGAGCCACCTGAACAAGAACGGCGCGGTGCACGAACCGATCAAGCGGATCGCGCTGGGCTAGCTGAAACTGGCCGCGCCGG
>WNFF01018404.1_pt1 | contig 10511 bp, 9 predicted proteins | sample 5400441 | NCBI WGS metagenome assembly WNFF01 (sample SAMN13153345, study PRJNA577476) | soil metagenome | isolation source: 120 cm saprolite under Douglas fir tree site 2 hole 3 replicate 1 | place: USA:California | collected 2015-04-18
CACGACGCGACGCGCAGCGGCACCACCGAGAAGTTCATCGCCACCTTGGCCCAGAGCGATACCGATTGGCGCAGGCTGTAGTGGCCGCGGCCGTCGAGGCGCGGATGGTGCTCGAGCGCGACGTTGGCCACGTCGCGCGTCACCATGAGCGCCAGCCCATCGACGTAGGGAAACGGGCCCTCGTAACGCGTGATCTCCCGCGCGATGTCGGCCCTCATGGCCTTGAACGACGAGATGCGCACGCCGCGGGGCAAACCGAGCAGCGCCCGCACGGTCAAGTCGCGGAACACGCTGCCGGCGGTCTTCCAGGCCGCATGCTGCGGCTGCCGGAACGCCGCGTAACACAGGTCGCGGCCTTCGGCGATTTTCGCGGTGAGCTTGCCGATGTCCTGCGGGTCGTGCTGCAGGTCGTCGTCCATCACGACAATGATTGCGCCGCTCGCGGCGCGCAGGCCCGCCATGATCGCGTTGTGCTGCCCGGCGTTGATGCGAAGGTTGATGCCGCGGACCGCGGGATAGGCGTCGCACGCCTGCTCGATCATCGGCCAGGAGCGGTCCGGGCTGCCGTCATTCACCAGGATCACTTCATAGTCCGGTACCGGGCGCTCGCTCGCCATGGCCTGCGCGATACGGCGCACGAGCTCCGGCACGATGCGCTCGCTGTTATAGACCGGAATGACGATCGACAGGTCCATGGTGGCCCGCACGGAATACGAAGAGTTTGAGCAGCGCGAACGAGAGCACGGCGCAGGGCGGCGCGGCGAGCACGCCGGCGAGATAAGGGTTGATGCCGAACTCGTCCATGGCCTTGAGTATCAGCACGCTGAACAGGTACACGATGACATAGCTGCCGATGTAGCGCACGAGCGAACCGCTATAACCCCGTCCGAACACCACCGCGCTCGTGGTCTTGTAGCTGAACAGGACCCCGCACACGATCGACACGCCCGATGCGATCGCGTAGCCGGCGCCCAGAAAGATGCAAAGCGCGTAGATGCCATAACTAAACGCGGTGTTGATTCCCCCCGTGACCACGAAGCGCATCGCCTGTTGCAGCATCTTCTTAAGCATAATAGCCGCGCCGCGTCAAAGATGAAAAGAACCGTCGCCACGACGCTCGTCCTCGCCCTGCCGCTTTCCGCGCTGCTGTGGCTGAGCGGCGCAGTGCCGCTGCATCTCGCGCTCGGCGGCGTGACGCTCGTCGTGTTCTTCGTCACGTTTTCCGGCTTCCTGGCGCTGCGCGCCTTGCGCCTCGCCGAGCTGCCGGCGAGCGCCGCGTGGGTGGCAGGCGTGTTCGCCAGCGCGCTCGTGGTCTATGCCCTGGTGGCCTGGTTCAAGCTGCTGGCGGTCCATGCCTTCGCCTTGTGGGCCGGGGCGCTCGCGGCCTGCGCCGTCTTCTTCCCCGAGCGCGATCCCCGGGCGCAGCCGCTCGACCGGGAGGACCTGGCGGGTCTCGCGGTCTGCGGGCTGGTGACGCTGATGTGGTGCCGCGCGATCGCGCAGGCGCCCGCGGGGCTCGTGCGCGAGGGCGTGCTCTATGCGTGGATCGACTATTTCGTCCACGGCGGCATCATTTCGCAGTTCGGCGATCCGCTCGCGACCCGCGGTTCGGTGTTCCTCGCCGATCACGCGCCGCTTCTTTATCACTACGCCTCGTACATGCTTCCCGCGGTGCTCGCCGGGCTTCTCGACCAGCCCGGCCTCGCGCTCGCCACGTCCTTCTGGCTGCCGATGGGCGTGCTCACGATGTGCGCCGGCGCCTATGCGCTCGGCATGGCGCTCGCCGGCGCAACCGGCGGGCTGGCGTCGGTCGCCGTGCTGACACTGCTCCCGGATGCCTCCGCCTATGGACTGCGCAACGGCTTTCTCAGCTTCCACTTCCACATGCTGGTGAGCCCCGGGGCGGACCACGTGATCGGCCTGTTCCTGCTCTGCGCCGCGGTACTCTCCCGCTGGGTGCCCGGGGCGTCGGCGCGCCCGCTGCTTGGCAGCGCGCTCCTTGCCGCCGGCGCGCTCTGGTTCCGCATTCAGGTGTTCGCCGCCGGATTTCCGGCCTGGCTCGCCACCGCGGCGCTCGCCGCGCCTGCGGTGCGCAAGCGCAAGTTTCTTTTTTTCGGCGCCGCGCTGCTCGCCTTCCTGCTCTTTGTCATCGCGTTCTACGCGGCGACCGGCGCGGATCTCGCGCTGGAGGTCTTCCTCGACGCGCTGCATGACTGGCAGGAGCCGACAGCCTATACCGGCCTCTACCAGGCGTTCCTCGATCAGCATGGCCGGCTCTTCGCGGTTATCGCGGGCATTGTGCTCGTGTATCTCGCGTGCCTGGGCGCGCTCGTCGTCCTGTATCCGCTTGCGGTATGGCTGGCGCACCGTGCGAGGGCGCTTCAGGCGATCGATGTCTTTCCCGCTTTCGTGCTCGCCTCATACCTCGCGGTGATGCTCACCGCGCCGATCGACAAGCATCGCGACTCGACCGAGTTCACGGTGCGGCCTTTTGTCCTGGTGTATGCGTCCGTCGCCGTATGGACGGTATGCCTGCTGTGCCGCGTGTTCGCGCTGCGTTGGCCGCAGCGCGCGCCGCAGGGATGGCGCGCGGTGCTCGGCGCCAGCCTGCTCGGCGTGGCGCTCGTCTGGCACGGGACGCCGGCGATGGGTCTTCCCAAATTTGACTGGGGCTGGGTCTTCTATGCCAAGAGAATCGACGCCGGCCTGACGCGGGCGGGCCGCTACCTGCGCGAGCACGGCCGCCCTGGACAGGTATTCGCCGTGCGCGGGCTGGAGCTGAAGTGGACGGCAACGGATCCCGCCGTCCAGCTCATCTCGTTGAGCGGCATGCCGGCGTACCTGTCCTACACATCGGCGCACACGATCGAGGCTCCAGCCCGGGAAAAGATCGCCCTCGAGCGCTACGCCCAGCTGGCGCGCCTCGATAGCGCGCCGTCTGCGGCCGCAGCCCTGGACGAGCTGCGTCGCCTCGGCATCGCCTGGTATGTGGTGACCGGCTGGAGCGGGCCGCCCTGGGACCGCGCCCGGCGGCAGGCGAGCTTCTTCGAACGCAACGTCGCCATCTACGCGGTTCCGGAACGCTGAGCATGGATCCCGGCCGCCGCGCCGTGCCGCGCTTCTGGCAGCCCGACTGGCTGGTGCTGCGCGAGATGGCACGCGTGCTGCGCGGCCTGCTCGCCGACCCGGCGCTGACGCTGCGCGATGCGCGCGTGCTCGATTTCGGCTGCGGCACGCGGCCCTATGAGGCCTGGTTCGCCGCCGCCGGCGCGCGCTACCGCGGCGCGGACATCGACGCCGCGCACGAGGTGCGCATCCGCGACGACGGCACGCTCGATTGCGCCGACGGCGAGTACGACCTGGTGGCCTCGTTCCAGGTGCTCGAGCACGTCTGGGACCTCGGCGCCTACCTCGGCGAGGCGCGCCGCGCGCTGCGGCCGCAAGGCTGGCTGCTGCTCTCGACGCACGGCAGCTGGCTGTACCACCCGCATCCGCACGACTACCGCCGCTGGACCGCCGAGGGCCTGCAGCGCGAGGTCGAATCGCGCGGCTTCCGCCTGGTGCGCATGGAGCCGGTGGTCGGCCCGCTCGCCTGGACCACGATCTTCCGCTCGCTCGGCGTGGGGCATGTTCTCAAGCCGCTGCCACTCGTCGGGCCGTTGGCTGCGGCGCTCGCGGCAGCCCTGCTCAATGCTCAAGCGTGGGTCGAGGACCGCATCACGCCGCGCGCGATCACCGCGGTGAACGCCTGCACCTACATCGCGCTCTTCCGCCGCGCCTAGCGATGGTGGTCGGCCGCTTCTTCTCTGTCGGCCTGCTGTGCGCGCTGCTGCACAACGCCATCATGATCGGCGGCGACTGGCTCGGCCTGCATTACGTCGCCTCCTCGTTCGTCTCGTTCGCGATTGTGGTGCTGGTCGGCTACTGGCTGCACAGCTCCTGGACCTTTCCCGGCGCGCAGCGCGGCGGGATGTCGTTCGCGCGCTATACGCTCACCATGGCGCTCAACCTGCCGCTGTCGCTCGCCGGCATGTTCGTGCTCGTCGACCTGGCGGGGCTCGGCGTGCCGCTCGCCGCGCCGGCGGTCACCGTGATGCTGGCGGCGTTCAACTTCGTCGGCGGCCGCTGGGCTTTGCGCGCCCGGCGCGCTCAATCCAGGCGCCAGACGTGACCGTACGGCGCCTCGTGCGCGAGCCGCGCGCCGGGGAAGCGTTGGCGCAGGAGCTTCTCGTCCTCGGCGCGTCCGCGGCTCAGCATGAAGATCACCGGCGCGCGCAGGAACGGATCGTTCTGCACGAAATCCTGCGTGTAGTACTCGTAGTTCAAGCGCACGAAGACGATCTGGCGCACGCCCTTCTGAAAGGGCGGACGCCGCGAGAGCTGCTCGCTCATGAACGACTCGATCTGCGCCCAGCGAAACGGCGTGGCGAGCACTAGGCTCAGCAATGCCGCGGCCGCCGCGTAGCGGCGCAGTGCGTCGCTTTGCAGCGCGATGATCGCCGCCGCGCCCAGGACCGGCAGCGCGCCGAGCGCCGGATGCAGGTAGCGTACGCCCCAGCCGTAGCCCTGATCGAACCAGACGATGAGGTAGCCCGCCAGGGTGGCGGCGAACGAAAGCCCGAGCAGTCGCAACGGCACCTGGCGCCGCGCGAGCCACCAGCCCGCGACCATCAGCGCCGGCAGTCCCGGAACGGTCCACAGCCACAGCTTCACGAGCTCGGCGGCGCGCTTCGCGAGCATTCCGGCGTCGGGAAACGCGAACACGCGGCTGAGCTGAAGCTGCCAGTAGAAGAGAAAGTCCCCGGCCTGCGGCGCGAACCAGAGCTGGCCCTGCACCTTGCGCATCAGCAGCCACCAGCCGCCGCCGATGACCAGCGTCAGCGGCGCGTAACCGGCGACGAGGCGCAAGAGCGCGCGCCGGCCGTCATGCCATGCGATCCAGCCGATCCATGGCAGGGCGAACAGGAAGTGCGGCCACGGATTGTGCAGGACGAGCGCAAACGAGCCCACGATCCCGGCAAGCAGGAAGCGGCGCTCGAGCAGCGCCCAGACATAAAGCAGATTGAAGAAGAGATGCGCCGTCATCGAGAAATAGCCGAGCGCCATGCCGCTGAAGGCGGGCGACGCGAGCGTGAGGAGCATCGCCCAGCCCGTCGCCTGCGGCGCGCCGGTGAGGCGGCCGATGAGCACGAGCGCGCCGCTCGCCAGCAGCGGATTGCAGGCCCAGGGAATGCCGAGCAGAACGAACGGCGCGAGCAGCAGCGCGAATCCCGGCCAGTACACCGAAACCACCGCGCCGGTCTCGCGCGACGCGTAGAGCCACAGATCGAAGTAGGGCTGCGGCAGCACCCACGAGAGCAGTTCCGGCGGGAACTGGGCCGTCAGGCGGCCGGCGGCGAACGCCTTCGCCTGCAGCAGGATGAGGTGCTCGTCGCCGGCGAGCGCATGATCCTTCGCCACGAAGAGCTGGCCCGCGCAGAGGACGAGAAACGTAACGAGCGCCGTCACCCATGGCCTGCGGCCGATCACCTCGACGAGCGCGAGCCCGGCCCGCGCGAGCGGCGCAAAGGCCGCGGCGATAGCGATGAAGATCACCAGCGCCGCGCCAGGCAAGTCCTGCGTGCGCAGCAGGTAGTCGAAGATGTAGACCCGGCTGGGCTCGCCCGCGTAGAGCAGGATGAACGAAAGGCAGGCGAGCCCGGCGAGCACGCCCGGCAGGACGAACCAGCGCATCACTTCGGGCCCGCGCACGTGCGCAGGAGCTCTGCATAGGTCGCCACGCAGCGCTCCCAGGACCAGTGCTCGCGGGCGAAGGCGGCGACGCGCGGCCGCAGCGACTGTTCGGCCGTAGCGCCGCCGACGCGCTCGCTCAGGAGCGCGTCGGCGGCGTTCGGGCAGCCGGCGGCGGTGTCCTCGCCGACGAGCGCGGGTGTGCCGCAGGCCATGGCCTCCTGCACCGAGAGCGGAAATCCCTCGCCGACGCTCGGCAGGACGAGCAGATCCGCCGCCTGGTAAAGCGCGCTCAGGGCCTCGGTCGCGGGACTGTGCACGACGGCTGCGTTCGGCAGCCGCCAGCTCGCCGGATCGAGTGGTCCCCAACCCGCGAACAGCCAGTGCGCGTGGGGAAGGCGCTGTGCCAGTTCACGCAGCACCGGGAGCCCTTTCTTCTCCACGAATCGGCCGAGGAAGAGGAGCAGCGGCTTGTCCGGCGGAACGCCGAGCCTCAGGCGATGCGCGCGCCGCTCCTCGGCCGTGGCGGGGCGGAAACGCTGCGTGTCGACGCCGTTCTGCACCAGCATGGCGGGACGGCGAAAGCGCGCGAAGCCGCTGAAGTACTGGCGTACCGTCTCGCTCTCGAACACCACCTGGTCGGCGCCGCCGAGGACGGTGGCACCGAGCGCGCGGTTGGCCGCCTGGTGCAGCCCGCGCAACAGCACGCTGCGGTACGGGACGTGGCCGATGTGCTGGGTGACGAGCACCGGCCGGCGCGCGCGGCGTGCCGCGAGGAACGCGACCACGTTGGGGAAATAGAGGCAGTCATGCAGGTGCACCACATCGCTCTCGCTGCAGGCGCGCACCAGTCGGCGAAGCGCTGCCGGACTCCACAGCGGGTACGGCACGCCCATGGCCCGCTCGAGCGCGTTCCAGCTCGGCGCCGGCGTCGCGCTCAGGCCCGGCGCGGCCGGCGGCGACGCATCGCAATCGCTCGCATGCCAGTCGATCTTCGCCACGCCCGCTGCGGCGAGGCGCTCGGCGAGCTGGCCGGCGATGCGCTCGACGCCGCCGCGATGCGCCGGGTAGTAGTGCGTGACCAGCGTGATACGCAGCGGCCCGGCGCCGCTCAACGCGCCGCGCGCAGCCACTCGCAGGTCCGGCGCAGTCCCTCGCCGAGGGGCGTGCTTGCGCGCCATCCGAGGTAGCGCTCGGCGAGCGACGAATCGAGCACATTCACCGGCACGTCGAGCGCGCGTGGTTCGCTGTGCTCGACCTTGACGGGCCGTCCGAGGAGCTTCTCGATCTCGGCGACGAGCTCGTTCAGGCTCGTGCCCTTGCCCGAGCCGATGTTGAAGATGCGCTGCGCGCCGTCGAAGCGGGCCGCTTTGAGCATCGCGTCAACCGCGTCGGCGACATAGACGTAGTCGCGCACCACCGAGCCGTCACCCCAGATCTGGATCGGCTGGTCGTGCAGCGCGCGGTCGAGGAACACGGCCACCGCGCCCTGCGCGATGTCTAGCCGCTGGCGCGGGCCGTAGAGGTTCGCGGGCCGCACGATGCGGTAGTCCAGGCCATGCAGCCGGTGCGCGAGGCCCAGGTACTTCTCCACCATCAGCTTGTGGATGCCATAGGAAGAGATTGGCTCGGTCGGGTGGTTCTCGGCGACCGGCGTGGTGCGCGGCACACCGTAGACCGTGCCGCCGGAGGAAACGAAGACCAGCTTGCGCACGCCCTGCTCGCGGCACAGCTCGAGCAGCCGCAAGCTGCCTAGCACGTTCGACTCGACGTCGTACACCGGGTTGTCGTTCGAGCTCTTCGGCAGCGTGGTCGACACCAGGTGAAACACGAGCTCGGTGCCCTGGAGCGCCGGGGCGAGCGCCTGCGGATTGAGAAAATCGCCGGTAAAGACCTCGAAGCCCCTGGCGCGCGGAAAGAGCGGCAGACGGTCGACATGGGGACGATCGAAAACCTTCACGCGGTGGCCTTCCTGCGCCAGCGCCTCCGCGAGATGCGATCCGATGAATCCGGCGCCTCCCAGCACCAGACAGGGTCCCATTCTGTTTTCCTCCAGCTTTGCCTGGCCAAGTTTACAGTCTTGAGAACAGACTAATTGCCCGGACCGTTAGGCAGTGGCCGGATTGCCTTTCATGCCGACCAGGTTGGCGTAGCGGCGGCCCTGCGTTCGCTCGACCAGCGCGCGAGGGCTGCTCACCGATTCCAGGACGCCGCGGCTCCCGGTAAGCTCATAAAGCCGGAACCCGAGATCCCGCAGCATCTCGAGGTACTCGAGCCCGTCTGCGCCGCAGCGTGACAGCCCATAGGGCCAGAACTCGGTCATCAGGATGCAGTCGCCGCTGGCGGCGAGCAGGCCGGTCGCGCCGCGAATCACCCGGGCCTCGGCGCCCTGCACGTCGATTTTGATGAACTGGGCCGAGGCGATTCCGTAGCGCCGGCAGATATTGTCCAGCGTATCGGCGGCGACCGTCTCCTCGCCGCGGAGCAGCGGATCCGGATAGAGGCGGTTGTCGCCCTTGTTCTCGGGATTCTTGTAGAGCGTCAACGTTTCCGCACGGTCCGAAGCAGCATGCCCGCAGACCAGCGCTGCGCCCGTCGCCGCCGCGGCGTTGCTCTCTATCGTCTTCTGCAGGTAAAGACGGCTCTCGCTGTGCGGCTCGATCGCGAGCACGCGTCCGCGGAATCCTGGCGTCGACAGCGCGAGGGCGCTGTAGAGGCCGACGTTCGCGCCGATATCGACGAAGGTCATGTCGGCGCCGAACCGCGAGCGGAAGTACGCGATCTCGCCACGCTCGTATACACCTAGCGTCAGCGCACCGGAGATCACCGGATCGTCCGGGTTGAGCCATACGGTCGCCTCGCCGACCCGGATGCGGCCCGGAAGCAGCGCTCGGATCGCGGCGTTCGCCGCGCGACGCAGCGGGCGCGGCTTGAGCAGGATCGTATAAACGAACTCCGCAAGCGTCACGTTTGCATCCCGGGATTTCCTTCTACGCCGATCAGGCGAGGACGGTTGGCCTCGAGCGGCGGGAGGGTCTTCCTGCTGCGCAGGTAGCGGCTGGCGAGATCCCAGATCGGCTCGCCGCTCGCCCCTGGCGTCACAGGCGCCCAGCCAGCCACCTTGTAACGCCTGCCGGCCTCGATCGGTTTAGCGCCGATGCGCATGTCGGAGATGCGCGCACCGATCCTGTTGTTCGGCGCGATGGCGTAGCTCATGCCGCCGACGCGCACCATGTCGCCGCCCTGCTGGAGGTAGGGGTCCGCGTTGAACAGGTTATCGGCGATGTCCTCGAGGATCGCCTTGATCTCGCCGCCGGTGAGCTCGCTGAGCGTCGTATGAGGGTAGGTGATGAAGCAGCGTCGTGCCCCAGCGGAAACCGGGCGAAAACGCGATCTGCGCGCCTTTCACGGCGAGCAGCGCGTCGAGCAGCAGCTCATCGAAGCTACCGTTGAAGTTGCCGCGCCGGTAGAGCAAGCCCTCGGTGACTGCCAATGTTTCCTGCAACTTGCCCTCATACGGCGCGCGCGCCCTGGCGATATAGCGCTGCATTTCTGCATCGGCGGGCAGAAGGTTGGAAAACACGGGCAAAAGGCGGTAGCGATAATCGGTCACTCCCAGTGCGCCGACCTGCAGATCGAGCACCGCAAGAAACTTGCCGCAGCAGCCGGCGTTGGTGACGAGCGTGCTGCCGACGCGCACCGGCGCCGGCACCGCGTCGTGCGTATGCCCGCCGAGAATGGCATCGAGCCCGCGCAGGCGGGAGGCGAGCTTGAGGTCGACGTCCATGCCGTTGTGGGACAGCAGGACGACCGCCTTCGCACCCTTGGCGCGCACTTCGTCGACCAGCTTCTGCAGGCGCGGCTCCTGGATGCCGAAAGTCCAGTCCGGCACCATGTGGCGCGGATTGGCGATCGGCGTGTAAGGGAAGGCCTGCCCGATGACCGCAACCGGCACACCCTTCACGCTGCGCAGCGCGTAGGGCTTGAACACCGGCTCCTCGAAATCGAGCGTGCGCACGTTCTGTGCGAGGAACTCGATCGGCGTGAGCTCGCGTTCGACGGCCTGGCTCACCCGCTCGGCGCCGTAAGTGAATTCCCAGTGCGCGGTCATGCAATCGACGCCGAGCAGCTTCTGCGCGCCGATCATGTCGGCGCCGCGCGTCCAGAGCGAGGTCGCCGAGCCCTGCCAGCTGTCGCCGCCGTCGAGCAGCAGGGCCTGCGGGCGCGAGGCGCGCAGGCGCTTCACCAGCGTCGCGAGATGGGCGAAACCGCCGACCTTGCCATAGCGCCGCGCCGCATTCTCGAAATCGAGGTGGGTGAAGGCGTGCGCCAGCGAGCCCTCTGCTTTTAGGTTGTATTTCCTTAAGAAATGTTCACCTACCAGATGGGGAGCCTGTCCAGACCCAAGATTCATGCTCGGCTCGCGGAAGTACACCGGCAGCAGCTGCCCGTGGACATCCGTGAGATGCAGCAAAGAGACATTGCCGAACGGCGCCACGTCGTAGAGCTCGGCCGCGGCTTGCGCCTCGCTCGCCCCGGGCCGCAGACCGGCGCCCGCCGCGGCGGCCAGGGCGAGGAGCCGGAGAAATTCGCGACGCTGCAAAACTACTGATTCACCGGCGAGTCGGCGTCGAGAAGCAGTGCGACGAGATCCTTGATCTGCTCCTCGGTCAGCGTGCCGGAAAGCCCGAGCCGCGGCATTTGCGAGCAGAGGTTATACGCCTTGGCGTTATAGATCTTGCCGTAGACGTAACGCTGGATCTCCTGGCCGTTGCCGCGCA
>WNFF01021447.1_pt1 | contig 10509 bp, 13 predicted proteins | sample 5400441 | NCBI WGS metagenome assembly WNFF01 (sample SAMN13153345, study PRJNA577476) | soil metagenome | isolation source: 120 cm saprolite under Douglas fir tree site 2 hole 3 replicate 1 | place: USA:California | collected 2015-04-18
AATGCTTCATTCAATGTTATTCTATCACGAGTCTCGATTGCTGCTAACCCTTTCAATAGGGCGATCAGGATGGTTTGATCGATGGCAGGTAGCCGCGTTCGAGTAACATATCCGCGCGTTTGGAGAAGGCTTCTGCCGAGGGGACATCGAAGTCGAGCGCGTCGGCCATCCGGTCAATGATGTTAAAGTAGGCGCAGACATACAGCGCGTCCTCGACGGCTTGCTCGCTCACCCCTTCGGCACGCAACGGCGCAACATCGTCAGGACCAACTGTACCAGGTGCCAGCGTCACTTGCTCGAGAAAACCGAGCGTCGCCCGCAGCTTCTCGTGGATTGGCGCTGTGCGCCAGTTGTCCAGCACAGCCTGGACGACCTCCTCTTGAAATTCCTTCGACGCAACTGCGCCATGAATGCCGGTTCAATACCGGCAGTGGTTCTTGCTGGAGACGAAGGCAGCAAACAACTCGCGCTCGCCGATAGTCCAGTCGGAAGGACCACGCAGGCTTTCCTGTAACCCATCGATGAACGGCCTGCCGAACAGCTCCGACCGGTAGGAGACCGTCCGGACGACATCGGTGACGGGTTCGCTTTTGAGCACCTCGTCAAGCTTCTTGAGCCACATCTGGCGCTCCTTTCAGCGCTGCAAGGCCGCGTTCTAGCCGGGCTTGACCAGCGCCAATGGCGACACTCAACGTCACTTCAAAGATGGCATCCTCCGAATACCCCGTATTTCGTAATGCCTCGATATCCTCATCAAGGGTCTTGTAGGCGTGTAACGCGACCTTGGTGACATAGCCTGCCAATTCGGCAGGGACCTCAACCTCCTCTGCACCGGAACGCCCGCCGAGCTTCGCCGCCCAGGCCTCGATGGCGCGCCGTAGCGCGGGATCGGTATCACCAGGTCCGCTGAGGACCGCTTCGACCATACGTTGCACATGTGCCGCGTGACGCTTGTTCATACTGGTAGGGTAGCCTCCTTGCTCTAAAAATTCGCTCTCGTCTGTAGTCTATACTACAGAACTTCAATGCATCAAGGAGTAGAGTTGAAGTAGCATTGATCTTCCTGGTTTTGAAGAAGTGAAAAAAGCGTATGCATTTCTCACACATCGGCTACGGTGTCGCCTTTATCGCCGGATTAGCCTCCTTTCTCTCGCCATGCGTATTGCCACTTGTTCCTATTTACCTGGCGCAATTAGTGGGACATAGCGTTTATCAATCGGCAGATGAAGGACAGCAAGGGCAGAAGGCCCGCCTGGACACATTTCTCCATGCGCTCATGTTCGTGTGCGGTTTTACGCTTGCCTTCGTTGCACTTGGTGCGACTGCCAGTACGCTGGGAAGTTTTCTCCAGTCCTACCATGTTCTCCTGCGCCAGGTTGGGGGGATTATTCTCATGCTCTTCGGACTGCATCTGACAGGAATGCTGAGACTGTCAATCTTTTATTGGCAGAAGCACATCGACTTTCGCCCCAATCATCCCAGTTACCCGGCATCACTATTGATTGGTACCATCTTTGCTATTGGGTGGACACCCTGTGTTGGTCTCATTCTCGGTCCTATTCTTGGTCTGGCGGCGAGTGCCGCCACACTTGGACAGGGAGTCGTATTGCTGCTGTTCTATTCGCTCGGGCTGGGAGTACCGTTCCTGCTTTTAGGTTTAGGGGTAAACCAGCTTGGTAGGGTGCTCAAATGGCTCAAACCCCACGTGGGGAAGATTGAAGTTGGCACGGGGGTCGTAATGATTGCGGCGGGACTCGTGATCTTCTTCAATCTGCTGCCCTATTTCAATCGATTCTTTAACCTGGGTATTAACGTCTAATGATGGCCTCAGAGAAAATTTTCTCAGTCAGAATCGTAGAATAAAGTAGAGGGTATTCCCTCGTGTAACGGGTTACCAGGCAACATTGGAGGGGTGAAGGTATGTAGCCTGGACTACAGAACTTTCGCTGATTCGACCTTATCATTCAGGTATCGTTCCATCACTATGTACTATTCCGGTAACGGTAAGGAGAGGAATGTCCCTACCCTCGAGCAACCAGGAGAGAATTATATCATGGAATCTGCACGGCTCATCTGGAGCAAATTGAAATGGGGGCTGCTACTCGTCTTAGCGGTTCTGGTTGCTGTATTCGGCATTCTTCAAGTAACACATCAGCCTGCGTCAATCCGAAGCGCTACACAGAGAACGACTGCCCCGCTTGCAGGTTTCACGCCCGCTGCCTGTACACTCTTGCCGCCGGAAACGCCCCCGGAGTTCGCCACGGTAGAATTCAAAACCGACTTTCGCAAACACTGCGTCCATTATGATGAGATTCTTTCGGGAGGGCCACCCAAAGATGGGATTCCCGCGCTCGATGCTCCCAGGCTCGTCACGGTCAACGAGGCGAATGCCTGGCTCAAACCAGATGAACCGGTCATCTACTTTCAGGTCGGCAGTGATGCACGCGCGTATCCCATTCAAATTCTTATCTGGCACGAGATTGTGAACGATACCGTTGGAGGAGTACCCGTTGCCGTGACGTTCTGCCCGCTCTGTAATACTGCCATTGTCTTCGAGCGTACTGTCGGTGGGCGGGTGCTGGATTTTGGCACAACCGGGCGATTGCGCTTCAGCAACCTGCTGATGTACGACCGCCAGACCGAATCGTGGTGGCAGCAAGCGATCGGTCAGGCGATAATCGGGCAACTGACCGGAACACAGCTTGTCTCTCGCCCAGCCGCCATCATTTCCTGGGCCACGTTTCAGTCTGCGCATCCGGGTGGGCAAGTGCTGTCGCGTGACACTGGTTATGACCGCCCCTATGGACAGAACCCTTACCAAGGGTACGACAATGTGAACCAATCCCCGTTCCTCTATAGTGGCCCGCCCACTCCTGGAGTGCTGCGACCAATGGCACGCGTGCTGATCGTTGTCCTGGGCGGCGAAGCAGTGGCTTATCCGTTCGACGCGCTGAAAAAGGTACATGTTGTCAACGACACGGTTGCTAAAACCGGCATCGTCGTCCTGTGGACTCCTGGTACGTCTTCGCCGCTGGATACAGATACCGTCGCAGGAGGGCGAGATGTGGGTGCCGCTACGGTGTATCTACGCACACTCGATGGACAACCGTTGACTTTCAAATTCGCCGGCACAAACATTGTGGACAAGGAGACTGGGAGCGTGTGGGACATACTGGGTCAGGCGACGAGCGGGCAGCTTGCGGGGAAGACGCTTACGCCCGTGGTAGCTGTCAATTCTTTCTGGTTCGCATGGGCAGCCTATCAACCGCATACACGGGTCTACCAACCAGGTCTAGCAACCGTGAATGCGTCCAGTGTTACGTCTCCAGGCATATCTCGTCGCTGGGCTCCGTCAGGAGGCAGATCACACCGCTAATCTACCAGGTGGATAAGTAGCAATGTTCATGCAAGTTACAATGCTTGTAAAAAGAGAAAGGGCGAAGTACTTTTTATGGCTAAGTCTCGATCCACACGCAATACGCGCCCTGTGGCAAAAACTCCATCTCATCGGAAACTCCAGGAGCGTAAAGTGCAGCGGCTCTTCCAGAGCGACGTGCTGACGGCTATTTTTGGTCGAAGTGTTGGAACACTGATCACGCGAAGTGTGCTCGCCGTAGTGGTGATTGGTGTCCTCGCCTTCGTCGTCGCCGGGCTATTGCGTCCCAGCGCAGTCTCTACCACACCCTCCTCGCCGGGTGCAACGGTAGGTCTGCAGATCGGTGATGTCGCCCCCAACTTTACGCTGACCTCGCTGGATGGGAAGCAGGTGAGCCTGAGCCAGTTCCGCGGCAAACCGGTCATGCTCAATTTCTGGTATAGCACCTGTCCTGGATGCCTGGCCGAAATTCCTGGTATGCAGCGCTTTTACTCGGCCCAGCAAGCGGCAGGCAAGGATTTTGTGATTCTGGGCGTCAATAGCGTGGACGATGCGCAGACGGCGCAGCAGTTCGTGCAACAGTATGGTATCACCTATACGCCGGTATTGGACGACAAGCAACGTGTGGCAACACTGTATAACCTGAATGCGACCCCGACCTCCTACTTCATCGACCGCCATGGCATTATCCGCTTCGTACAGATTGGCCCGATCGATGAAGCCACGCTACAGCAAAAGGTGGCGGAGATCAGCCAGACGTGATGGAGGAGCGCGATGCTCTCATTGCTACCGCGTTGGCTCAAACCAGGACGAATCTCGATCGTTTGTCTGGCCGTCATGCTCGTCACTACGGGATGCGCCGGCGGCTCTGCCTCACACGCTTCACAAACTCGTACCGGTTCCAGGCGAGTTCTGGCTACGTTCGGTGAGTTCTTCATCGCAACTCCCGGCGCCAGATTTTTTGGCCACAACCGCCCGCTTTCCGCGCTAGCGCTCTACCAGGTCTCATCGCCTACGCTTCTCAAGTCTGAGCGTATGTAGTCCAGGCTACAGAACTCCCTCTCTTTCAACGCTATACTGGATGTGGGCAGGAAGCGTGTTCCTTTGGAGGGGCAAACATGGCACACTACCTCTACGATCTGACCATCATCGGCGGTGGGTCTGGGGGGCTTACTGCCGCGCGCATAGCGACTTCGCTGGGTGCGAACGTCTTGCTCATCGACAAAGAGCGCCTGGGAGGAGATTGTTTGCATTATGGCTGCGTGCCAAGCAAAGCCCTGATCCATGTGGCGCATGTCGCGCAGCAGGCCAGACATGCAGCCAGGCTGGGACTCCTACCAACCGGCCTGAGTGTCGATATGGCAAAGGTTTCTCAGCATATCCAGGAGGTGATCCGGCGCGTTGCTGCAAACGAACAGGTCTACATCGAGGGCGTTACCGTCAGGTTCGGCACTGTCTCGTTCGCCTCGGCCCATGAGCTGGTGCTGAATGAGGAGCACATCACAAGCCGGAATATCCTGATCGCCACCGGTTCACGTCCACTTGTGCCCAGGATCGAGGGGTTAGAAGAAGTCGGATATTTGACCAACGAGGATGCCTTTGACCTGCAGCACCTCCCGGCCTCGCTTATCGTTGTTGGTGGCGGACCCATCGGAGTAGAACTGGGCCAGGCGTTCGCGCGCCTGGGTAGCAATGTGACCATTCTTGAAGGCCTAGAGCGCATTCTGCCGAGGGAAGATCCGGAAGTATCGGCTGCGCTCACCGGCGTCTTGCAGTCTGAGCACATGACCATCGTGACCAATGCTATGTTCGTCAAAGCAAGCCTGGGCGGGCAGCAAAAGGTGGTGACCGCCAGGCAGGGGGATCGGCTCTTGACCTTCGAGGCCGATGAGATTCTGGTGACGTTGGGTCGGCGGCCCAATGTGGAGGGGCTCAACCTGGAAGCGGCTGGTGTTACCTGTGATCACCAGGGCATCAAAGTGGATGCGTATCTCCAGACCACGGCCTCGCATATCCTGGCGATTGGCGATGTGCTTGGCAGGCTGTGAAGCAATACAAAGACATACGCGTTGTGCGATTGCCCTGGGCCGAGATCGACCGCGCGCAGGCCGAGGGTGAGACGACGGGTTTTATCAAGCTAGTACTGGCGGGCAAGAAGGATGAGATTGTCGGAGCACATATCGTGGGATCACGCGCGGGAGAACTGCTGGGCGAGTTGTCCCTGGCGATGCAGCATCACCTGACCCTTTCTGACATCCTCGATACCATGCATGCCTACCCGACAATGCATACAGGTATTCAGCAGGCAGTTTTTGAAGAGTACGTAGAGGGCAGCGCTGCGAGGAGCAATCGCAAGATCGTGCAGACCGTTCTCAGCTTGCGAAGGTAATATGGCCCTATGCTCTTTCGCAAGAGAGGCCGGTCTCACTTTAGCGCTCTTTGCAAATAGAGAGAGGCAGAATCGTGTTAATAAGTATAATATGTATGCTTCGTCGCATGTTGCAGAAGCCCGCGCCGTGACAAGTTGTTTGCATGACGTTCTGTGCAGACAATACCGCTCATCGACGTACTGCTCTCCACCTGTTCCGTAGGGCAAACAGGACTCCCGCTTTCCTGCCTTCTCGCTGCTCATATATCACTATCCTATTCGAATGTCGTCATCTGTTCGGTAGATCTGTCTGTGCTGATACGTATGAAGCACGTATCAGTGAAGAGACAAGCAGTCTGTAGCAAGGAGTAAAAGCAAGCGCTGAGCGGTGATGCAACGACTTGAACACGTAGATCACGGAGGCGGCTATGTTCTATTTCAGCGCCATTCCTGGAATGGTATCAACACACGACGGAAGGCGAAGAGAGGGGGGACATACGGACACTGTAAGGCAAGCGCCTGCAGTTGCTCCAGGGAGCGATCCGGCGCTCCTTTCTGACGATACGCAGATGCTCACCCTGCTCTACGAGCGGTTCCGACGACCTATTTATACCTATATTTATCGTCTGCTCGGTAATCAGGAAGATGCTGCCGATGCGACGCAGGAGGTCTTCCTGCGGGCGTGCATGCACTGGGAGAAGTTGCGCGATCGAGAGAGCCTGGGTGAGTGGCTGTATCGAGTGGCTACCAATCTGTGCATCGACCTGCTGCGCAAGCGGAAACGCCTCTCCTGGTGGCCGCTGACACGCCACAACCGTGATGAGGAGGAGGAAGATAGCGAGCGGGAGGAGGATACACGCGCTTTCTTGTCTGCCGATCACGGTGGCATCCTCGTGGTTGCCGAGCGAGAACATATGCAGCTCGCCTTAGCCCGTCTTCCCCATGAATACGCGGTTGTGCTGGTGCTGAGCGTTGCTCAAGGCATTTCCTACCAGGAAATAGCATGTATCCTCGGCTTATCACCAGGAGCGACCGCCTCGCGTCTTTCGCGTGCGAAAAAGATGTTTGTCGAGCAGTATCAGCGCATCGGTCAGGAAAATGACGGGAAGCAGGAGAAACGGTCATGATGGACGCAGATCTACCGCCACTTATAGGAAGCGTATATGGGCCTTCAGCCTGTGCGACTGTGCAGCTCTATCTGGCTGTGCTTGATGATGTAACCCCTGAACAAGCACAGCTCGTCTTTGAACATGTCAAGAGCTGTGCCACCTGCGAGGCTGAACTACGCATGTTACGTCGGGTAGCGCTCTTAGCAACCGACTCCGCTGAGTTCGCGCCTCCGCCTCGTGTCGACCAGGTCGTTATGGCGGCAATCATGCTCACAGGCCAGGCACCTCACCATGTGTTCACGCGCCGTTTTCTGCGTGAACGTCGTTCTCCCTGGCTGATGCTGTTTGCAGCCGCGGCAGTGCTCGTGGTGGTGATGCTGACGACGCCCCAACTGCTGAGCGCGCTGTTCTCCCCTCCTCGCGCCTTCGCGCTGCCCGCGAATCTCTCGTGGAGCAGGTATGTCCTCTATCACACCGAAACCATGGTTGGCACACATGGAGTCCAGTACCATATCAACTGTTATCACGATCTGGGGACGGGCAGCATGCGCGTAGAAACCACAGCGGGCATTGACCTGGATATTGTAGCGATTGGGAATGATCAGGTCCTGCTTGGGGAGGACCTGATCCACCATCTTGCCCAGTGGGGAGCAAACGCCTGGGGCGTTGATGACTCGCTGTTCGATCTAGGGCAACTTCGCACCGACTTCCAGGCGCATCGTGCGGTCTACCTTGGTCTGGATACATTTCAGGGCAAGGAGGTCTATCGTATTCGTTGGCGGCATGGACTGGTGCTGCTGCTCGACACGCGCTATCTCCCCGTCAATGTCCTGCGGAATGCGAGCGGGCCTGGTACCGGCCAGCCGTTGTATGAGACGCTGCTGATGCTGCCCACGACGCAAGTCCCAGCTACAGTATGGAATGCACGTGTACCTGCAGGCTTCCGGGTGGGAATGTTGCCGACGCGCCCCTGAGATCACAAGTGAAGAGAGAAGCCTATCTCCCATGACGGTTGGCGGCTGTCATGCATGATAGACTGACATCCCATCCTGTCAATAGGTTGATAGGATAAAAGCTGAAGGGATCCTGCTGCAATAAGCGGGATGAATTGCAAAGGAGGGTTTCATGAAAAAGGTCTCGTTTCGTCTTGCTGTATTGCTCACAGCAATTGCATTCATCGCAGCTGCCTGTGGGAGTAGCGCGGCTACCAGCACATCCAGTCCGGCGTCTACGCCCCAGCAGACGCCGACGACGATGATGCACTTACCGGCCTATGCCCAGAACATGAAAGTGCTGATCACATCGCCGGCCAGTGGCACGAAGGTGACAGGCAACTCTGTTACGCTCGCGGTGCAGGCTTCCGGCTACACCCCGACCTGCGCGCTGGCGGGCAAGGCAGACCAGGCCGGGACAGGACACTATCATATCCTGCTGGACAAAGCCCTGGTCAATATGTACTGTCAGCCTGTGGCCACCATCTCGCTGCAGAACGTCGCGCCCGGCATGCACACGCTCACGGCGGTACCGACGCTCAATGACCATACCGAGATCGAAGAGCATGGTAATTCCATCACCATCGACTACGAGCCGACCCATCCACTGCCCACCATCACAGGTGCCTCCTTCGCGAGTGCGCCGGCCATCACGATCCTTTCTCCGAAGAATGGTGCTGTCGTGTCCGGGACCTTTGACGTCGTGGTGCAGGTCACAAACTACAACCTGAGTTGCGATCTCATGGGCAAACCCGACGTGACCCGCTACGGGCACTGGCACCTCAACCTCGACTCGATGTCAGGCCCCATGATGGGCATGGGGACGATGCTCGGCATGGACTGCACGACGACGTTCCAGGCGACGACCCAGGGGTTGAAGACGGGCCAGACGCACACGCTGATCGCGCTGCTGACCGATAACGGACACGCGCCCTTGAATCCTATGGCCGCTTCTGAAGTGACGGTGATGATCGGATGAGGACTCATCGACGTGTGTTCGCTCTGCTCTCGCTCGTGGTACTCCTGGGCGTGGCGGCGTGCGGCACCGCGAGCACCACGGCGGGTCAGGCGTCTCCGGCGCCGACCCAGCCGGTTTCGACTCCGACCTCGACAGCAGGAGCGTCGTCGGGAACGTGCCCGGCCTCCTCCGGCTTGCCAGCCGGGACGAACATGCATGGATCTGCCGCAGCGTCCGGCAGTCAGATCTCGCTAGAGGCGAGCGATTTCTTCTTCAGCCCGACCTGTGTGACGGGTTTACACAGCGGGACGATCACGCTCAGGGTCCATAATGGCGGGGTGGTACTGCACAACGTGTCGATCCCACAACTCCACATTGACCAGGATATGTCTCCCGGCCAGACAATCACGGTCGTGGTGAAGATGGGAAGCGCCCCGCTGGTGTTCTTTTGCAAGTATCACCGCGCGTCCGGGATGCTCGGCGCGCTCATCCCTGCCGGGAGCTGAAGACGCCACAGTAAGAGGGGGAGTGCGTGAAGCCACTGACTTCATCTCCTGTGCCGAAGGAGGGAGCAGCGCTGCTCCCTCCTTCGGCGATCACACGAATCGATGAGGGCAAACGTGACAAGGAGGTCATCACCCCCATGCGACAGGATACGCAAGGTGCGCAAGAAGGTCTTTCGACGGTACGCTGTGGAAATGCGTTTGCCGATGGCGCACGTCACCATGGGTGGTTCATCGGCCGCTTTCTGGAGATTCCACATGATCTTCGCTCAAGCCATGCAGTTGAGGTCAAGTGGAGTACGCACTACACAGGAACACAGAAGCAGCTCTGGGGCATAAGCGAGGTATCCACGACGCTGTGTGTGCTTATCAGAGGCAATGTCACCTTACAGTTTCCGGGCATGGAATGTGTCCTTTCCGAGGAAGGGGACTATGCGCTCTGGTCGGCAGGTGTCCCTCATCGATGGGCGGTGGCACAGGAATCACTTGTCCTGACGGTGAGATGGCCTTCAGCGCCGGAAACCTATGGAGAACAAGTGGAAGGCTGACCAAAACGAGGGAGTAACACAACTGTATTCGATACGAGAAGCTGAAAATAGGACCTTTTTGTTTCGTGTAATGTATGATATCCCTACGTTTGTTCCCACTACATCCATCCAATGAAAGGGCGAGCGGACTGATGAGTATCTCATCGTCGGCCGGTGACCGCAAACGGATAGCGGTCACAAGAGCCAAAGAAGCGAGCGCTGCTGCTATTCCCGTCACTCTGAGTGAGCGCAGTCTGACCGGTATGGCCCTCATTCGCATATTTGTAGGCTATCTCTGGTTCCAGCAATTGTTCTGGAAGATGCCGCCCACTTTCGCCGGCTTGTACGGGTATATCGTGCGCGAATCACAGCACACCTTTCTCCCCGGGTATGGCGCGCTCCTCCAGCACACCTTTCTCGCAGGTTGTTCCAGCCCGTCATCGCCGGTTGGCTGCACGGCGTTTGTACCACTGGCGGCGTGCGTCTGGACGGCTGAACTCCTGGTGGCCATCAGCCTGCTGTTCGGACTCGTGACGCGTTTCGGCGCCATCCTCGCGACGATCTTATCCATCCAACTGTATGTTGGCCTGGCCTATACCGAATGGATCTGGACCTATGGCATGCTGGTCCTGCTTGCGCTCGTTTTGGTAGCCATACCCGCAGGGCGCAGACTGGG
>WNFF01008737.1_pt1 | contig 10505 bp, 14 predicted proteins | sample 5400441 | NCBI WGS metagenome assembly WNFF01 (sample SAMN13153345, study PRJNA577476) | soil metagenome | isolation source: 120 cm saprolite under Douglas fir tree site 2 hole 3 replicate 1 | place: USA:California | collected 2015-04-18
AAGCTCAAGCAGGAGGCGAAAATTCCGCTGTACCAGCCGGAACGCGAAAACGAAGTGCTGGAAAATGCCGAGCGCAATAATCCGGGGCCGTTGACCGACGCCGCGATCCGCCGCCTCTTTGAGCGCATCATTGACGAAGCCCGTGCCGCCGAGCGCGACGCCATGCACTCCGGCGACGGCGCGGAGAAGGGCAAGAAATAAAGCCGGTCAGTTTCCGGTTATCAGGGTCGAGGAGAACAGAGAGCACTTATGGTCATTGTGATGCAAGAAGGGGCCACGGACACCCAAATCCAGCATGTCATCGACCGGCTGGTCGCCAGCGGCTTCAACGTTCACCGCTCCACTGGCGAATCGCATACGGTGCTCGGCGCGGTCGGCGTTCACCGCGATTTCGATCACCGCGACTTCGAATTGCTGGACGGAGTGCGCGAAGTCATGCGCATCACGCAGCCGTTCAAACTCGCCAGCCGCCAGTTCAGGCCTGAAGGCACGATTGTCGATCTCGGCCGCGGTGTGAAAATGGGCGGCCCGGAAGTTGTCGTTGCGGCTGGACCCTGCTCGGTCGAATCACGCGAACAGATTTTTTCCATCGCTGAGAGCGTCGCCAAAGCCGGCGCGAAAATCCTTCGCGGCGGGGCTTTCAAGCCGCGTACTTCTCCTTATGCCTTCCAGGGAATGGGTGAACCGGGCCTCAAGCTCATGCGCGAAGCCGCCGACAAATTCGGTCTTTTCACCATCAGCGAAGTGATGGACGCATCGCAAATTCAGATGATGATGGCTTACGTGGATATCTTCCAGGTCGGCGCGCGCAATATGCAGAACTACTATCTTTTGCGCGCGCTGGGCGAAATCCGCAAACCTGTTCTCTTGAAACGCGGGATGTCCGCCACCATGGAAGAACTCCTGATGAGCGCCGAATACATCCTCGCGGGCGGCAATTACAACGTGATTCTTTGCGAGCGCGGGATTCGCACATTCGAAACGTACACGCGCAACACTTTTGACATTGCGGCCATTCCGGTCATCAAGAAACTTTCGCATCTGCCAATGCTGGCCGATCCTTCGCATGGGACCGGCCGCCGCGATAAAGTGCCGCCCATGGCTCGAGCGGCTGTTGCCGCTGGCGCTGATGGCTTGCTCATCGAAGTCCACAACGATCCGGATCATGCGCTCTCTGACGGCGCGCAATCGCTGGAGCCTGCCACATTCATGCAGTTGATGGCCGAGTTGCGTATCATCGCTCCGGCGATTGGCCGGCGCATCGCCTGATCATGCCGGCCGGGCACCTCATCTCGCGCGTCACCGTCCTTGGCACCGGCCTGATTGGCGGATCGTTTGCGCTCGCGCTTCGCAAATACACTACCGGGATGCACATTTCTGGCTGGGATCGCCCCGATGTCGTTCGCGAAGCGCAAAGTCGCGGGGCTCTGGATGAATCTTTCTGCGGCGAACTGGCGCCTGCTTTGCAAAACGCCGACTTGATCTACGTCGCGCTTCCCATCGCCGCGACGGTTGATCTCCTTCCGGAAATTGCGCGCCGCGCTCCCTCTCATGCACTCGTCACCGATGCCTGCAGCACCAAAGTCCGCATTGCCCAAGCCGCCGACGAACTTTTCCCCGGCGAGAGAGGTCCGCTCTTTCTTGGCGGGCATCCCATGGCCGGCAGGGAGCTGCCGGGAATCGCGCACGCCGACGCCGATCTCTTCCGGGAACATACCTACGCTCTGATCGCCAAGTCCTCCGAAACTGTGGTGGCGGGTGTTCAGCCGCATACTCCTGTGCCCGCTGATGAACCGGGCGAGTCTCACGATCCCCGTGTCTCCGCCTTTGTGAAAATCCTGGAGAAAATCGGCGCTCGCCCGCTGTGGCTCGGAGCGCCACAGCATGATTATGCTGTCGGCCTGGCCTCGCACCTTCCACAGCTCGCCGCTGTCGCGCTGGCTGGATTTCTCTACGACCGTCTTGATGAAAACGGCCTGCCGATTACGCTCGCCGGTCCCGGCCTCCGCGATTCGCTGCGCCTTGCCGGCAGCCCTTATTCCACCTGGCGCGACATTGTTTTGACGAATCAGGAAGTTCTCGCCGCGGCTCTCGATCTTTTCGCGCGCCGCCTCGACGATCTTCGCGAAAAGCTCGCTTCGCGCGAACTCGAAGGCGACTTTGACGCCGCCAATGAGCTTTACAAACTGCTGCGCTCTCTCTAGCGCACAGCGTTCTGTCGCGTAGCATACGCCGCATGAAACGTGTCCGCGGCATTGGCGGTGTTTTCTTTAAGTCGGAAAATCCAGAAGCCCTGCGCGCGTGGTACGCTAGGCATCTTGGTATTGTTAGCGAGGGCGACGCTGGGACCATGTTCGCGTGGACTCAGCCAGACAGTCCTTCCCAAGATAATTGCACGGCGTGGTGTATTTTTCCTTCCACGACGGCGTACTTTGGCGAGAGTAAAGCGGGCTCCATGGTGAATTACGTCGTGGACGATCTTCACGCGACGCTGAAGGCGCTGCGTGAGGAAGGTGTCTGGGTGGACCCGAAGGTCGACGAATACGACTACGGAAAGTTTGGGTGGATCATGGACCCCGACGGCAACCGCATCGAGCTGTGGGAACCCCTGCCGAAAAAGTAGTTGTCGCTGACTACTGCACGTGTGCTTCCGGGATTCTCTTGTTTGTATCGGCGCGACGACCGCCTTCCGACTCCTAGGCCCGATGAAGTAAACTCCCCCTTGCACTTCGGAGCACGGAATGGACAAACGCATCGCGTCCGCTGACGCCGCCATCGCAAAGGTCCGCGACGGCGCCACGATTCTTATGGGCGGCTTCGGGCTCTGCGGCATCCCGGAGAATCTTATCGCCGCTGTTCGCCGCAAAGGCGTGAAAGACCTCACCATCGTCAGCAACAACGCCGGCGTCGACGACTTCGGCATTGGCGTGCTGCTCCAGCAGCGGCAAGTCAAAAAAATGATCTCCACCTACGTCGGCGAGAACAAACTTTTCGAGCAACTCGTCCTCAGCGGGGACCTGCAAGTCGAGCTAAATCCGCAGGGCACGCTGAGCGAACGCCTGCGCGCCGGGGGCGCCGGCATTCCCGCGTTCTATACGCCCACAGGTTACGGCACCACGGTTGCCGAGGGAAAAGAAACACGCGAATTCAATGGCCGCATGTACGTCATGGAGCGCAGCCTTCGCGGGGATCTCGCGTTCATCAAGGCGTGGAAAGGCGACCGCTGGGGCAACCTGATTTATCGAAAGACCGCGCGCAACTTCAATCCCATGATGGCCACGGCCGCGGACTACGTGATCGCCGAAGTCGAAGAATTGGTTGAACTCGGCCAGCTCGACCCCAACCAAGTGCATACGCCCGGCATTTTTGTTGACGCTGTTTTCCAGGGGCCGAAATACGAGAAGCGCATCGAGCGGCGCACGGTACGGAAGTTGTAGTGGCCGGTCTTTAGACCGGCGTTTCTGGCTTACAACTGGGAGCTTCATGCCACTAACCGACGATCAAAAACGCGAACGCATCGCACGGCGTATTGCGCTCGAATTGCGCGACGGCTACTACGTCAATCTCGGCATTGGCATGCCCACGCTCGTCGCCAATTACGTCCCCAAAGGCATGGACGTAATCTTGCAATCCGAAAACGGCATGCTCGGTGTCGGGCCATATCCCCTGGAAGCAGAGGTCGACCCCGACCTCATTAACGCGGGCAAGGAGACCGTTACTGAGCTTCCAGGCACGGCGTATTTTTCTTCCGCTGATTCGTTTGCCATGATTCGTGGCGGGCACGTTGATCTCACCGTTCTTGGCGCGCTGCAAGTCGACGAAAAGGGAACGCTCGCCAACTGGGCAATTCCCGGCAAGATGCTGAAAGGCATGGGCGGCGCAATGGATCTTGTCGCTGGCGCCAAGCGCGTCTTCATCGCCATGGAGCACGCGACGCGCGACAACAAACCGAAAATCTTGAAGAAGTGTACGCTCCCGCTGACCGGCGTGGAAGTCGTCGACCACATCGTCACGGAGCTTGCGCTTATCGATGTCACTCCCGAGGGTCTCCTGCTGCGTGAGCTCGCTCCGGACGCCACCGTCGAACAAGTGCAGTCTCTGACCGAGCCGAAACTCCTTCTTCCATCCGGCGGACCCAAACCTATGCCGGTTTAGAGTCCAATTCCTGCAAGCCAAGGCGTGCCACATGAAATCTAAAAGGAAAACACCGAAGCCGAAATCCAAACGCCCGAAGATGCCGAAATTTTTCCCCATCGACGATGAGATGAAAGAGCTTTCGGCTATGCTTGAAAAAGAAGTCTCAGAATGGCCCGCCATCTCAACGAAACCGATGTTCGGCTACCGGGGTCTTTACCGGGGCGGAAAAATCTTTGCGGCCCTCCCGCGTTCGCGGGCCATGCGATCGTCAAGGTCCATCATGATCAAATTCGCATCCGCATCCCCGGCCATTCTGGAGTCCGCAAAAAAAGATTTCAGAGTGAGCAGCGTTTCCGGCATGAGTGGCGCAGGATGGCTTTTTTTTGAGATGGACGAAGCCTCGGCCATGAAGGATGCCCTTGGCTGGCTTGGACGCGCTTACGAAGCCGCCAAGAAATAGCCGCCCTCCACTCCCTATTTGTTTTTACTTGGCCTCAGGCGTTGAACTGCTAAGGTGACGCGTGGTTGTGAACGAGTAATGAAAGCCGGACACGATACTCAACACCGTAACTGCATAAATGAAGAAATGATTGAGCATGTCGACGTGGTAATCGGGATACGCCGCACCTAAAACGACAAGGAAAACCAGGATGATCTCGGACGCAGTGGTGAGTTTGCCGTAGATGCTAGGCGGAAACGGCCGGTAGCCGGAAACCAGCAATATCACGACCGCGACAATCAGGATCAACACGTCGCGGCTGAGAACAAGGATGGTGAGCCACCAGGCGAGTTGCTTCTTGAACGCGAGGATGACGAAGGAAGAAGAGAGCAGAAGTTTGTCGGCGATGGGATCGAGATAAGCGCCGAGGGCGGATCGCTGATTCAAGCTTCGTGCCAGCAAGCCGTCAAAACCATCGGAAAGACCGGAGACAACAAGAACCAGAAGCGCCCAGCGATAACGATCGTACGCGATGAGAATGAGAAAGACCGGCAGGAAGCCGAGACGCAGAAACGTGATCTGATTGGGAACCGTCCAGATGCGGCCTTTCATTGTGATTCAGGATAACGCAGTTCAGGCGAATTGCGCGAGATAGTCGGAGAGCGAACGCCCGATTTTTCGCGCGAAAAGCTCGTTCATCGAGGGGATGGAGCCGGAAGGCTCGTCGAGGGAGATGCGCTCGACGCGGTTCATGGGAAAGAAAACCGTCGGGAAGCCCATGCGCTCACCGTCGGGCTCATTGATCTGGCGGATGAAGTGATCGAAAGAATTGAGGTCGATACCACGAACAGTAATGCCGGACGGGTTGATGGCCAGAAGCTCGCCCCATACTTTTTCCTTGGGCGTGTGCAAGCTGACGACGATGATGGAGTGCGGGTCCATGGATTCGGAAGCTAGAGTATCGCACTTTTTCCGAATGTGCCGTCGGACTATCTACCCGGCAGCGCGTCACGATAATGCAGGACCATCAGAGCGAAGCTTGCAACTACAACCAAGCCTGCCAGCCATCCCAATGCATAAGCGGTCCGGCGTTCGCTCGCATTCATCGGCTGGCGATCGGCAAACAATTTTCCGAGTCCGAATCCGGCGGCCAAGCCTGCGAAGTGCGCGTAGTTATCGATCCCCACGCCGGAAAATCCGAGGATAAAAAGGATGACCACGGAACTGACCAACCTTGACCGTAATTCCCGCATATAAGTGCCACCGCGTTTCGTCGTGATCGCCAGCATGACTCCGACCAGCCCCAGGAGCCCGCCGCTTGCCCCCAGCGAGTAGTTGTGAAATGCCGCGCTGACCAGGAAACCAAACATGCCAGTGAACATGTATATGAAAAAGTATCGAGCCGACCCATACAGCTCTTCCAACGCGGGGCCGAGCTGCATCAGCGACATCATATTGAAGCCAATGTGTATCAGGCCGCCATGCAAAAACATGGCAGTTGCAAGCCTCCACCACTGGTGTTCATAAAATATCGGGTACCAATGGCTTGCTCCCAAACGGTAAACAGTCTCTCCACCCATTCCCCAGAGGATCCGGAAACCACCGCCTCCGGTTTCACTGGCCATGGCCACCCAGCTAATGCCGAACATCAGAATGTTTGCAACCAGGAGCGCAGTGGTCACAGGAGCTTCTTGTTCGCCAAAAAGGCCGGATAGTTTTTTGCTCAAGGCTGCCAATGAAAATCGCAGGCTTGCGCCGCATTCGTGGCAGCGCGTCGCACTGATGCCCACCAGCGCCCCGCACGCGGGACAAATTTTCGGTCGCGGCTGTTGCTCGCCGCCGAAAAATCCGCGCATCGCATTTTTCCATTTTTCCACCCGCCACTGCCAACGGTAGGGAAGCGCCAATTCTCCTCCTTGCGACCCGCAAACGGCGTTCCTATAATACCCAAGTCGCCGGGCTTCTTCTCCGTACGGCGGGTTTTCTGGGGATTTGGCACTCATGGACAAATTCGAGGAGTTCGGCAAGCGTATCGACGAAGAGTTCACGCGGCTCAAGAGCATCAAGAGCTTCGAAGATTTTGGCAAACGTGTTGATGAAGAACTGGCGAGGGTGAAGAGCTTTGTGAAAGAAGACGTGGCGCCGGAAACGGAAAAGCGCACGGCGCAATTTCTGCGCGAAGTTTCCGAAAAGCTCGCCGAGGCCGCGTCGAAAATCGAGGCGCGCAATGCCGCGCGCTCCGCTCAACCTCCGAAAGACGCGCAATCATGATTTGGGCTGGCTTGTGATTTTCATCGGGACTTCCTCACGCCACCACGTCGTCCTTCCCATTGTTTATTCCTTAAGCCTCCTATTTGTTCTGATGCTTCCTGGCTGCGGATCTCGCAGGACTGTGATTGGACGCCAGCCGCCTCCGGCGCAACCCTCGGAAACTCCGCCGACAACGGAAGAGGCCGCGAAACGCTCGACGAATGTGCCGGAAACTCCTGCGCAACCTTCCGCGCCCGCTTCGAAACGCAACAAGCCCGCTCCCGCGCCTGCTCCGCCCGGTTACACGGAGGAAGGAAATGCTTCCTGGTATGGCGTGCCGTTTCATGGGCGGCGCGCTTCGAACGGTGAGATCTACGACATGTATAAACTCACCGCGGCGCATCGCACGCTGCCGTTTGAGACCATGGTTCGCGTCACCAATCTGAACAACGGCAAGTCAGCGGTCGTGCGCATTACCGATCGCGGCCCGTTTGTGGACAATCGCATCATCGATCTCTCGCTTGCCGCGGCGCGAGAAGTGGATTCGATTGGACCCGGGGTGGTGCCGGTCCGTGTTGAAGTGCTTTCTCCCGGCGTCGATCCGACTTCCGGTTTCTTCACCGTGCAGGTCGGTGCTTTCCGCGATCGCGCGAACGCCGAACGTCTGCACGACCGCCTCAGTAGTTCCTATTCACCCATTTTCATTCAACAATATGATTCTCCCGATGGCGTGTTTTATCGCGTGCGCGTCGGCCGAATTTCCGGCGAAGACGCCGCGCGCCAGTTTGGCGAGCAACTCCGCGGCCGGGAAGGTTTCACGCCATTCGTGACCCGCTTGGATGAAGGCATACCCGCAGGAGCAATCCGATGAGCGCTGACTGTCTATTCTGCAAGATTGCCGCGAAGAAGATTCCATCGAAGATCGTCTACGAAGATCCCGAACTCTTCGCGTTCGAAGACATCAGCCCGCAGGCGCCCACGCACATCCTGATTTGCCCGCGGAAACATTTCGAATCGCTAAACGAGGCCACCACTGAGGATCAAGCCGTACTTGGCAAGCTGCAATTGGTTGCCGCGCAGCTTGCGCGCGAACGCAAGCTTCTCTCAGGCTACCGCACCGTATTGAACAACGGTGCCGGCGCAGGCCAGTCCGTCTTTCATCTCCATTTGCATTTGCTCGGCGGGCGGCAATTTCGCTGGCCGCCTGGATAGCCGGGAGGTAGCGGCGATGTGTGTTTCACTGGCGCGTGCACGCCTCCAGCAAACAGAACGACTCTGGTCAGATTAATTCAACGAAGTCATGTTGAAGGCTCTTTTCCTGTAGCAATGCCAAAACAGATCGGTCCATTGTCGCGAGCTTGCCTCTCTTGTGTATGGCCAGCCCCAATAGATAGGCATCGGTCACTTGTTGATGGCCCGCCAATCGGGGATGGAATCGTTCAAGTGCCTGGATGAAGCCAAGCTCATCGGCCCAGAACCTGTGCGCCGGATGGCCAAGGTTGGCGTGCAGAAGTGCGAGAGCGTGGGCCGGCGTAAGCGCGTTTGGAGAGAAAGCTGGATTTGAGAGTATGCGGACGAAGCCAGTCTGAGTGAGGGGGCAAGTTGCCCACCCCTCTCGGGCGTGGCGCGCAAGCCACTCCTGGACTTTCTCATGCGCGCGGTGCGTCGGCCACGCCATAGCGATAAGGACATTGACGTCCAGGAGGAAGCCGGCTTTCACTCCAATTCGTCCTGAATTTTTTTGACGTCCTCGGTGCTCACGGGCGGCGAGCCAGATGGCAGTTCGACAACGTGAAAACCGTTGACGACGCGGGTTTGCAAAGGTGCGCGCAGTCCCCGGCGTATCAGGTCTGATGCAGCCTTGCCGATGGCGACATCCCGGCTCTTAGCGTACGTTCTCACTTCCTGGAACACATCATCGTCGAGCGATAGCGTGGTTCTCATACACTAAATGATGTCACAAGACAAAAATGATGTCCAATCACAAATGTGGACATCACGAGTGCGATCTGATGCGGAAGTGAGTCTCGTAAGGCGGCCGCTCCCGTCCCCCCGCTATTACAGCCAGTTGGTCGATGCCGTTGCTCACGCTAAGATAAGGGCCACTTTAAGGAGGAATTCATGCGACTGCGGCACACGTTTTCGCAGCTGCTTCTGCTCGGCTTCGGAATCCTATTTTGTGCGGGGCTACCATCAGGTTCTGTGGCCCAGCAACCAGCCGGCGCTGGAAAAACTCTCACCGTCGAGCGCATCTATTCGCAGCCAAGCTTGAGCGGGCAGCTGACGCGGGGACTGGCGTGGACTCCGGATGGAAAGGGCCTCAGCTATTTCGAAACAAAAGGCTCGGGTAAGGACGCTAAGACAGAACTTTGGGTGATGGACGCGGCATCAGGGGAGCGACGGCCACTTGTTGGGGCCGACAAACTCGAGGCGATTTTGCCGGCCGACACGTCAAGGCCAACGCAAGCTACCGGTCTTGGGCGGCGCGCTCCCTCCCAATACCAGTGGGCGCCGGATGGAACGAGCATTCTGTTTCAAGGCTCCACGGCAATTGCCTGGTTGGATGTGAAGACGCAAACGGGGCGCACGCTGGTCTCCGGCAAAGCTACACTCGCCGATCCCAAGATTTCTCCTGACGGCCGCTATGTGAGTTTCGTTCGCGATCACAATCTCTGGCTCGTGACTGTCGCGGACGGCAAAGAACGCGCCGTCACCCAAGGAGGGACGGAAGAGATCCGCAAGGGCGAACTCGATTGGGTGTATCCGGAAGAGCTGGAGATTAAGACCGCGTATTGGTGGTCGCCGGATTCTTCGGCGATCGCCTACCTCGAAATGGACGAGCGCAAAGTTTCGCAGTACCCGTTGGTTGATTTTTCCTCGCCGACCGGCGAAGCCGAAATGGAACGTTATCCCACCGCTGGGGGCGCGAATCCCATCGTGCGCGTCTTTGTGGTTTCGTTTAACGGCGGGGAGCCTCGCGCGTTGGACACGGGCGCGGAAACCGATATCTATGTTCCGCGAGTGAACTGGCTCACGGATTCGAAACGGTTAGCCATTCAGCGGCTCAATCGCGCCCAAACCAAGCTTGAACTCCTGATTGCGGACACAGCCACGAGCAAGACACGCATCCTTCTTACCGAAAATGACCCGAATTGGATCAACCTCAGCGACGACCTTTATTTCCTCAAAGACGGCAAACGCTTTCTTTGGTCGAGCGAACGCAGCGGGTATCGCCATCTTTATTTATTTGACCTCGAAGGCAAACAACTCGCGCAGCTCACCAAGGGCGAATGGGAAGTCTCTGCTATTGACGCGGTCGATGAAACAAAGGGCTTGGTCTATTTCACCGCCACGGAAAAATCACCCCTGGAACGGCAGCTCTATCGCGTGGCCCTTGACGGAACAGGCTTCATGCGGCTCACCAAGGACGCGGGGACGCACGCTGCGGTCTTTGCGCCGAATGCCGCGGCGTTCTACGATACCTACTCGAATGCAGCGATGCCGCAGCGGCAGGATCTCTGCCGCGCTGACGGTTCACGCATCGCCACGATTAACGAAAACAAAGTCGCAGAGCTTGCGAACTACCATCTATCGCCGGTGGAGTTTCTCACCGTGAAATCGCGAGACGGCGTACTACTCAACGCCAGTATCATCAAGCCGCCGGATTTTACTCCGCAGA
>WNFF01005337.1_pt1 | contig 10502 bp, 5 predicted proteins | sample 5400441 | NCBI WGS metagenome assembly WNFF01 (sample SAMN13153345, study PRJNA577476) | soil metagenome | isolation source: 120 cm saprolite under Douglas fir tree site 2 hole 3 replicate 1 | place: USA:California | collected 2015-04-18
ACGCGGCGCTTATAGGGCGGAAGCGTGTCCAACCGCTCGCCGCCCATCCAGATTTCGCCCGCGGTGGGTTGTTCGAATCCCGCGACCAGCCTAAGCAGCGTGGTTTTTCCGGAGCCGCTTTCGCCGAGCAGTGTGAGAAATTCTCCCGAAGCGATGTTTAGAGATATGCCCTTCAGCACATCACGCGCGCCGAAGCTCTTGGCCACCCCGCGCATTTCAAGCAACACTTCACCCGCGGCAGCCGCCGCCTCCGCCGGACTAGCAGCAGAAGAATTCACTGTGCAGCCTTCACCTCGTTCCAGATTTCGTTGTACTTCGCGCGGCGCGGAACATCCTGCCAGAAATAGATTCGCTGCATGTAGGCATCAGGATTATCGAGGTGCAGACCTTTGATTTCATCGGCAGACAAAAACCGGGACGCTCCAGGATTCGCGGGAGTGTAGTGCGTCCGATCGGTGACCAACTTCTGAGTTTTCGCTTCGATCATATACTCGAGAAAAGCGTGCGCCAATTCCTTGCGGCTGCTCGCGACGGTAATCATCAGGTGGTCGATCCACCCGGTGGTATTTTCCTTCGGAATCGTCTCGCCGATGGGGAAATTCAACTTGCGAAGGTCATTGGTGTTCAGCGGCCAACCCATCGCCAGGATCACTTCGTGGTTCTGGAAAAGATTGGTTAGTTCTCCGCCGGTGGCCCACATCTTCCGAATGTTGGGCTTGAGTTCGATCAGTTTTTTCTTGACGGCGGCGAGCTGATCGTCCGTCAGATTATAAACTTGCGAGGGGTCCGGCTTGTCGAAACCGAGGATCTGAGCGGCGAGGTAGACGGTGGAGAGATCATCCCACACGGAAATCTTTCCTTTGTATTTCGGGTCCCAAAAAATAGTCCAGGAATCCGGAGGTTGCGGGAAAACGGTGGTGTCGTAAAGGAGCGGGTTTGGTCCCCACATGAATGGGACGCCGTAGACTTGGCCGTTCGCTTTGACGAGAGGGAGGTCTCGAAGTTTAGAAGAGAGTTGTGTGTAGGAAGGCAATTTCGAAAGATCGAGCGGCGCGGCGAGGCCGGTGCGCGCAATGGAGGCGGCGACATCGCTGGAAGGAGAGATTACGTCGTAATTCGATGCGCTGCCACCCCGCAGTTTCGCTACCAGTTCATCGCTAGAGCCCATGTAGGATGCGCTGATCTTGCAGTGATGACTTTCTTCGAATGCTCTGACGAAAGCGGGATCGGCGTAACCCTCCCAAACCAGCAGGTTCAGCGATTCCTCTTTTTTCCTGCAAGCGCCGCATGCCAAGGAAAGCGTCAGAATACTCAGAAGAATCGCGCGAGCCCTCATCGCTCCTCCCAGTTGTTTGCACCCAATTTTGCCCGCCTCCGGCTTGCGAATCAAAATGTTGGCGGCGTATTGATCCATAGCAGCCAGGTTTCCGTCCGTCCGGGATTCTTCCAGCGGTGCGGAGTCGAACTCTCAAAATAGAGGCTGTCGCCGCGTTTTAGAACATAATGTTCCCGCGAGTCGAGCCAAATCTCAAAATTTCCACGCAGGACATGCAGGAATTCCTCGCCTTCATGCGAGTAGGATTCACCGCTGCCCCCTCCAGGTTTGATGCGGAAAAGATGCGGTTCCATCACCGTGTTTCCCCACGCGAGCAGTTCCATGCGCACCTCCGGCGTGGTCTCCAGGATTTTTCGCTGATTGGGGCGTACCAGCCGCGGATTATCGCCGGCAGTTTCAAAGAGCGATAGAATGTTCGTCCGGTAGAAGCGGGCGATGCGGCGCAGCGTGGCAATCGAGGAGCGCATCTGGCCGCGCTCGAGGGCGCTGAGAAAGCCGACGGAAACACCGGTGGCGCGAGCCACTTGCGCAAGCGAAAGTCCGCGACGGGTCCGCAAGCGGCGGAACCGCTGCCCGGGGAGAAGCGAACTTTTTGCCGGAGCAGAAACAACTCCCTGGCGCTTGAGCACGTGGACGATGGCCGCGGGATTGAGTCCGCGGGCCCGGCGCAGGAAAATTGCGCGTTGCAGCAGACGCACGTCGGATTCGGTAAAGACGCGGTAGCGGCTCCGCGTACGTTGCGGCGAAACGAGGCCTAAGGCTTCCCAGGCGCGCAGCGCGGAGGAAGAAATCCCCACGCGGCGCGCTACTTCGCTGATCCGCAACGTACGCGCGGGCTGGCGCGCCGCCGATGCGTTGGATAAATTCTTTCTGCTTGACACCGGTCCCGGCTTTCTCTAAGTTTACAAGATTATAGTAAGGTTTCAGGGGCACAGCAACCACGAAGAATTGATCCTCAAAATTTCTTCGCGGCAAGGGGTGAGATCATGAAGGTTTGTGCACCATTCCGGCAACTGCGTTCGCAGTGCTGCCGCAGCATCTTATTCGCAACAGTTCTGACGATGGCATTCTGCCTCGCGTCGCCATTTGCGGGCGCACAGAGCACCGGCGGCCGCATCCGCGGCACTGTGATGGATCCCAGTGGTGGCGCGGTGGCAACCGCGACAATCACGCTCATCAATGAGGCGACGCACGCCACGCGAGCAGTGCAGTCCGGCGCGAATGGCGAATACATTTTTATTGAGGTGCCGGTCGGTAGTTACGAAATCGATCTCACCCTTCAGGGCTTCAAGAAATATGTCCGTAGAGGGATCGTACTGGATCTCAACCAAGTTCTCACGGTTGACATCGGCCTGCAGCTTGGCGGTTCGACGGACGTGGTCGAGGTAACGGGAGCGCCTCCTGTTGTGGATACGACATCGACGCAGCTGGGAGCCGTCGTCAACGAGCGCTCCTCGACGCAACTGCCCCTCAGCACGCGCGATGTCTTCCAGCTCCTGCAATTGCAGCCCGGCGTCCAGTCCCAGATCGGCAACAATCTTTTCTATGGTTCTGACAAACCGGGCGTCGTCACTGTCAACGGTGGCCGGGGTCGCTCCAACAATTACTCCGTAAACGGAGGCGACAGCAACGACCTCTTCGCTAACCTGCCGGCCGTGCAGCCCTCGCCGGATAGCATCGAGGAGTTTCGCGTCATCACCAATACCTACGACGCCGAATATGGGCGCAACTCTGGCGCGGTCGTCAACGTTGTCACCAAATCAGGCTCGAACGACCTCCATGGGAGCGTTTATGAGTTTTTGCGCAACGACGTCCTGAATTCCCACGGATTCACTTTTCAGCCGACACCCAAGGCGCCTTTCAAGCAAAACCAGTTTGGCGGAACTCTTGGCGGGCCCATCAAGAAGGACAAGTCCTTCTTTTTTGGCTCCTATGAAGGCCGTCGCATCGTGCGGGGGATCGTTTCACAGCAGGTGCCCGTGCCGACGGGGAGCGACCTTGCTGGTAACTTTGGAATCGGCGCGTTTACAGGCACTTTGAACGACCCTACAGTTGCCAACATCTTCGAGAATCGCGCGGGGTGCAGGGCAAACCTCACTCCCTCCGGCCAAACCAATCTGGACGCAGCGGCTGCTGGCACCCCCCAGCTGTACAGTGACATATTTGCGGGCAGCGTGGTCCCCACGCAATGCTTTGATCCCGTGGCGGCCAGCCTGGTGAAGTTCTTGCCAGGATCGGGAGGCAGCAGCTCCGAGACTCAGGACGTGGTCAAATCCACGGACCGCGCGGACCAGTTCCAGCTTCGCTTCGACCAAATCCTAAACAAGGACCAAAAATTTTCTCTCTATTATTATTACGATAACGACAACACGTTAGATCCTTTCGCCATCTTCCAATTGGCGGGCGGTTCGCTGGGCAATTTCCCGGGCAGGATTATCACTCATGCGCAACAAATCAACGCCAGCCATTCCTGGACCATCGGCTCCACCGCTGTGAATGAGTTCCGCTTCACCTATTTCCGCGAGGCCCAGCCGCAGTTTTATACGCCCACCGTCACCAATGCCGTTACGGCATCTTGCGGCAGCGCTGTTTCGGCTGCGCTTTGCTTTGGCGGAAGCACTGACACGCCGCTCGTTGACGCTACCGGAGCACCTCTCGGTACGGCAGCCGATCCCAATACGCCTGTTTGCCCGGGCTTTGGATGCGGGATTCACCCGGGACTCGGTTCGAAATTCGAGGGTGTACCCTATGTCACCTTGAATGGCACGCTCGGACTTTTTGGAAACAACTTTGAAGGCCAGTTGCCGCAGACCGGCAACACCTTTCAATTTAACGACAACTACAGCAAGATTATCGGCAACCATAGCTTCAAATTTGGCGGGGATATCCGGTATCAGAAATTCGACCAAAAGCTATTCTTCAACGTCAACGGAGAGTACATCTTCGGGCCCGGGGGTGCGAATGATACGGGCGCTGGGGATCCGTTTGCAAACTATCTCCTAGGTCTCCCACTCTCGTATTCGCAGGGCTCCGCCAACACGGAACTGGTGCGCAGCACCTCTGTCTATCTCTTCGCGCAGGATAGTTGGAAGATTAAATCCAACGTAACGCTAAACTATGGTCTTCGCTGGGAGACGAACACACCTCTGACCGACATTGGTAAAAAGGTTCAGAGGTTCAACCCGGGCCAGAACTCGACGATCTTCCCTTGTGATCTCTCCACCGGATTCCCGAGCTCGAGTGTCTCTTTCTTCCAGTCGCCTACCAACCCGACGCCGACTTGCGCGAATACCGGGACCACTCCCACCGGACTGGTGGTGCCGGGTGATAAAGGCGTTCCCGGTGGACTGGTCAGCACCTACTACAATGCGTTTGCCCCGAGGCTGGGCTTGAACTGGAGCCCCAGCTGGAAAGATGGAACGCTCGCCAAGCTCACGGGTGGTCCGAACAAAACCACCGTCAGCATGGGCTGGGGTCTCGTCTACAATCCCGTCGAACAACTGGTGCTCGAGCAGTTCAGCGCCGAGCCGCCCTTCGGCATCAGCAACGGCGTGTCGAATCCACTTTTTAGCACCCCGTTCGTTAGCCAAGAGGGCGCAACATTCCCGAACGTCTCTGACGCTTTCCTGAACCCTCCGCGCAACCAACCCGTGGATTGGGCGCTTTATCGTCCGATTGTGCTCTTCGGGCAGTTTCCGACCAAACTACGCCCACAGTATTCCGCGCAGTACAATTTGACGATTAAACGCGAGCTGCCCGGCAACATCCTTCTTCAGGTGGGCTACGTCGGCTCTCAAGGGCACCGGCTGCTCGCCATTCACGATCAGAATGCCGCAAATGCGCAGACCTGCCTCGACCTGGCAAATCTTGGGCAGGGCTGCGGGCCCTTCTCCGAAGACAATCAGTATCAGTTTACTCTCGGGCCCGGCCAGGTTCTCCACATGCCCTACATTGGAGGTCCAACGCCGGGAGGTCCCAATATCCCCTGTCCGATCGTGGGCACGACCCCTGCTGCGTGCACCATTACGGGCGCTCCGGGGACGGGTACACCGATCAACTTGGTCGGCATACGTCCTTACGCTTCCCCCAATTGCAATCCCACCAGTGCCGATCCGCTGACCAGCGGATGCCCCGCCGACGGGACCGAAATCTTTAACAGTATCTTTGCCGAAGATAACGCGGCACATTCCAATTACAATTCGCTGCAAGCCCTCTTCGAGAAGCGTTTCTCACATGGCCTACAGTTTCAGGCTTCCTACACCTACAGCAAATCGCTGGACAATGCCTCGAGCTTCGAGGAGATTCTGAACCCGACGAACTTTAACGCGACCTACTCGCCTTCTCTCTACGATGCGCGTCACCGCTTCGTACTCAACTACGTTTGGGAACTGCCGGTTCCCAAGTACGAAGGATTTAAAGGAAAGGTGCTGAATGGCTGGCAGCTCTCTGGCATCTATACCTACCAGAGTGGCTTCCCCATCTTGATCAACAACTGCGACGATGCTGAGTTGGAGGGCAGCACGCTGGGCTTCGAGTGTCCTGGCAAGCCCGATATAACCGGTAAGTTCACGACCCACAATCCTCGCAAGGATGGTTTAGTCTTCGATCCCACGATTTTCGCGGATAGCGCGCTGGGAACGTTTGGCAATTCACCGCGCACCCTCTGCTGCAATCCGCCGATCAATAACTGGGATATGGGTCTCTTCAAGGAGACCCCGATTGGAGAAAAGACAAGGGTGGAATTCCGGACGGAGATTTTCAACGTCTTTAACCACGCCCAATTTTATGGTGTGGACGGCGGCTCTGCTAACCCGACTTTCGGCCAGCCGCAGAAAGTGCGGGATCCGCGGCTGTTTCAATTCGCGCTGAAACTGGTTTTCTAAGACGCTGAAAAAGAGCACTCGCAGATTGTCAGAAAGATTTCAAAAGGCGCGGCTCGCGCGGGCTGCGCCTGCGCACGTCTGATAAAATCAGAGTGGAGCACCAGCTCGAGAAATTCCCAGCACACTGACCGCAGGGAACAGACCTGCCCGGGTAACCGAAAACGGCCAACCTACCAGGGAGTACGCAAATGCACGACACACTACAAAAAGAAATCACGACCTACGAAAAGCGCACGCCGAAATCGGCGGCGGCACACAAACGGGCTTTGGAACGCATTCCGCTTGGAGTCGCCAGCAACTACCGCCATTACGAGCCCTATCCACTTTTTGTGAAGGATGGAAAGGGCAGCCGCATTCACGACGTGGACGGTAACGAATACATCGACCACAACCTGTGCTTCGGCGCACTGATGGCGGGGCATTGCCATCCCGCCGTCGTAAAGGCCGTCGAACAGAAGTTGCATGAAGGTACCACCTTCGGCATGCCGCACGAGCAGGAATGGGAGCTTGCGGAAGAAATCTGCAAGCGCTATCCGGTGGAGATGGTGCGCTTCGGTTCCAGCGGCACGGAAGTCACCATGCACGCCTGCCGCATCGCGCGCGCCGCCACCGGCCGCGATAAGATTCTGAAGTTCGAAGGCGCCTACCACGGCTTGCATGACACCGCGCTCGTCAGCGTCAAGCCCAAGGCGGAAGACTACGGCGATCCGGATGCGCCCACTTCCGTTCCCGGCGGCGGTGGCGTGCCGAAAGCCTCGCTCGAAAACGTTGTCGTCGCCAGCTTCAACAATCTGAAGAGCGTCGAAAATCGCTTTAAGCAGTATCCCGGACAGATCGCCGCCATCATCCTCGAGCCCATCCTGATGAACGTCGGCCTCTGCATGCCGCTGCCCGGCTTCCTGCAAGGGCTGCGCGACATCTGTACCAAGAACGGTGCGTTGTTGATCTTCGACGAGGTGAAGACCGGCGCCAAGCTCGCCTGGGGCGGCGCCAGCGAATTTTTCGGCGTGAAGCCGGACATGATCTGCCTGGCGAAGTCCATAGGCGGTGGTTTGCCGCTCGGAGCATTCGGAGCGAGCCGCGCCGTAATGGATCTGATCTCACAGCACAAAGTCTTCCATGGCGGCACGTACAATACGAACCGCGTAGCCATGGCCGCGGCTCTCGCGACGTTCCGAGAAGTCTTAACGCGAGAAAATTATGCGCACGTCGGCAAACTCAGCAAAACTCTTGCGGAAGGCTATCGCGCCATTGTCAAGAAATCCAGGTTGCAAGCCTACGTCGCCAGCGCGGGCGTCAACGGCGCGCTGATGCTCTATCCGAAAGAGATTCAGAACTACCGCGATTGGACCAAGATTGACGTCGATCTCTGGCGCCTCTACTGGTTCGGAATGGTCAATCGCGGCGTGCTCGCCCAGCCCTATTGGTGGGACGAGCAGTGGACTATCTCCGTTCAACACACCGAAGCGGATATTGACAAGCACCTCGCTGTCTTCGAGGAAGTCGCTCCTGCGCTCGCAAAAGCGCAGCAGGAGCGCGGCGCGGCTTTCGTCGGAGCCGCCGGCCACTAGGATCAGCATGGAGGGACTGGAGTTTAGCCGGGCATGCGTGTTTTTCGGCCGTCGGCGATCCGGCGCCGCGAAAACTGGGAGAAAACAAATTTGGCGAACGGAGCCACAATTGCAATTGCAACGCCTGTCAAGCCGGAAGCGCCGCGCCTCCGCCGCGTTCTGGGGCGGTGGGACCTCGTTCTCCTTTTTGTCGTTGCCGTTTTTAATCTCAATGTCGTTCCTTCCATCGCCGCCAACGGCGGCGTAACGGTCTGGCTATGGACCATCTCGCTGATCTTGTTCTTCTGGCCGCAGGGCATTGCCGTAATTGAGCTCGCGCATCGTTATCCGGGCGAGGGCGGCGTCTATCTTTGGGCCAAGGAAGTCTTCGGAGACTTCCACGGTTTCCTCTCCGGCTGGTGCTATTGGACCAACAACATGATGTATGTCCCGACCATCATGCTTTATTTCGTCGGCGTGTTCGTCTTTGTCCTGGGAGCCGGGCATGAATCCCTTGCCGACAACAAATCCTTCACCTTAACGGCTTCCCTGGTCCTGTTATTCCTTCTCGTGCTCCTGAACGTTCTTGGTCTCAGCGTTGGCAAGTGGCTCAACAATCTCGGCGCCATCGGAACGTTTATTGCCGCCACTGTCCTCATCGGTTTGGGAAGTGTGATTTGGCTTCGCTTTGGCGCATCCGTAACCACCGCGGATTTTCGCATTCCCGCCAATCCTCGTTTTGTTCTGAATTCCTTCGGCGTGATCTGTTTCGGCCTCGTAGGTCTCGAACTCGCCTCCGTCATGGGCGACGAGATTGAAAATCCTCGAAAGACTCTTCCTGGTGCCGTCGCCTGGGGAGGTCTTCTCTCTGGCTTGCTTTACATCGGCGCGACGCTCACGCTACTGGTGGCCGTCAGCAAAAACGATATCAGCGTCCTGCAGGGTATCGTGCAGGCCGTAGGTCACATGGCCGGCCGCGTTGGCGTTGGCTGGATCGTCGCGCCATTTGCATTAATGCTGAGCGTTTCCATTGCCGGAATTGGCTCCGCCTGGCTTGGCGGCTCCGCGCGTATTCCCTTCGTTGCCGGCCTCGATTCCTATATGCCCTCCTGGCTTGGCAAAGTCCACCCGAAGTACGCCACGCCCTACGCAGCGCTGATCGTCCACGCTTCGGTATCGCTGATTTTGGTGGTCATCAATTTCTCGTTTACCGGCGCAGGGGTGCAGGAAACGTTTCAGAAATTGCTCTCCCTCGCCGTCGTGCTTCAACTGATTCCCTTCCTCTATATGTTCGGCGCGCTGCTGAAAATCGCCGCTAATGATGCGTTCGTCAAAGGCCGTTACGGCAAAACAACACTGATCCTCGCCGGCTTCAGCGGATTCACCACCACTGGCTTGGGCATCGCACTGGCATTTTTCCCGGCGCAGCAGATCAAATCGCTTTTCTCTTACGAGATCTGGATGTTCGGCGGCACGCTCTTTTTCATCGGCCTTGCCGCGTTTTTCTTTTTTGTGTATGGCAGGCGCAAGGCCGCGCGGAAGTTGGCAGCGGCGCCCGCCCCGATTGTGTGAACTGAATTTGGGAGGCAGTTATGTCGAGCAGTGTGAAAACGATCGTTCGAGCCTATCAAAACTACATCAACGGGCAATGGGTTAAAAGCTCTGCCGGCGAGACGTTTCCCGTCTACGACCCTTCTACCGAGGAGGTCATCGCGCAGGTTGCGTCGGGCACCGCCGCGGATGTCGATAGCGGCGTAAAGGCCGCGCGCGCTGCCTTCGACTCCGGCCCGTGGCGCCAGACCAGCGCCGCCGACCGCGGCCGTCTTCTCTACAAACTCGCTGAGAAAATTCGCGCCAACGCGCCGCAACTTGCCGAACTCGAATGCCGCAACTCGGGCAAGCCCATCGTCGAAGCCGAATATGACATCGCCGACGCCGCAACCTGTTTTGAATATTATGCCGGCCTCGCCAACAAAGTTCTCGGCCACGTCAATCCCGTGCCCGCAAACGCCCTCAGCTTCACCTTGCGCGAACCCGTCGGCGTTGCCGGCCAAATTATTCCCTGGAACTATCCGCTGGTCATGGCCTCGTGGAAACTCGCTCCTGCCATCGCCGCCGGTTGCACCTGCGTCCTCAAGCCCGCCGAGCAGACCCCGCTCACCATGATGGAGGTCGCCAGTTGGTTTGAGGAATTAGGCTTCCCTCCCGGCGTCGTCAACATTGTCAACGGTTTTGGCGAAACCGCGGGCGCTGCGCTCGTCGCACATCCCGGTGTCGACAAAATCGCCTTCACGGGCAGCGCCGCCGTCGGAAAAATCATCGTCAAGACCGCCGCGGACACTCTCAAGCGCGTCACTCTCGAGCTTGGCGGCAAGTCTCCCAACATTTTCTTTGATGGCGCCGACTGGGAAGCCGCCGTCGATGGCGCGCTCTTCGGCGTGTTCATCAATCAGGGTGAAGTGTGTTCCGCGGGCAGCCGCGTCCTCGTCGAGAAAAAAATCTATTCCAAATTCGTCGAAGCCATGACTGAAAAAGCCAAGCGCATCAAGCTCGGCGCTCCTCTTGATCGCCAAACGAAAATGGGCCCGTTGGTCAGCAAGGAGCAATACGACCGCGTCAGTTCCTACCTCGAACTCGGAAAGAGAGAAGCGAAAGTCGCCATCGGCGGCGGGCGCCCGAAACAATTTGGCAAAGGCTATTACGTCGAGCCGACCATTTTCTACGACGTCGACA
>WNFF01005341.1_pt1 | contig 10502 bp, 7 predicted proteins | sample 5400441 | NCBI WGS metagenome assembly WNFF01 (sample SAMN13153345, study PRJNA577476) | soil metagenome | isolation source: 120 cm saprolite under Douglas fir tree site 2 hole 3 replicate 1 | place: USA:California | collected 2015-04-18
CCAGGCTCTCCACCTCCAGATACACCGGTTCCTTGTCGGCAAGACCCATCTCTGCCAGAATCGGGGCTTCGCGGACCCATCGCAGCTGCTGGTTCTGCGCGACGAAAATCTTTCCGACGTCGGCTTTCGAATAGGAGTGCACCGGCAGACCGTCGAGATGCTTCAAGGCGATCTGCGCGAGGCGTAATGGCAAATGCCGTCTCAAATCGGCGAGGTAAGCAACATCGTCGTCGACATGCTTTTCGAGCGCCAGGTGCGCGACGATCCGATGCTCGCTGCCGTTCCCGCGGCCGTCCTCCTCATAGGTGAATTCGATGCGTCTACCCGCCAGTCCCGAGGCCACGCGTAATACGGCCTTAAACGTGTCTATCGTGAAGACGTGCCAATGTAGATCGTTCTCGCTTTGATGCGCGGCAGCGCGAACCAGATCGTGGCTTTCTTGTTTGGTCTTGCCGCGAAGACCACCTTCCTCGTGCCATCCCCACAAGAAGGAATAGATGTGCTCGCGGCTCTCGAACGAGCTGTCGGTGACACCCAAGACGTAATCGGACAGAAAATGCGTCGGCGTCGTGATCAGGCGAGAGCGATCGCCGCAGGTTTCACGGTTCGGCACCGAGAGGAACAGCGTCCCATTCTCCTTCAGGTAGCTCATCCAAAGGATCAGCGTGTCGATCACATTCGAGCAATGTTCCAGAACGTGATGCGCCATGAGAAAGTCAAAGTTACCTTTCTCGAAGGTCTCGAGGTGCTGGCCAACCACGACCTCCTGCGCACCAAAATATTGTTTCAGCTCTTCTTCCGATCGCTTATCGACGTAAAATATGCGGGTCCCGGGAGCCACTTTCGTCGGTCCCATACCGGGGCCCAATTCAACGCCGCTGCCGCGACAATATTCCAGCGCTATATCATCGCGAGTGTTCATGCACCCTCTCCGTTGTCGATATTCGCGCTGCCCGGTCCGCGAATGCGGCCATGTGTAACAGCGATCCCGCTTCGATGGGCGCGATTTTCCGTCCCATCGATGCGCCGAGGCAAACGAAATTCGCTCTTCGTTCCTCAGCCGCCTTACGTTGTGGCGAAGGGTGATAATTTCGCGCCGCTCGTTGGGAGCCGACTCGTCGATATCGTTACGCCTGAAAGGCGTGGGCTAGGCGACGTCGAGCCCGAGATCGAGGATCGGGGCGCTGTGGGTGATCCAGCCCGACGAGATCAGGTCGACCCCGCTGGCGGCGATCGCGGGCGCGCTCTCGCGGGTGATCCTGCCCGAGGCTTCGGTCACCGCGCGGCCATCGACCATCGCGACCGCGCGGCGCAGCGTCGCAGGGTCCATGTTGTCGAGCAGCACCGCGTCAACGCCGATTTCGAGCGCCTCGGCGAGCTGGTCGAGCGTATCGACCTCGAGCTCGATCTTGACGAGATGCCCGGCATGGGCGCGCGCCCGCTCGAGCGCCGGCCCGACCCCGCCGGCAAGCGCGATGTGGTTGTCCTTGATCAGCATCGCGTCGTCGAGGCCGAAGCGGTGATTGGCGCCGCCGCCCATGCGCACCGCCTCCTTTTCGAGGATGCGCAGGCCCGGGGTCGTCTTGCGCGTGCAGACGATCCGCGCCTTCGTGCCGGCTATCGCATCGACCAGCGCGCGGGTCGCGGTGGCAACGCCCGAGAGCCGGCAGATCAGATTGAGCGCGGTCCGCTCGGCCGCCAGCACCGGCCGCGCCCGGCCACTGATGCGGGCGATCTCTTGTCCGCGTTCGATCCGGCTGCCTTCGGCGCACAGCCTCTCGATGTGCAGGGCCGGGTCGAGCAGTTCGAAGGCGAGCAACCCGGCGTCGAGGCCGGCGAGCACGCCCGGCTGGCGCGCCGCGATGACCGCTTCGATCGGCGTCTCGGCGGGGACGATCGCGTCCGTCGTGATGTCGCCGGCGCGCCCCAGATCTTCGAGAAGCGCGGCGCGGACGATCGGCTCGACAAGGAGGCGCAGCATCGCCGGGGACCCGCTCAGCCGATCGCCAGCATGCGCTCGACCGCTTGCCGCGCCCGGTCGGCGATCTCGGGCGCGATCGTCACCTCATGGGTCATGGTTTCGAGCGCGTGCCGGATGTTCCCCAGCGTGATCCGCTTCATATGCGGGCACAGATTGCACGGCCTGATGAAATCGAGGTCGGGGTATTGCAGCGCGACATTGTCGCTCATCGAGCATTCGGTCAGCAGCACGACCCGCGCCGGCCGCTTCTGCCCGACATAATCGGCCATCGCCGCGGTCGAGCCGGCGAAGTCGCATTCGGCGACGACCTCGGGCGGGCATTCGGGGTGGGCGAGGACCGTGATGCCGGGATGGTTCTCGCGCAGGCCGCGGATATCCTCCGGGGTGAACCGCTCATGGACCTCGCAATGGCCCTTCCAGGCAATCACCTCCACCTTGGTCTGCGCCGCGATGTTGCGGGCGAGGTATTCGTCCGGAAGCATGATGACTTTGGGGACGCCGAGCGCCTCGATGATCTTCTTGGCATTGCCCGAGGTACAGCAGATGTCGGATTCCGCCTTCACCGCAGCCGAGGTATTGACATAGGTGACGATCGGCACGCCGGGGTGGTGCGCTCGCATCAGCCGGACATCCTCCGCGGTGATCGAGGCGGCGAGCGAGCAGCCGGCCTCGAGATCGGGGATCAGCACGGTCTTACCCGGGTTGAGCAGCTTTGCCGTCTCGGCCATGAAATGCACCCCGGCCAAAACGATAACTTCGGCGTCGGTGCGCTCAGCCTCGCGCGCCAGCGCAAGGCTATCGCCGGTGATGTCCCCGACGGTGTGGAAGATGTCGGGGGTCTGATAGTTGTGCGCGAGGATGACCGCGTTCTTCTCGCGCTTCAGCGCGATGATCGCAGCGATGTCCTCGGCCAGGAGCGGCCATTCGACGGGCGGCACATGGCGCTCGACCCGGCGGTAGAGCTCGGGCAGCGGAAACGGCGCTGCGGGGCGGGGGGTCTCGGTCTCAACGACGTGTGACTGCATAACTTATGCTCCCTATGAGCATTACCAGTGCCTGGAAAAGCCGGACGATAACCGTCCGGCGGCTCTTATGCTGCATATGAGTATAAGGACGAGACTTGCAGCGTCAACCCCCTGCGCGATGCGATCGCGCATGGCAGGCTCGCGGCGTCGGTTACTCGCCCCGCGAGTTGGCAACGAATCCGCCTCCGCCCGCCTGTCGCCACTCGGCGCGCGGATAATGTCGATATTCGCCGCGTAGAATGATGATCGCCTTGAGCCTGCTGCGCTGCTTGGCGCGTTGTGCCGGGCCGATCTTCTCTAACCGCTGAGCTGCGGGCCGATCGAATCTCTCCAGCCAAATGTCCGGACATAGAAGCGTGCGACGCCACTCGGTGACGCTCAGTGTGGTTTTTACCGTTACCGTTGTGCTGCTAGCGCTGGCGGGCGGCCTTGTGCCGTTGCTGCTGCCGGGCACCCTGGCCGGACGGGACGCACCATCGGTCGCCGCGGCCGCGATCTTCGCGGCGAGCTATCTGGCTCTTGCCATCGGCAGGATTCCCGGTCTGGCGATCGATCGCGCGGGCGTCGCGCTGGTAGGCGCCTGTTTGATGGTCGCCAGTGGCGCGCTGCCCCTTGAGGATGCCTACAAGGCGGTCGACCTCGACACGCTCACCTTGCTGCTTGGGATGATGATCGTGGTCGCCAATCTGCGCCTATCCGGCTTCTTTGCGCAGGCAAGCGCCTGGGTGATGCGGCGTGCCCATCATCCGCTCGTGCTGCTGGCGGCTGTGACGGCAATCGCTGGGGTATTCTCCGCGTTCCTGGTCAACGACGCGATTTGTCTTGTGCTCGCACCGCTCGTCCTCGAACTGACGCTTTCGCTGCGGCGTAACCCGGTGCCCTACCTGCTTGCGGTCGCGATGGCGTCGAACGTCGGCTCGACCGCGACGATCACCGGCAACCCACAAAACATGATGATCGGCAGCTTTTCGCACATTCCGTACGCGCAATTCGCCGCGAGCCTCGCGCCTGTAGCGCTGATTGGGCTCGTGCTGACCGTTGTTCTGATCAGGCTCCTCCATCGCGATGAATTCGCCGGCGGCGCGCGACTGATGGCCGAGACCCCGCCGGCGCGTATCCACCGCGTGCTGGCGCTGCGTGCGCTCGTCGCGACGGCGGTGCTGGTCGCGCTGTTCTTCAGCGGCCAGCCGCCCGCCAAGGCGGCAATCATCATCGGCGGGCTGTTGCTGCTCACGCGGCGGGTCAGAAGCGAGCGGGTCTATGCCGAGATCGACTGGTCGCTGCTGCTGATGTTTGCCGGGCTCTTCATCATCGTCGCGGGCGCCGAGCACACGTTGTTGAGCGGCGATACGATCGCCGCGGTCGGCCGACTGCAACTCGATCGGGTGCCGGTGCTCAGCGCGGTGACGGCGATCCTCTCCAACCTGGTCAGCAACGTTCCGGCGGTGCTCGTGCTCAAACCCTTTATCGATCCGCTGCGCGATCATCATACCGCGTGGCTAACGGTCGCTATGGCCTCAACTCTGGCCGGCAACTTCACCGTGCTGGGCTCGATCGCCAATCTGATCGTCGTGCAGCGGGCCGCTGCCTCCGGCGTAACGATCGGCTTCTGGGACTATTTCAGGGTCGGCGCGCCGCTGACCGTCATCACCCTCGCGATCGGGACGCTATGGCTGTGGCTGTGACATCAACCAAGGCCGCGCGCTTCAACCCGTTCTCGCTCGACGCCATCAACTTCCTGCTCGCCGATGTCCGTGGCGCCCTCGGGCCTTATCTTAACGTGTTCCTGGTCACCCAGCAGCATTGGAGCCTGTCCGAAGTCGGGTTGGTGACCACGATTGGCGGCCTACTCGGGCTCGCCGCGCAGACGCCGATCGGCGCCGTGATAGACGAGACCCGCGCCAAACGCGGAGCGATCGTCCTGGCGCTCGCCGCGCTAGCCATTGGAGCTTCGATAATCTTTGCGCTGCCGAACTTCTGGCCGGTGTTGATCGCCAACTGCCTGATGGCAGTCGTCGGCGACGTCTTCGGCCCGGTGGTCGCTGCCCTGACCTTGGGCCTCTACCCGCGCAAACAGCTCGCCCGGCGCATGGGGCGGAACTCGGCCTTCGATCATGCCGGCAATGTCGCTATCGCCGTCGTGGCGGGCGCGGTCGGCTACGCCTTCTCGCAGCGGGCCGTCTTTCTTCTCGTGCCGATCTTCGCCACACTCGCGAGCATCGCGGTGCTATCCATTCCGTACAAGGCGATCGATTTCGACCGGGCGAGAGACCTCGACCGAGATCTCGACGAGGCCGGCCGCCCCGCCGGTCCTGCCGGCTACAGCATCCTGTTCCAGTCCCGACCGCTAGTCATCTTCGGCCTGTGCGTCATGCTGTTCCATTTCGCCAATGCGCCGCTGCTGCCGTTGGTCGGACAAAAGCTGGCCGCCGCCTATCCACAGGAGGCGACGGCGATGATGTCGGCCTGCATCGTTGCCGCACAGGCGGTGATGCTGCCGATCGCATTGCTGGTCGGACGCACCGCCGACAGTTGGGGACGCAAGCCCTTGTTCCTCGCCGGGTTCGCCATCCTGCCGATCCGAGCGGTGCTCTACACCCTTTCCGACAACAGCTTCTGGCTGATCGGTGTCCAGCTGCTCGATGGCGTCGGCGCCGGGATTTTCGGCGCCCTCTCACCCCTGGTGATCGCCGATATCATGCGAGGCACCGGGCGCTACAACTTGGCCCTAGGCGCCATCGCCACGGCCCAGGGGATCGGCGCCTCGCTGAGCGGGCTGGCGGCCGGCGAGATCGTCGATCACTTCGGATACAGCTCAGCCTTTCTCGCGTTGGCTGCAGCGGCCGCGGCAGCCCTGACGGTCTTCGCCCTCGGGATGCCCGAAACAGCCGACCGGGCGACTGCATCGCTCCCCTCCTAATAACGTTGCCGCCTCGCATGCGCCTCGCGCGACCCCGAAATGACCCCTTACCCGCCCACCGCGCGCCGTCCGGCGCGCAGGCGCAGGCCGGGGGCCGGGCGTTCGAGCAGCACCTCGCGGCGGAAGCGGACGAGCCGCGCCGGCCGCCCGCCGGTCTGGGCGCTCATCGCGCCGGTTTCCTCGACGAGCCCCTGCTGCTCGACGAGGCGGCGGAAATTCTGCTTGTGCAGCCTGACGCCGGCGAGCGCCTCCACGGTGCGCTGCAGTTGCAAGAGGGTGAAGGCGGGCGGCATCAGCTCGAACACCACCGGGCGGTATTTGATCTTGCCGCGCAGCCGGCCGATCGCCGTCGCCAGGATGCGGCGATGGTCCGATGCCATCGCCATCCCGGTGGAGCCGCTCGGCGTGGTCCGGTCAACGCTCGCCGCCTCCCGGCCGAGATCGCGCGCCGCCTCGGCGACGAGCCCGGCTTCGTAGAGCAGCTCGTAGCGTTCGAGCACCAACTCCTCGTTCCACGACAGGCCGTGGCGGCCGAAAACCAGCCCGAGCCGCTCCTCGCGCAGCCGCCGCTCGGGCTCGCCGCCCGAGGTTGCCGCCCACTCTGCAAGCCGCGCCTCGAGTGGTTCCAACAACAGCGGCTTGCCGTGGCGCCAATCCTCCCACGGGAAATAGCGATACCAGCTCCGCCATTCCGCATCGGTCGACTCAGCCGGGCGCGCCTCGCGCGCCAAGGCCAGATAGGCCACGACCAACGCCGGCAGCGCGAGGCTCCCGTCGCCCGCGACCCGGTCGCGGTCGCCAAAGGTGTAAAGCTGCTCGACATAGCCGAGGCGCTGGCTGGTCTGCCGCTCGACCCAGGCGCGCAATCCGATCTCCAGCGTGCGGTGCTCGGCTTCGAGCGGACCCGAGGGCAATGCCTCGGCCGGGCTGCCGCCCGATGCGGCAAAGCGCACCGTCAAGACGCGCGGCTCGTGCTCGCTCGCCGCGACGATGGCCGCGCAGAGTCCGATCGACAGGGCCGCCCCGGTGCCGTGCACCGCCGGCTCGCTGCGGGTTCGCCGCAGGAAAGAGACGGCGCGGGATCGCGGCATCTAGCCCGCCGTGATGTGGCTCCGGAAGGTCAGCGGGTCGCCGATGAATTGGATCGGTTCGAAGCTGCCGCCGGTGCCGCGCACGATGATCGTGCCGTAACCGAGCACGCGGCCGAGGATCGATTGGTTGACGCCGACGGTTTCGACCTTCGAGCGGTTCATTTCCATGCTGTGACGCTGCAGGATGCCGGTCTTGTAGATGACCCGCCGGTCGGTCACGGCGAGTTCGGTCGTCGTCCGCCGGATCACGGCGTCCAGTCCCGACACGAGGGCGAGCAGGCCCAGGAGGAGGGCGACGATTTGCAGCGCGAGCGCTGCGGTCGGTTCGGTAAGGCTTGCCGCCGCGATCAGAACGAGCAGCGCGAGGATCAGCAGCACGATGGCGCGCAGGTAGACCAGCCAATGCAGGCTGGTGGCGTAGACTACGGTCTCGCCGGGCTGCAACACCTGTTCGACATATTTCATGGTGTGCCGCCTTGGTGCCCGGTGCGGCGAGAGCGGCTCTTGCTCATGACGCGATCTCCTGCGGTGGGTGCACCCGCATTGTGGTGCGCAGCGCGCGCCGGGTCAAAGATCGCGAGCGGTTGGCCCTGCGTTCCTCAGGTACCCCGCCGCGCGAAGTCGATGCGCGGGTCGATCAGCATATAAGTCAGATCGCTGATCAGCTTCAGCGCGAGCCCGATCAGCGTGAACACATAAAGCGTCCCGAACATGATCGGGTAATCGCGGTTGATCGCCGCCTCGAACCCGAGAAGCCCCAGGCCATCGAGCGAGAAGATGACCTCGATCAACAACGAGCCAGTGAACAGGATGCCGATGAACGCCGCCGGAAAGCCGGCCACCACCAACAGCATCGCGTTGCGGAAGACATGGCCGTAGAGGACGCGCCGCTCGGTGAGGCCCTTGGCGCGCGCGGTCAGCACATACTGCTTGTTGACCTCGTCGAGAAAGCAGTTCTTGGTCAGCATCGTCAGCGTCGCGAACCCGCCGATCACCAGCGCGGTGATCGGCAGCGCGACGTGCCAGAGATAATCGAGAATGCGGCGCGGCCAGTCGAGATCGCCCCAATTGTCGCTGCTGAGGCCGCGCAGCGGGAAGATCGAGAAATAGCTGCCCCCGGCGAACAGCACGATCAGCAGCACTGCGAAAAGAAAGCTCGGCACCGCATAGCCGACGATGATGACGGCGCTCGTCCACAAATCGAAGCGGCTGCCGTCGCGCACCGCCTTCCTGATGCCGAGCGGGATCGAGACGAGATAGGTGATCAGCGTCGTCCATAGCCCGATCGAGATCGATACCGGTAGCTTGTCGCGGATCAAATCGACGACGCGGCGATCGCGGAAGAAACTGTTTCCGAGATCGAAGGTCAAATAGCTCTTCATCATCAGCAAAAAGCGCTCGAGCGGCGGCTTGTCGAAGCCGTACTGCTTTTCCAGCTCCTTGATGAACGCGGGGTCGAGCCCGCGCGCGCCGCGATAGCGGCTGTCGTCGCCGGCCGATTGGGTCTTGATTTCGCCGCCGGCGCCGCCGCTGACCCGCTCTGTCGCGCTGATCGTGCTGCCCTTGAGCCGGGCGATCATCTGCTCGATCGGTCCGCCAGGCGCCGCCTGAACGATGAAGAAGTTGACGACCATGATCGCCAACAGGGTCGGCACCATCAGCATGATGCGCCGCAGCGCATAGGCGATCATCGGAGGCGGCCTGCGCGATCATCCCCTCTCCGCCCTTTAGGGGGGAGAGGGAGGGGCCCATCGCACTGCGATGGGAGGGTGAGGTGGGTCCGGGCCGAACCGTGGCCGTCCCGGTCGCATTGCGGGCGAGAGGTCTGCGGTCCCATCTCCGTCGCCCGCGAATCCCCCACCTCACCCCAGCCCTCTCCGCCCCCAGGGGCGGAGAGGGAGTAAATGGCGGGGTGCGCGATGCTCACTTCGGCGCCTCGCCCTTTGTCACCTCGCCCTTTTTTGCCTCGATGGTCTGTTCGGCCTTGGGGTCGACCCACCAGGTGTCGAGGCCGATGCCGTATTTGGGCGAGATCGTCGGGCGGCGGTACTTGTCCCAATAGGCCACCCAGAACGCCGACAGGTGAAAGTTCGGGATGACGTAGTAGCCGTATTGCAAGACCCGATCGAGCGCGCGGGTATGGGCGATGAGGCTCGCGCGATCGGGGGAGCGGATCAACTCCTCGATCAATTCGTCGACGACCTCGCTCTTGATGCCCAATAGGTTGCGGCTGCCCGGCTCGTCGGCCGCCTGGGAGCCCCAAAACTCGCGCTGCTCGTTGCCGGGCGACAGGGATTGTCCGAACACCACGACCGCCGTATCGAAATCGAAGGTTTCCATGCGCTTTTCGTATTGCGCGACATCGACCGTGCGGACCCGCGCGGTGATCCCCATCCGCTCCAGATTCTTGGCGAGGGGCAGCACGATGCGCTCCATTTGCGGGTCGTTGAGCAGGATCTCGAAGGCAAAGGGCTCGCCGGTCTTGTCGTTGACCAGCTTCTCGTTCTTGAAGCCCCAACCGGCCTCCTTCAGCAAGGCCAGCGCCGCGCGCAGCCCGTCGCGGATATTGCCGGAGCCGTCGTATTTGGGCGGTTCGTATTGCTTGGTGAACACCTCGTCGGGGATCTTGCCGCGGTATTTTTCGAGGGTTTTCAGCTCCTCACCCTGCGGCGTCCCAGTCGCGGCGAGCTCGGAATTGTCGAAATAGCTGCGCGTCCGGGCATAGGAATCATAGAACAGGTTTTTATTCGACCATTCAAAGTCGAAGGCATAGGCGAGCGCCGCGCGCACTCGTCGGTCCTGAAAGATCGGCCGGCGCAGATTGTAGCCAAAGCCCTGCATCCCGCTCGGCAGCTGGTTCGGGATCACCTCTTTCTTGATCAGCCCGGCGCGCATGGCCGGGCTCTCATAGCCGGTAGCCCAGGATTTCGACGAGTTCTCGCGGCGGATGTCGTACTGCCCGGCCTTGAAGGCTTCGAGGGCGATCGTCCCGTCGCGGTAATAATCGTAGCGGATCGTGTCGACATTCTGCCGGCCCTTGTTGACCGGCAGGTCGCCGCCCCAGTAATCGGCGACGCGGCGATAAGTGATCGAGCGCCCGGGATCGATCGATTCGATCTTGTAGGGGCCGCTGCCAAGCGGCGGGTCGAGCGTCGTCTTCGCGAAATCGCGGCCCGACCAATAGGCTTTCGACAGCACCGGCATCTGCCCGAGAATCTGCGGCAATTCGCGGTTCTCTGTCGATTTGAAGCGGAAACGAACGCCGCGTTCGCCTTCCTGCGCGACCTCCGTCACGTCGCCGTAATAGGACCGGTACATCGGGTGGCCCTTCTCGCGCAGCGTGTTGAAGGTCCACACCACGTCATCCGGCGTCATCGGCGAGCCGTCGTGGAAGCGCGCCTCCTTGCGCAACGTGTAGAGCACCGAGAGCTGGTCCTGGGCGAGGTCGATGCTTTCGGCGACGAGCCCGTATTCGGCGCCGGGCT
>WNFF01028232.1_pt1 | contig 10502 bp, 10 predicted proteins | sample 5400441 | NCBI WGS metagenome assembly WNFF01 (sample SAMN13153345, study PRJNA577476) | soil metagenome | isolation source: 120 cm saprolite under Douglas fir tree site 2 hole 3 replicate 1 | place: USA:California | collected 2015-04-18
CTTGTCCAGTGACACGTAGCAAGGGTCGGCACCGCGAGAAGGGACTTCATTCAACAACGTCAGCTTGCCGCTGGCGCGGTCGATGGCGAAAGCGCTGACGGCGCCGCTGCTCCGGCCCTTGTAGTCCGTAACCTCGTTTACGGCGTAGAAGAAACGGCGATTCGGGTGCACGGCTACAAACGACGGATTCACGGTCTCAGCCATCACGCCCAGAGGAGTGACCTGCCCCGTGTCGGCATCGAAGCGATAGCCGTAGATTCCCTTGCTCTTGGTCGTTTCTGACTTCGTGTAAGTGCCAACGTAGACCAGATATTGATGTTTTGCTGGAGGAGTTGTGGCCGCTGCGCATAGAACAAGGAGAACGAATAGCAGCAGCGTGACGAGGTGAGGAGTTTGGCGAGTTTTCGTCTTCATTTGGTTTGAAATTATTTCGTCAGAACAATCGGGACCTGCTGATCGTACGGTTGGATGACTACACTCAGCGCCATGCGCTGATTGAAGGCGTCCAACGGCACGGGAAATGCCACGATGGCGGTGCGGGTAACCTGTTCGCCGGGCTGAAGTTTTGTCTCCGGAGGCAGGGCTGGTTGGGCGCCTGCCTTCAGTGCGGGAAAGGCCTGGAAGTAGCGATCGAAGTCCATGGCCGAAGCGGCATCGCCGCTGAATTCGCCACTCGCGGTTTTCAGCTTGCCTTCGATGCTGCGCACATAAAGGATCTTCTCGCCGCTGTTTTTCAGAGTGAACGTCAGCGCGACCATGGTGGATGCTTGTCCGGGGATTTCGATGGCCGCAACATTGTCGAGTGAACCGGCGCCCTGAGGCGTGGCGCGCTTCAAGAATGACGCGATCGCCACCACGACCAGCACGCCCGCAATCGCAATGAGCACGATTTTCGCCGGCGGCAGATTGCGCTTGGCGGTGCCGAATTCGTCCGCGATATTGATAGTTGGGCCGGACGGAACCGGTGTAGTAGCGCTGGGCGCGGGACTTGCCGGCCTTGCGGGCGGCAGACCGGAGGAGCCGCCGGAGTTTTCATCGGGCATAGATCGACCTCGTTCCGCCATTTTACGCCCCGCCGTGACAGCCCAGACTCCGCGATCAATGCACGGGCCAGACAGCGAACGTTGCTAGACCGGCTGCCCTTCGCCCAGATCCTGCGTTGGGAACTCGGCTACAACTTCGAGGTCGGTGTCGCCGCTGCTCCAGACCTGTTCTCTTAGAGTTCGTTGCAGGATGATGCAACCCCTGGACGCTGTTCCCGGCGCATGAATGGAATCGCCGTGCATCAGGAAGCCACTTCGGCCAAAGGTATTGGTCCTAGACGCAGGCTCAAGTCTGAGGACGAACGGTCCATGCTCTGGGGTATTGAAGGGCGGGCCGGTAATGCTCCATTCTCCTTGCGGAATCGGGCCGACATCATGAATGGCCTGCATGGCGGGATTGTTCTTGCCGTTGTCAAATCCTGAATAGCCTGTGCCAACGAGAGTGCCATCTTGTCGTAAGTCGCCAGTTCTCTGTGCGTAAGTCCACATAGGTCGCCTCAGCATTCTGCATAGAGCCTGCCGCAATATTGACCGCCCAATGGTGGGCATTCTCCATGCATTGATTGTCGATGCGCGCCCTGTTCCGGCATATTAGCGCGTTCCGGGTTTAGCTACAACGTTCAGCTACAGACGCAAAATCCCCACCCTCTCGCCGAGAACGCGAGAAGGGTGGGGCATCCATCGTGACGGGATGGAAGGCGCAGTACTTAGCCGCTCCACTCGTGCTTCATTGCTTTGGCGAACTTGTCGGCGGAGAAAGTATTCAGCACATCGTCCTTGGTCAGCCAGGCTCTGCGCGCCTGCAGTACCCCGTACCGGATCTTCTCCATGTGCGAGGTGTGGTGGGCGTCGGTATTGATCACGATTTTCACGCCTTGTTGCCTGGCCTGGCGCAGGTGAACGTCGTTGAGGTCGAGGCGGTCGGGATAGGAATTCAATTCCATGGCGACTCTGCGCTTTGCGGCTTCCGCGAGCACCGCGTGCATGTCGAACTGGTAAGCATCGCGACGGAGTTGGATCCGTCCGGTGGGATGGCCGATGATCGAGGTGTTGGGGTTGCTGATGGCCTCGAACAGGCGCTCGGTCATCTTGGCCGGTTCCTGATTGAATACCGAATGAACGCTGGCGATAACCAGATCCATTTGGGCGAGCACGTCGTCGGAGAGATCAAGGTCTCCGTCAGCAAGAATGTCGACCTCGATTCCGGCAAAGATCTTGATTCCGTCGATGTTCTTGTTGGTGTCGCGAATCCGCTTGATGTGCTCCACGGCGCGCTTGTCGTCGAGGCCGTTGGCGAAGGCCAGGTTCTTGGAGTGGTCGGTGATGGCCATGTATTTGTAGCCGCGCGCTTTGGCGGCCTCGGCCATTTCTTCGATGGTGTTGCGGCCATCGGTCTCGACGGTGTGCATGTGGACGTCGCCTTGCAGGTCTGATTGCTCGATCAGTTTCGGCAGGGCGTGTTGCTCGGCTTTGTCGATCTCGCCTAGGTTCTCGCGCATTTCAGGAGGGATGTAGTCTAGCTTCAGCTTGGCGTAGATCTCCTCTTCGGTTTTTCCCGCGACCGGTTTTTCATCCTCGAGCGTGGCCAGGCTGTATTCGTTGAGGGTATAGCCCATCTTGAGGGCGCGCTGCCGCAGCGAGACGTTGTGCGCTTTCGAGCCGGTGAAGTATTGCATGGCGGCGCCAAAGGACTCTGGCGGCAATAGGCGAACATCGATTTGCATTCCGGTACGCACGCGGAAGCTGATCTTGTTATCGCCGCTGGCGAGAATGTCCATGAGCGGCGGATACTTCGCCACGTAGGCCACCGCCTGTTCGCGCTCGGCTGGAGAGCAGCAGCCCGGTCCGGTGACGAGAATATCGAGGTCGCCCACGGTTTCGCGTCCGCGGCGCAGCGATCCGGCGGGTGTGATCTTCTCGAAGCCGGTGAACTTGCTGAGATACTCCGTGAGCTTCGCCGCTTCCGTTTCGGCGGCATCGATCAGGAATCGGCCGCCGATGCGGCGGTAGTCCTCGATCGCCTTGAGCAGTTTCTGCTCGTGTTTTTCGCCCATGCGGGGGAGCTCGCGAATCTTTCCCTCCCGAGCCAGCTTCTCCACGCCGTCGACATCGCTGACCTGGTAGGCGCTCCAGATCAGGGCAATGGTCTTTGGGCCCAGCCCCTGGATCTTCAGCAGCTGCAACATCGAAGGGTGATATTTGTTCAGCAGGTCGGTATGGACGCTGAGGCGGCCTTCCTTAAAGAGCTCCTGCAAATTGGCCAGCATGCCTTTGCCGATTCCGGAGATGGCGAGCACCTGCTTGGGTTCGACAATGATGTCTTTGATCTGCTGGGGATGGTTTTCGATGGCCTGGGCTGCGTTGCGGTAGGAGCGGATGCGGAACGAATCCTGCCCGTCGATTTCCAGCATGTCGGCAGTTTCGTAGAGGACGGTTGCGATCGACTTGTTGTCCACGCACTAAAGATTAAACAAGATCGCGCTGGTGAGCCAGCGTCGAGTGCGCAGAAGACTCATGCTTGAGAGCATTAACCACTAAGGACAGTAAGGTACACGAAGGAAGGCTGTTGCACAGGCACCGTTCGATCTTGCGGGGAAGGAGCGGGACACTTTACCCCCAGGAAGCGCTAGCTTATGAACTGGGGCCTAGCGCGCGGAGAAAAACTAGATGTAGGCGGCCGCGATTCAAGCACTCTTCGTAACGTTGGCGGCCTGGGGTCCCTTCTGACCCTCGGTGATTTCGAATTCTACCTGGTCGCCTTCTTGCAGGCTTTTGTAGCCTTCAGAAGTGATCGCGCTGTAATGAACAAAGACATCGGGGCCATCTGCACGCCCTATGAACCCGTAGCCTTTGGCATTGTTGAACCACTTAACCGTTCCTTTCAGACGTTCCACGTACGCCCCTCTTTCCGCACGTCCTTCTGGGGGGCCAAGGACGTACCCGCAGCTAGTAGGATGCATTTTGTAGCGATAGGTTGGGGCTGTCAAGCCACAACCGCGCCAGAGGGTCAAAAAAACGAAGGCATCCAAAAACATGCCTCCAGACAACAAACTACGTTTCTCATGCCTGCCCTTTGCGCTTCTTCCTGGAGTCGATACCAGCGAGCTTTCCCTTTCCGGAGATCCCCTGACAGTGCAACCACAGCACGGATGAAATGGTTTTGGCATCGCGGATGGTGCCGGCAGTGACCATGCGCACCGCGGTGGACAGAGGAACGAGACGCAGGTAGATCACTTCGTCGTCCTCCGGCTGCGCCGTGCCCTTGCGAAGTCCAGTCGCCAGGAATACGGACATAGTCTCAGCGACAAATCCCGGACTGGCGTAGAACTTCAGAATGCGCCGCCAGTGGCTGGCCGTGTACCCGGTTTCTTCCAAGAGTTCACGCTTGGCGGCTTCCAGCTCTTTTTCGCCGGGATCAATCCGTCCGGCGGGAAGCTCCCACAGGTAATCATTGGCGGCATGGCGATACTGTCGCTCCAGCAAGATCCGAGGAGTCGAGGTGGAGTCGCCGACGGCGAGGACGACGACCGACCCGGTGTGATGGATGAGATCGCGACGGGCCTTAGAGGATGCGGAAGATTTCGCCATGCAGACAATATAAAGCACGCCATCGAACTGGGACCTGGCGCATTTCGAGCGCGCTCAACTGAGTCGAACAAGGCGAAAGCAGCTTCTGCTATTCTGCCCGCGATGGCCGCAAAGCCGCGAATCACGATTGTCGGAGCGGGGAATCTTGGCAGAGCCCTTGGTCGTTCGCTGCGAAAGGCTGGATATCGAGTCGACGCAATTGTCGGTAAGGCTCAAGGTGAGGCGCTGACGAGAGCGCGGCTGCTCGCGAAGGAACTCGGCGCTCGGGCAATCACCACAAAGCGAGCCGAGATCGAAGCTGACATCGTTTGGCTGTGCGTGCCGGATGCTCAGATTGCGAACGCTGCAGAGTCTCTCGCCGCAACTGGTTCGTGGAAGGGCCGGGTCGCCCTCCATTCGAGCGGAGCATTGAGCAGCGATGAACTCAGCGCTTTGCGCCGGTGCGGAGCGGTGGTGGCATCCATTCATCCGCTGATGACGTTTGTGCGCAAGTCGCGACCGTCGTTGGAAGGAATTTCTTTTGCAATGGAAGGGGACCCGCGCGCAGTGCGCGCTGCGCGACGAATCGTGCAGGAGTTAGGGGGGACGGCACACACCATCCGGAGGCGAGACAAGGCTGCCTATCACGCCTGGGGAACTTTTGCTTCGCCCTTACTCACGGCGTTTCTTGCCACTACGCAGCGGGTCGCTGCTGGCGCTGGAGCACGCGGGAAAGACGCCAGGAAAAGAATGCTCCCGATTCTGCAGCAGACCCTTTCCAACTACATGAAACTCGGCGCGGCAAATTCGTTTAGTGGACCTATCGTGCGTGGCGACGTAGAAATCGTGAAGCGGCATTTGCTCGTCTTGCGGGAAATTCCAGCGGCTAGGGAAGTCTATGTGGCGCTCGCAAAGGCGGCACTGCAGTACCTTCCGGTGAAAAACCGACGGTTGTTGCGAGATGTGCTCGACCAGCGACATCGGGCGTGAAGAATTCAGCGGGCGGGGAATTGTTGTTCGCGGGAGATGAGTCTTAGCGCGACTTGAAAAGATGTCCCATCTTCTTCTTCTTCGTCTTCAGATAGGCTTCGGCGTGCTGGGTGAGAGGAACCTCGCAGGGAACGCGCTCCACGACCTTGACTCCGGCTTGCTCGAGCGCTTCCACCTTGTCGGGATTATTTGAAAGCAGGCGAACTTGTGTCACACCCAGCGCCTTCAGAATCTCCGCGGGGAGTGTGAAATCGCGATGGTCGGCTTTGAAGCCGAGACGCTCGTTAGCTTCCACTGTGTCCAGTCCTGAATCCTGCAGTTCATAAGCCTGCAGCTTTGCCATGAGGCCAATGCCGCGTCCTTCTTGCTGTTCGTAGATAAGGATGCCCGCTTCCTCCTCGGCAATCATCGAGAGCGAGAGTTCGAGCTGCTGGCGGCAGTCGCAGCGCAAGGAGTGAAACACATCGCCGGTCAAGCACTGGGAATGTACGCGAACCAGCGGCGGAGTCGAGCGGACGTCGCCCATGACGAGAGCGACCGCCTCTTCCACGCGCCGGTCGCCGTCGGAGCCCGGTTCCCCGCGAAATCCGTAGATGCGGAACTTGCCCCATCGCGTCGGAAATGATGCGGAGGCGATTTGTTTTACTGAAGCGGAGTTCACTTTCTAATTATAGCGGCTTAGCATCGCAGGGTTGGACCGTGACAAGCTTTCGGCAAATCTCTTCCATCATTCGTTGCGGATCGCGGCATCGCCAGAAATCTGCTCCGCGGCCGTGGCTTATCCGCGAGCGCGGAAATGAAAGATGGCGTCCTGCTTGGATGCCATGGCGACACCGTTGCGCGTAGCGGGATGGAAATGCCAGTTTTCCAATGCCGCGAGAACCTTGTCATCCAGTTTGGGGCCCATACTCTGAATGATGGATTTGCGAACAATCTCTCCACGCTCGTCGATCGTGATCTCGACCACGACATTCCCCTCTGAGTCTGGCAACTCCCACGGATACGCCACCGGATCGGCGGTCGTCACCGGAAGCGCCGGGCGGATTTCGTCACCGTAGGTTTGGCCCTGACTCAGAGTCCCGTAGGGAAGTCCGGCGGGCGCCCCATGGCCAAGGCTCGACAGGGTCTGGCTCTTGGCCTGGTCCTCGGCCTCGGAAGGAGAAAGCGGGAGTTGGGCAGAGGGCTTGGCTTGCTGAGTGGGTGTCCAGCTTAGCTTCTCATGACCCAGTCGTTGGTGACGATAAACTTCACGGGCACTGTCGGAAGAATTCGTGGTGCTGTTATCGAGCGACCGGGAAGGGAAGTAGAGTCTCGAAAGCACGCGGCCGTTCTCGCCCATCGCTATCGAAACCGGCGTGAGGAGTTGCGGCTCAGGGGAATGAAGCAGCCAGGTCAGAATTGAAGCATGCAGCGCGAGCGACAACAATTGCCAGCGGCCTTGCTTTCGTGGTGTCTCCGGATTCAGCTGCGAGAACATTCCGGCGGGCCTCCGTCCGCGCAGATGTAGGTTAGACGTGGAGGGCAGGGCTTCGTCAATGGAATTTGTCACGTTGAAGTATCGCAACCTTCAAACCGCCGTATGAGGCGAACCGCGAACCAGAGTCCCTGCGCGTTTGGTGCGGACGAAAGATCACTGTTAAAATGGCTGAGCAACCAGCAAATCCATCCTGTTGTGGGGCTATAGCTCAGCTGGGAGAGCGCATCGTTCGCAACGATGAGGTCGTCGGTTCGAGCCCGACTAGCTCCACCAAATCTTTCAACAACTTGCCGACTTGAGCAGCTACTCTTCAGCATCGAAAAACCCGGGTTATTGGACCGTAATGGACCGTGAATCTACCGGTCCACATTTTGCAAACTCTGAGAGCAGCTGCAGCGCTCGGCGCTGTGCCGCGGGGATGATCTGGGCATAGATGTCCATCGTGGTCGAGATCCGCGTGTGACGCATCTGCCCCTGCACCGATTTCGGATCGGCCCCGGCTTGGACAAGCCAGGTTGCATGCGACGTTCTGAGGCACCGCCAGTTCACGAACGGTAAGCCGAGTTTTCGGGCCGCCGGTTGGATGTGCCGCTTCAGTATGTTTTGGTCATTCATCGGACGCCCATCTTTCACGCTCTGGAATACCAGGGCGTCGGGACTATCCGATTTGACTAACTTGTAGGTGCGCATACCTGAACCTGCTCGAACTCCTGCGGTCAGAGTTTTCAGGTGCAGGATGCGCGCGATTACATGCGGCTCGACGCCAATGGTCGCAGCGCTGGCATCGGTTTTGGGAACTGACCAATCACCCCGACAATAGCGCTCCTCGACGGTCATCGAGTCGGCATGAATACACCTCCACTTGAGGCCAATCACTTCGCTGACGCGGAGTCCGGTCCACACGGCGACATAGAGCATCGTTGCGTAGGGCTCGGAAACGAGTTGCACCAGCTCGTTGAAGTCCTGAGGTGTAATGGTTGGCTTCGGCCGCGGCACAAATCGCACGGGCTTCTTATCTCCCTGCTGTTGTTTGTCGGTACCATTGCCGCAAACGTCGCCTGAGGGAAGCTGAGTCTCGCCAGTTTCCTCGTCTTGGCCTTGTGGCAGGTTGCAAGCTTGTCGCCTGATCGATTTGGGACGGCCGGGCCCGAGATTTCTGGCACAACGGGGGCCGGAACGCGCCAAAGCTGAAACATTGCCGCAGGTACGGTGCCGACCGACGCTCAGGCGCTTTCCGACGGTGAGTTGTGACGGCGGCGAAGACGACAAGCGACGAAACGGGCGTAAGGTCTAAAGGACTCTGCGACTGAGGGTCAAACAGAGGGGGTTAAGGCGACGGCAAAATGCCCCCCAGCCCTGACCCCATTCCGAATCGCTTGCCTCTACGCACACCTGATGTTGATACTCTACTTTATGCAAACTTCCGCCGTCGGAGTTTCAGCAACAAAGGGGAACGGCGTGGCCAGCGACATCCGCCGAATTCGAAGGATGAGAGTGAAATGCTTCGGCGTCGCGGATCGCTGGTTTGAACGACTCGTCCGGTTCATCAAAGTCATGCACGAGGGGTTCTGACGACGGAATTGTTTGTACGCGTCAGGCGGGGCCTGTACCGCCTTCACGGGGCATTATCAAGACGGGATAGCGACAGGGTACTTGCAGCGAAAACATTGTGGAGACTCGGAGTAACCTCAAACAAGGCAGCCGTGAAAATTACAGAATTTTGGAAGTGTGCCAACGGTCGAGGGGAGAACTCACGTCACCCTATGTGAGCCTTCAGACGCGGTGGCCGAGTGGCGGGTTTGTACGTGCCTGCACTCGACAAGGGCGCCAGGTACAAAGTGCCGGTACAAGTAGTAATGCGGGGTTAGGGTCCCAAAGAAGACGGTCAACCATACCGCCCCCGTTCTGCGGACATCTTTCCGCTAGCGTCAGACTTAAGCAGCCTCGCGGTGTTCAAGTAATGAACGCAAGTTCATCAGTGCAACATCGGTCAGCCAGCGCTCTAGCATTGAGTCGTAATTCTGTGAGTCGTTACTCTCTTGGGCTAGTTCCAGCACTCTTTCGTGGATCGCTTTCTGTGCAGCTTCAATGCGATCTTTCCGCGTCTTCGCTTGAATTTTGAATCCGGAAGAGGCGATTTCCTGTCCATACCCCGCCCCCTTGCACACGATTACTGCATGATTGGGCAAGGAACGTCACCAGGATGCGCGGGGAGGTATACGCGAAGTGACCAATTGACTTTACTGCCAGCCAAATAGTATGGCAAGCGAAATCCGGCAGCTCTTCGCTATCGCTATCAGGCAGAGCGCTGCAATTGCATCTCTTGTGGTGCGCGCTGAGGGCGTGTGCGGAGGCAGCCGTTACGTCCAACCGTCTGAAAACGCCGTTCTTGCCGCCATGGCCAACCTGAGTGGGCACAATTCTGGGCACGGTGGCGAAATTCCCAAAATTCCATCCCGTTCGCTAGGGGCCGAAGTGCGTGAAGAGAAAGGGGGAAACTGGTGCGCCCGGAGAGATTCGAACTCCCGACCTATTGCTCCGGAGGCAATCCAAACCACGTTGTACCACGCAGAATCAGTGCGTTGCAGTCGCTCCAAGGCGGCGTTGTACGGCACTATCGGCGTCAACTGAACACATTCTGAACACAGCGGCCTCGCGCCTCCGACATGAAGGAGGCGACCTGTGAGCGAAGTTCTGCGCTCTCTCGACGACAAAGTGTGCGCTGAGATTCTGAACCTAGTGAGCGCCACAAGGCCCGATCTCGTAGTCATCCTGCGAGTCGCGATGGAAGCGCCGCTCGCTGACGCCGAAGATATCGCGTCGCTACTCCGGCCAGACGAAGCGACATGGGCTCTCAACGTTGCGGGACGAGTATTGGTCCGGCACGGAAGGATGGCATGAAGGAAAAGACGAGCAGCGTTCCTAAGAAGGCGGTACCGAAACAGCGCAAGAACTTGCGTCCGGCCGCCGCGTCTTCCGCACCAGTGAACCAGGGCCGGCACGAAGCTAAATGCACCATCTGTAAGCATCTACAGCGCGAAGAGATTGAGCAGGAGTTTCTGAACTGGAAAAGCCCGGAGAAGATCGGCGAAGCGTTTGGGTTATCCCGCGATTCTATTTACCGGCACGCTCGCGCACTGGACCTGCTGGAACCGAGGCGCCGCAACGTCAGACGCGCACTGGAGCAGATTATCGAGCGCGCCGGCGATGTCGAAGTCAATGCCAACGCGATCGTGTCGGCCGTGGCCACTTACGCGAAGCTGAATGCAAGCGGTCAGTTGATTGACCGGGTCGAAAACGTAAATCTGAACGAATTGTTCAGCCGCATGACCGAAGAAGAGATGCGCCGTTACGCAACTCGGGGAGACTTGCCGGAGTGGTTTACAGCGGTCGCAACACCCAACGACAGTAGAGAGGCGGAAATG
>WNFF01005342.1_pt1 | contig 10501 bp, 8 predicted proteins | sample 5400441 | NCBI WGS metagenome assembly WNFF01 (sample SAMN13153345, study PRJNA577476) | soil metagenome | isolation source: 120 cm saprolite under Douglas fir tree site 2 hole 3 replicate 1 | place: USA:California | collected 2015-04-18
AGCAGTTCGACCCCGTTCGATTGCTGCAGCTTCAAATCCGTCAGCACAATGTCCACCGCCGAATGTTCCAGGACCTCCAGCGCCTCGTCGGCCGTGGCCACCGCGACCGGCTTCATTCCACATTGCTCCGAGACGGTGGCACAGGTCTCGCGGATGGACTGCTCGTCATCTACGACCAGAATGTTCATCGGGACAGCCTCGCGGCGGACGGCTGCTTCCTCGCTCATGACAGGCATCATAAAAGCCTCCGGTTTGTGCCTTTCTCTGCATCTTGAGTTCTGTTTCAGGAACTCCTCCCGGACCTATTCATAACTCAATACATTAGTTACAAAAGGACCTACTTGGCAAGCCCTACTTTGGAACCGAGTCCCGTTTTTTCGCTCCTTTCTCGTTCCAATTCGGGAATCGACCGCCCGCAGACTCCCACCAACCTCCGCCCCAAAAAACAAGGCGGACCCTTGAAATCTTCTCGAAGGGCCCGCCCGATTCCTCTCCTAGTTTCTTCCGCGAATCCTTGGCCGCTATGGCTTGGCCTTCTTCGCCGGCGCGGCCGTCGTCGCGCCCGTTTTCTTCTTGGGGGTTTCACCGCCACCCCTGCTGAGCAGCGTCAACGCATCCTTGGCGCTGAACGGGAAACGGCGAACGGACTGTTCCCCGGTGGAGCTCAGCGTAACATCGACGCGCCGGTTGTTGGCCAGGCGCACGGTCAGCAGGTTTTTCAGGATCTTCTGCTTCTCCGCCGGGCTCAGGTCTGTATCGGCTTCAATCAGTTTTTGCACCTCTTCGGAAGTCATGTTCTTTTCAAAGCCGAACGCCCGGGTTTCCAGATGGTCCGCGGGCACACCCTTTTCCACAAGGTAGCTCTTGGTGCGTTCCACGCGCCGCGCCGAGAGCTTTTCGTTGTAGTCCTTGGGGCCGCGAGCGTCGGCATGGCCTTCCAAAATCAACTTGGCGTCCGGTTTGAAGGTCAAATACTGCTTGAAGTTGGTCGCCAACTCATCCAAGGTCGCTTGCTGGCTGGCCAGCAGCCCGCCCATGGGTTTCGCCACGCTCGGCAGAGCCGTGGGGAAGTAGATGCTGTGCAGCGCCAGCTTGGCTTCTAATTGCTTGATTTGCTTGACCTCCGGCGGCTCCTTCACTTCCACGTTGCCGGAAGCCTCGGCCGTGCCGCCACGGCCGTCGTTCACCGCACACTTCACGCTGTAGATTCCGGGCTTGAGCCCGGTGGCATCAAACTGCACCGTCGCACCGCTTCCCACGATCTGCCCGCCAGTGGTTGTATAGCTGTACGTCAGCGGATCGTTGTCGGGGTCGCTGCCGTTGCATGTGACGCCGGTGCGCTCGCCCGGCAGAATCGGGATGCGTTCGATCGAGAGTGTCGCCGTCGGCGGATGATTGGGCTTCTCTTCCACTTTGATGTCGGCCGCGCACGAGGCCGAGCCGCCCTTGCCGTCATTCACTTTCACCTCGACGGTGTAGGAACCAACCGCCACTCCCGTCGAATTCCAGCGCGCCTCCGGGCCCGTGCCCTCGACCGTCCCGCCCGTAGCCGTGTAACTGTAGGTGAGGGGATCGTTGTCCGGGTCGCTGGCGTTCACGTGCACAGCCACGCTGTCGCCCGAACCGGCATACACCGAGGCCGGACTCACCGAACACGCCGCCACCGGCGGATGGTTCGGCGGAGGCGGCGGGTTGGGAATCCCGAAACGAAATACCAGGCCAGCGCCGGCGCGGAAGCTGTTCTGCCGCGCGCTGGCGCCGACCGCCGGGCCCGAAAATGTGGTCGAGAAGTAATCCAACTGCGCCACACGCCAGGCGAGATTTTTCGTCAGAACCATGTCGACGCCCCCGCCGGCGGCCATTGCGAAGGCGCTCTGCGAACCGGTTCCGGTGAGTTCAACGTCGGCCCTGGCTCCACCAACAAGAAATTCAGCGAAGGGAACGAAGTAATCGAACTTTCGCCAGTTCAGACGCGGGCCGAAGAGATAGCTGGTCATACTTCCATTTATGTCCGCGCTGCTCCCGGTGAAAGGGAACAGGCTGCGCTTGAAGTCGTAGACGGCAAATTCGCCGGTGAGCCCAAGCCACTTCGAAGCGTTGTAGGTAAACGAAGCTGCCCCGCCTTGCGTGTTGAAATTCGTGAAAGGGCTGCCGGGCCGGAAATTGATGTATTCGTACATGCCCGCAATTTCATACCGTGGAACGAGCGTACCTGGCGGACGCGAATCCGCAGCCGCCGCAGCTGATCCGGGAAAGGGAGTGGGACGCGGCGTCGCGGGCAATGCGAATATGCCATCTGGCGTCACTGGCTTGCTGCTGCCCACGGCGCTGTTCGCATCAGCGTCCTTCTCCGCGTGCGCTGCGGCGTTCCTGGTCTCGTCGCCCGTTCGGCTGTTTTTCTGCTGCGCGCCCAGCGGCAAAGCCAAAAGCGCGCACATCGCGAGTGCTGCACACCAATTGCGCATCTCTTTCCTCCCAAGCTTTTTGAATCGAAACCCGCCTGTTTACGCGCCCGCTTGCCGATCACTTGCCGCTTTTGGCTGCTCCCATTAGACGCATTGCAACTTTTCTCCGGGTTGCTTTTCCTCAGGCGCCTCCATTTCCCTACGCCCATGTCCGTACCAAGGGAGAAACCTGAAGAAGCAAGAGGACGCGGCGCAGTAAGGCTATTCCACAATTCGCTCGCGGTGCAACCATTTCCTCGGTTTTGGGTATGTTCCTGTTCTTTCTTTGCACTGTTCTCCGCCGCCGGCTGTCAACTTCCCCATCCTGCGTTACACTTCTTAGCTTATGAACTCGATCACCACGCTCGACAATCTCTGGACCGGCCGCCCGCATACCATTGCCGCCGCGCTCCTCGAATCGGACGGTCACCGCGCCATTGTGGATCCGGGTCCAGGCTCGACGCTTGATACTTTTCACCAACAGTTACATGCCCATGGCATCACCGTGGGCGACCTCGACGCCATCCTTCTCACGCACATCCACCTGGATCACGCCGGCGCTACCGGCGCGCTGGTGCGCGAAAATCCCCGTCTCGCCGTATATGTCCACAAGCTCGGCGCGCCGCATATGATTGATCCGTCCAAGCTGCTGGCCAGCGCCCAGCGCCTCTGGCCTAACGAACTGGACCTCCTGTTCGGCGAAACGCTTCCGGTTCCGGCGAAGAATCTCCGCATCCTCGACGGCGGCGAAACGCTCACGTTCGGTTCGCGCAAACTCGAAGTCGTGTACACACCCGGCCACGCTTCGCACCACGTCAGCTATTTGGACCACGTCGAAGGCGTCGCCTTCGTCGGCGATACTGCCGGCGTGCGCATCGAGGGAAATTCGTTCGCCATGCCCGCCACTCCCCCGCCGGACATCGATCTAGACATCTGGGATGCTTCCTTCGCCGCCATTCTGGAGCGCCAACCCGCGCGGCTCTTTCTCACGCACTTCGGCTACTGCGATAATCCTTCCGAACACATCCGGTTGTTCCGCGAGCGGCTGCATCGCTGGGCCGCGCTCGCCGAGGAAATCCTGCGCACGGCCGCCAGCGATTCCGCGGCGATGGACTCCTTCATGTCCGCCACGTTTGCCGAGATTTCCCAGCATCTCCCCGCCGGTGAAGCCGACCACTATGCCTTCAGCGCGGGCCTGAATCTCTCCTTTCTCGGACTGGTGCGGTACTTGCGCAAACGCGCCGCAGCCGCTTCCTGAAGGGCACGCCAGTTTTTTTACGGTTAAAAATGAACTGCAGACAGACTAGGCGGTCGTTCCTGAGGAGGACATTTCTTCGGAACCCGCCGCGGGCTCGGCGGCGGGCGCCGCCAGCGCTTCCAGGCGCGCCGAGAGCGCTTCGACCAGCAGTTCGACCAGCTTTCTTGCGCCGCTTCCTTCGGGATCTTTGTCAGGATTGTACTGCGCCACATCCAGGCCCAGAAGATTCTTGTGTTTCACAAACTCGAGGAAAGACTCGCGAACCTCGGCGAAGCGCAATCCGCCGCTGCCGGGCACATTTACCGCGGGAAACTCCTCTGCCGCGATGACATCGACGTCGAGATGCAGCACGAATTCGCGGGCGTCGGCGTGCACCTGCGCCAGCGCTTCGTGCGCCGCTTGGCTTGCGCTTTTGGATTGAATGTCCGCGGCGTAAATATGCCGCATCGGCGACTTGCCGAAGAATTCCTGCTCCGGCGGATCTAGCCTTTCCAGCCCGTAAAGCGTCACATCCGGCTCGCGCACCAACGGCGCTTCGCTCCAAAAGCGCACCAGCTCCGGAGCGCCCTTGCCGATGACATGGGCCACCACCATTCCGTCAATGCGGCCCGAAGGAGTGCTTGCGGGAGTATTTAGATCGGCGTCGCGATCGAACCACAGAAGATTGATGTGCTTGTAGTAGCGCCGCGCGCCGGTAAGCAATCCGATGACCTGGGCGCAGTCGCCGCCTAGCACCAGCACCAGCGCGCCACTCTTCACTGCCAGCTCCGCGCGCGTCTTCAAATCGTTCAGCCCGGCCACAATCTCGCCCAGATTGCGCGCGCGCCGGTGTTCCTCGTCATCCGCGAAGAGGCGCGGCGCGCAGTCGCCGTAATCCACGACTTCATAGCCCGCCGCCTGCAACTTTTCGGCCAGCCCGGCCGCGCGCAACACCGCCGGAGCCTTCTCGCTTCCTGCGGAAAATGCCGCGGCGCTCGAGGGAGCGCCAATCAAGGCAATCTTCTTCGGTTGACGGACGATTTTGACCGCCAAGGTGTAGCTCCTTGTCTTTTATTTCCCGTCTAACGCGCTAGGCATCGATGACCGGACCGTTTCCAGTTCAGGCCCGCCAATCACTCCGGTCACGCACGGCGCGTCCCCTGCCGGGCACTGCAAACTTTTTAGCGGCGCGGCGCCGGCGCAATGGTCGCCAATTCCGGCGGCAGCGTAAAGCGCACGTCCTCGCGGATCAAATCCAGATCGCGCTGGTCCGTGAAGCCGAACTCCGCAAGCCGTTCGCTAACCTGCTCCACAAGAACCTCGGGCGCGGAAGCGCCCGCGGTCAAGCCCACGCGCGATAATCCTTCAAGCCACTTCACGTCAATGTCCTTGGCCGAGTCGATCAATTGCGCCTTGACGCCGCTGCGCTGCGCCACTTCCACCAGGCGGTTGGAATTCGAGCTGTTCGGCGAACCCACCACCAAGATCAGGTCCACGTCCTTGGCCACCTGCTCGACGGCTTCCTGGCGGTTCTGCGTGGCATAGCAGATATCGTCGCTCGCCGGCCCCTGGATGAGCGGGAACTTCTGCCGCAGCCGCGCCACGATTTCCTGCGTGTCGTAAAGGCTCAGCGTCGTTTGCGTGAGGAACGAAAGCTTGCCCGGGTCGCCGACTTCGAGCGCGTCCACGGCCGCAACGGAGTCCACCACGATGGTGCGGTCCGGCGCTTCGCCCGACGTCCCCACAATCTCCTGATGGTCCCGGTGCCCGATCAAAATAATAGTGCGCTTTTCGCGCGCGAACTTCAGCGCTTCCAGGTGCACCTTGGTCACCAGCGGGCAGGTGGCGTCAATCACTTTCAGTTCGCGCGACTTGGCTTCTTCCCGCACCGTCGGCGGAACACCGTGCGCGCTGAAAACCAGCACCGCCCCGTGCGGCACTTCCTCGATCGTCTCCACAAATATCGCGCCACGCCGGCGCAACTGCTCCACCACGTAGGTATTATGGACGATCTCATGATGCACGTAGACCGGCGCGCCGTACGCTTCCAGCGCCAGCTCCACGATGTCCACCGCGCGCACCACTCCCGCGCAAAAACCCCGCGGCCTTACCCTCAGCAATACCTTTCCATTCGTCGCAGTCGGCATGTTCATCCTAATCAGTTAATTTCTGGAGACTCTATCATACCTCACGCCACCCCTCGCCCGCACCCCGTTTCCGAAAAGTTCCCTTTTCCTTCCTTTCAAGTAAACCGCTCACTCTCAGCACCAGCAGGAAAACAAGAGAAAACAACGGCGCTGGAGTGGCAGCCCCCCGTTCTCATACGTTAGCGGAACGGTTCTTGGCTGTTGGCGAAGAGGGATCGAAACGACGCAGCGAGGATGCGCATCAGCAGGTAAACTACGGAGTCTCTATGAAAATTATTCCTAGCGCCGGACGCATCCACCCAGTCCTCTCGCCGCAACACCCGAATTCTTAGTTATTTACATTGCCTCTCGGTTTGGACCTCGACGAGCATTAGTTAACTCTGCCTAGCCACCTCATTCCTTCTCGTCCCCGGGAAGCGGAGGTGAATTCCTCCGAAGACAGGGATTGGAGATCGGGAGCAATTCCAATTCCTCGCCAAGCCTTATTTTACGCGTGGGGGATAGTGTGTCCATTTGTCCTGCCACGCTGAGGAATAACGAGGGACTTATGAACTCAGCCATTTTGCTCGTTGATGTTGCTTCGGCGGACCGCGATTCCTGGAAAACATTTTTGCAGAGCCATGGCTACGAGGTATTCACCGCCAAGGACGGAGAATCTGCCCTGCGGCAGTGTCTCCAGCTTCAGCCGGACCTCGTCTTGCTCTATGACAATTTGCCGGATGTCGATGGCTTCAACCTCTGCCGTCACCTGAAAAATAATCCTCTCAATCAGCAGATTCCCGTTGTGTTGATCAAGCAAACCTCGGATCCGGCGGATGCTGAGCGCGGACGCGCCGCCGGCGCTGCCGACTTTTGGGGATCTTGCAGCTCGCTCGCGGAAGCGCTGGGCCGCGTCCAGTCGCTCTTGCGGCTCAAGACCTATATCGATGAACAGGCGAAATCTGTGATCCTTTCCCTGGCACGCAGCATCGAAGCAAGGCATCCGCTCATGAACGGGCACTCCGAGCGCATGGTGAATTACGCCATGCTGCTCGGCAGAAGTCTGGATTTGCCGGAAGACGAGTTGCACGAATTGCGGATCGCTTGTTTGCTTCACGACATCGGAAAAGTTGCCGTCCCGGATGACATTCTCCTCAAGCCCGCATCGCTGACCGCCGAAGAAACCCAGGTCGTCAGGCAGCATCCCCTCGTCGGCGAAAGCATCTGCGCGCCTTTGAAGTCGCTGCGCCGCATCCTGCCGGCGATTCGCCATCACCATGAGCGCATGGACGGGAGCGGATATCCTGACGGCCTCTGCGGGCATCAGATTCCGCTGCTGGCGCGCATTCTTCAAGTTGCGGACGTCTACGACGCCCTCATCACGGATCGCCCTTACCGCGATGCACTATCTTCCGAGGACGCCTTGGAAACTCTCAACAGGGAGGCCGCATACGGCTGGCTCGACGCTTCCATGGTGTCCAAGTTCTCGCAGCTCTGCAGGTACGGCAGCGAATATTTCCCGATAAGAGGCAGGACGATGCTGGCTTCCTACTACGCGTAGCGGCACATCCTTCATCCGCCTGCCCCGTGCATGAAGAAAGTTTTCCAAATTGGCGCTCGCTGAAACTGCGCGGTTCGCCGTAACATAAGCTCCTCATGACTGCGGAAATGGCCGTTTCCCCGGTGACCTTGCTAGGTACGCACGTGCGGCTGGAGCCCATGGCCAAGGCCCATTTAGCGGGACTAGCCGAGGTCGGCCTGGACCAAGAATTGTGGCGCTGGATACCCACGCCCGTTCGAACGCGGGAAGAAATGGCCGCGTACATCGAGACCGCGCTGGACGAGCAAGCGCGCGGCATTTCCCTGCCATTTGCGCTGCTTGAACAGTCCACCGGCCGCGCCATTGGGAGCACGCGCTACGGCAACATCGACCGCGGGCATCATCGCGTGGAGATCGGCTGGACGTGGGTCGCGCGGGCGTGGCAGCGTACGGCCGTAAATACCGAAGCAAAGTATCTGTTGTTGCGGCACGCTTTCGAAACGCTGGGCTGCCTGCGCGTGGAACTGAAAACGGATTCGCTGAATGAGCGCTCGCGCGCGGCCATTCTGCGCATTGGCGCGCGGGAAGAAGGCCTCTTCCGCAACCATATGATTACCGCGAGCGGCCGCATCCGTCATACCGTTTATTTCAGCATCATCGATTCCGAGTGGCCAACGGTTAAAGAGCGCCTCGAAACAAAGCTGAATTCCCACCAGCTCTAGTCGCGCGCCCAGAAAATACTCCGAAGTAGTTTCCGCTTCGTGTCCGGCGCCGGCCCCGATCGAAGATCCCGACCCTGTCGGGACCAAGTCGGGGTGCTCTCCGTAAACTTTGTGTAAGGTATTTTTTTGCTGGCCCAAAAAACTCCCCGACTATTTAGAGTAATTTGCGAGGCACGATGACGGCGCCTCCCGCTCCGCCGTGCTGCCCTGCCTCTTGCGCAACGCCTGCCCATTCTGCCAGCAGCCCATATCGTCAGGTAAGGTAAGATCTATCTTGGAAACTTGCTCATTCTTTTGGCGGTTTCTCAAGAGTCCGGCGTCTAGCGGGCTTCTATCCTAGGAGATGAGCTTGTCCAGTTCCTCTGATCCGATGAACCGCCGCCGCAGCGAGCGCGTGATGCTTCAAATGAAGGTCACCGTGATTGCCGAAGACGTCCAGCGCCAACCGCGGCAGGAAGAGGCGCTGACCCTGGTAGTGAACGCCCATGGCGGCCTGCTGAAGGTGAAAATGGACTTGCATGTCGGCCAGCCCATGCGCCTCGTGAACCCGCAGAGCCATGTCGAGCAAGACTGCCGAGTCGTCCGCGTGGACGACACTTCAACAGATTTCTTTTCCGTGGCCTTCGAGTTCGTTAAGCCCAATCCCAAGTTCTGGCCGGTCGTTTTTCCGCCCCCGGATTGGGATCCTCGCCGCGCCTCCTAATAGAGCGTGCGGCATTTTTTATCAAGCGGGGATGCCCTGCTGTCTCTTGTTGATTCCTTCGCGCCACCCTCTGACGGCCGCAACTCCTCGAAGAATTCAGGGTTCAACATATAGAGAGAAGCTGTCCGCTTTGGAGGACGCATTGATGAAGTACCTGGCAAATAGCATTGGAAAATCGCCGCTACTGGCCGCTTCCGTTTTGATTTGCGGGCTGCTGCTCGCCGGTTGCGACGACCACGTCACAGTGATTCGCGACCCGAACATCCCCGTGCCCAAGGGAAGTGCATGGACTTGGAAGCCCGTCGCTCCAACCAAGGACGCAGACCGGCGTCCTGTGGTGTCGCGTGACGTGATCTCACGAGGAGAAACCGTCGCACGCGAACCCGGCGCCAACAATGAAATCGTTCGCCAGCGCATCCGTGCGGCCATCGAGCAGACCCTCTCCTCCAAGGGATTGCGGCAGGTCAGCGACCCACGAGAAGCGGACTTCCTGGTCGACTATCACGTTGCCGTGCGGAGGCACGACGTCACAGTCGAACACGTCTACCCCGGCGGATACCCCGGCCTCGTTTGCGGCCCTTATGGATGCTGGGAATCCTGGGGCTGGGGACCGCCGGAAGTCAGCTACGAAAATATCCGCTTCCGCGAGGGCACGGTCGTTTTTGACTTCGTGAAGCAATCGAACAAGCGGCTGGTGTATCGCGCGATCGGCCAGAAGCCGGTGCACCGCGATACCTTCAACCAGGATGAGATTTCAGAGTTCGTTCACCACATCCTCGGAAAGTTGAAGACCAACGGGTAAGGTTGATTCGATTTCGCCGGACAACGCTTGTCTCCAGCGCGCTCGGCCGGCGAGTGTCATCCTGAGTGAAGCGAAGGATCTCACCTCATGGCAGACTCGAGTGACTGCTCTGCTGAGACCCTTCGGATCCGGCTTCGTCGTACCCTAAGGGAGCCAGTCTCCGGCACTTCCTTACTTCCTTATCTGTTTACTTCCTATTTTTTCTTCCGATGGATTGCCCCGACGCGAAAAAAGGACACTAGCCCTATTTACGTCCGGGTGCTTCCTCTCTATCCTCTTAGCCCATGCCTATTCCACAACAAGTTGTTCTGATCACCGGCGCGAGCAGCGGCTTCGGCCGGCTGATCGCGGAAACGCTGGCGCGCAAGAATTATCAGGTCTTCGCCACCATGCGCAGCGTGAACGGCCGCAACGCCGCGGCGGCGCGTGACCTCCAGGAATTTGCGGAGCGCGAATCCCTTTCCTTGCAGACCCTGGAACTCGACGTCACAGGCGACGCCTCGGTGGAAAGCGCTGTGAGCGAAGTGGTGGTGAAATGTGGCCGCATCGACGTGCTGGTGAACAACGCCGGCCACGGAATCATGGACCTCGCCGAGTCCGTGCCTTTGGCGCAAGCGCAGCGGCAGTTTGACACGAATTTCTTTGGCGTCTTGCGGATGAATCGAGCGGTTCTCCCGGCCATGAAACGCCAAAGGAACGGATTGCTGCTGCACGTGAGCAGCGGGGGGGGACGCCTGGCGATTCCGGGTATGGGTTTGTACTGCGCGAGCAAATTTGCCATGGAAGCGCTCGCCGAAGTCTATCGTTACGAACTAGCTTCGCTTGGAATCGACTCCGTGATTCTCGAGCCGGGCGCCTACGCCACGCCTATCATGGGGAAACTGGAAAGGGGAGAAGATCCCGCGCGCAAATCCGGCTATGGCGAAA
>WNFF01006405.1_pt1 | contig 10500 bp, 10 predicted proteins | sample 5400441 | NCBI WGS metagenome assembly WNFF01 (sample SAMN13153345, study PRJNA577476) | soil metagenome | isolation source: 120 cm saprolite under Douglas fir tree site 2 hole 3 replicate 1 | place: USA:California | collected 2015-04-18
CCGGGCGGCTTCGAGGTGACGTCGTAGACGACGCGGTTGATGCCGCGCACCTCGTTGATGATCCGGGTCGCCGCGCGCCCCAGGAACTCGTGCGGGAACGGGTAATAGTCGGCGGTCATGCCGTCGGTCGAAGTGACCGCCCTCAGCGCGCAGACGTAATCGTAGGAGCGCCCGTCGCCCATGACGCCGACGCTCTTCACCGGCAGCAGCACGGCGAAGGCCTGCCAGATCGCGTCGTAGAGGCTGGCGGTGCGGATCTCCTCGAGATAGATCGTGTCGGCCTTGCGCAGGATGTCGAGCTTCTCGCGGGTGACCTCGCCGGGAACGCGGATAGCGAGGCCGGGTCCCGGAAAGGGATGCCGCGTCACCATCCGCTCGGGCAGGCCCAGCTCGCGGCCCAGGACGCGCACCTCGTCCTTGAACAGCTCGCGCAGCGGCTCGACCAGCTTGAGCTTCATGCGTTCGGGAAGGCCGCCGACATTGTGGTGCGACTTGATGGTGACGCTGGGTCCGCCGGTGAAGCTCACGGATTCGATGACGTCGGGATAGAGCGTCCCCTGCGCCAGGAACTCGGCGCCGCCGATCTTGTGCGCCTCCTCGTCGAACACGTCGATGAACGACCCCGCTCAGCTTGCCAAGAAAGAGATCGCCCGCGTCGCGATGGACCAGCGGGATGTTGTAATGATCGCGGAACAGGCTCACCACCTCATCCCCCTCGCCGGCGCGCATCAAGCCGGTATCGACGAAGATGCAGGTGAGCTGCTCGCCGATCGCCTCGCGCAGCAGCGCCGCGACCACCGAGGAATCGACGCCGCCGGAGAGGCCGCAGATGACCCGGCCCCTGCCGACCTGCTGGCGTACCCGCGCGATCGCCTGGGAACGGAAGGCGGCCATCGTCCAATCGCCGCTGCAGCCGGCGACGCGATGGGTGAAGCTCCGCAGCAGCGCCGCGCCATGCGGCGTGTGCACCACCTCGGGGTGGAACTGCACGCCATAGAAGCGCCGGCGATCGTCGGCGATGGCGGCGAAAGGCGCACCCTCGCTCACGCCGACGACGCGGAAGCCCGCCGGCAAGGCCTCGACGCGGTCGCCATGGCTCATCCACACCTGCTCGCGCGCGCCCTTCTCCCACACCCCTTCGAAGAGCGCGCAGCCGTCGACGACGTCGAGGAAGGCGCGCCCGAACTCGCGATGGTCGGAGGGCAGGACGCGGCCGCCCAGCTGCGCGCACATCAACTGCTCGCCATAGCAGATGCCGAGCACCGGCACGCCCATCTCGAACACCTTCTTGGGCGCGAGCGGCGCCGCCTGTTCGTGCACCGAGGCCGGACCGCCCGACAGGATGATGCCCTTCGGCGCGAACGCGGCGAGCTGTTCCTCGCGCATGTTGAAGGGATGGATCTCGCAATAGACGCCGCTCTCGCGCAGCCGCCGCGCGATGAGCTGGGTCACCTGGCTGCCGAAATCGAGGATGAGGACGCGGTCTGTCATGGAATGGGTCGTCGCAAATGGCGCATCATCGGTGGCGACATAGGGAAGCGCAAGGCCGGATCAAGGCGCCTTCTCCGGCGCCGGCTTGCGCGCCAGCGCCGCGACGAAGAATCCGTCGGTGCCGTGGCGCGCCGGGGTGAGGCGTAGCATGTCACCCGGGACGGGCGGTGCGCCGCCGATCGTCTCGCCCCAGACCGAGGCGATCGGCAACAGCGAGAAATCACCGTGGCGCTCCAGAAATCTCTCGACTTGCGCCTCGTTCTCCTCGCGCAGCAGCGAGCACGTGGCATAGACGAGCCGCCCGCCGGGCTTGGTCAGCCGCGCCGCGCTGTCGAGGATCTCCGCCTGGAGCGCGGTGAGCTCGGCGAGGTCCTCCGGCCGGAGCCGCCATTTGGCGTCGGGGTTGCGGCGCCAGGTGCCGGTGCCGCTGCAGGGCGCGTCGACGAAGACCCGGTCGAAGCTCTGCGCGTGGCGCTTGACCCATTTGTCGCGCTCGCTCGACAGCGCCACGCGCTGCACGATGCTCACCCCGGCGCGGCGCAGTCGCTGCGTCGCGCGCTCGAGCCGCCGCTCCGAGACATCGCAGGCGACGAGGTGGCCGCGATTGGCCATGGTGCCCGCCAGCGCGAGCGTCTTGCCCCCGGCGCCGGCGCAGAAATCGACGACGCGCATGCCCGGCCGGGCATCCGCGAGCAGCGCGGCGATCTGCGAGCCTTCGTCCTGGACCTCGACCAGCCCGTCGCGGAAGGCAGCGAGGGTGGCGAGCGGGATGCGCGCGAAGACGCGCAGGCCCAGCGGCGAGAGCGGCGTGCGCGCCGCCTCGACGCCCTCGTGGAATAGCGCCGCCCGCGCTTTCTCACGATCCTCGACCTTGAGGCGGTTGATCCTGAGGTCGAGCGCGGCGCTCTCGTTGAGCGCCGCCACCTCGCGCACCACGCCGCGGCCGAAGACAGCGTCGAGATGGGGATGCAGCCAGGGCGGATAGTTGCCGCGCACCTCCGGCGGCATGTCGCGATGCTCGAGCTTGTGGCCCGCAAGCGCGGCGAGGAGCCGCTCCTCCTCGCGGCTGAGCGGCGTGGGGCGGAAACGGTCGCCGTCGCAGGCCTTGGCGATGGCCGCCGGCTCCCAGCCCTCGACCAGCGCCAGCGCCGCCAGCATTCGCCGGCGCGAATCGGTCAGCAGCCCTTGAGCGCGCGCTATCCACCAGTCGAGCGCGGCGCGCTGGCGCAGCACGGCATAGATATGCTCGGAGATGGCGCCGCGGTCCTTCGATCCGGCGAAGCGATGACGGCGGAAATAATTGGCGACGATGTCGTCCGCCGGTGCGCCGCCCTGATCGATCTGGTCGAGCAGCCCGATCGCCGCCTCGATTTGCGCGCCGGGCGTCATCGTCTGCCCGACCGCGCGGCACAGCCGGTCCGTCCCCTGACACCGCGGAGAAAAGCCAGAGGCACCTCAGATTTCTTGCCGGTAATTCGGCGCCTCGCGGGTGATGGCGATGTCGTGGACGTGGCTTTCGCGCAGACCCGACCCGGTGATCTGCACGAAGCGGCAATTGCGCTGCATCTCGGCGATGTCGCGGTTGCCGGTATAGCCCATCGCCGCGCGCAGCCCGCCGATGAGCTGATGGACGACGTTGGCGACCGGGCCCTTGTGCGGCACGCGGCCCTCGACGCCTTCCGGCACCAGCTTCAAGGCGCTCGTCACTTCCTGCTGGAAATAGCGGTCGGCCGAGCCCCGCGCCATGGCGCCCACCGATCCCATGCCGCGGTAGGATTTATAGGTGCGGCCCTGATAGAGGAAGACCTCGCCCGGGCTCTCATCGGTGCCGGCGAACAGCGAGCCCAGCATGACGCAATCGGCGCCGGCCGCGATCGCCTTGGCGAGATCGCCGGAAAACTTGATGCCGCCGTCGGCGATGACCGGCACGTCCTTCTTGCGGCAGGCGGCGACGACGTCGAGGATCGCGCTGAGTTGCGGCATGCCGACGCCGGCGACGATGCGGGTCGTGCAGATCGAGCCCGGGCCGATGCCGACCTTGACCGCGTCGGCGCCGGAGTCGATCAGCGCCTCGGCCCCCTCCGCCGTGGCGACGTTGCCGGCGACGATCTGCGTGTAGTTGCGCAAGCGCCGCGCTCGCTTCACCGTCTCGAGCACGCGCGCCGAATGGCCATGCGCGGTGTCGACGACGAGCACGTCGACCCCGGCCTCGAACAGCGCCTCGGCGCGCGCGATGCCGTCATCGCCCGTGCCGGTCGCCGCCGCGACGCGCAGGCGGCCGTGATCGTCCTTGCTGGCGTGCGGAAATTTCTGCGATTTCTCGATGTCCTTGACCGTGATGAGGCCGATGCAGCGATAGGCGTCGTCGACGACGATCAGCTTTTCGATGCGGTGCTGGTGCAGCAGTCGCATGGCCTCGTCGCGCGCCACATTCTCGCGCACGGTGACCAGCTTCTCCTTGGTCATGAGCTCGGAGATCGGCTGCTTCGGATTGGTGGCGAAGCGGACATCGCGGTTGGTGACGATGCCGACCAGCTTCTGCGACCGCCGCTCCACCACGGGAATCCCGGAGATGCGGTTGTCGGCCATGAGCTTCAGCGCATCGGCGAGCGTCGCGTCGGGGCTGATGGTGACGGGATTCACCACCATCCCGGCCTCGAATTTCTTCACCTTGCGCACCTCGTTCGCCTGCTCGGCGATGGCGAGATTGCGGTGGATGACGCCGAGCCCGCCCGACTGCGCCATGGCGATCGCGAGCGCGCTCTCGGTCACCGTGTCCATCGCCGCGGAGATCAGCGGAATGCCCAGGCTCACCTCGCGCGTCAGCCGCGTGCGGGTATCGGTGTCGGTGGGGAGGATCGACGAGGCCGCAGGCACCAGCAGGACGTCGTCAAAGGTGAGCGCCTGTCGGATTTCCATGCTGATGCCATCCCTTCCCATGGGGGGAATACAAGGTTGGCGCGCTACTATACACAATAGGGGTCGCAAGGGAAGCTTTTGCAACGCGTGGCTGCCATGCCGGCCTCGCCCGCAGCGGCGCCATGCCAATCGCGGCATTTACCAAGCGACCCGCTGCGTTAACCGCGCTCCGCCACCGCGCGGAAACCCTGGGCCACGACATAGACCTCCGACGATTCGGCCCGGCTCGCCGGCGGCTTGACGTGGCGCAAGCTGGCGAAGTCGCGCTTCAGCGTTTCGAGCAGTTCGCGCTCGGCTCCGCCCTGGAAGACCTTCGTGACGAAGGTGCCGCCCGGCGCCAGCACCTCGCGTGCAAAGGCATAAGCGGCGTCGGCCAGCGCCATCACGCGCAGATGGTCGGTGGCGTTATGGCCCGTGGTGGGCGCCGCCATGTCGCTCAGCACCGCATCGGCCGGGCCGCCCAGCGCCGCGCGCAGCGCTTCCGGAGCCTTCGCATCGAGGAAATCCTGCTGCAGCAGCAGCGCGCCGGGAACGGCGTCGGTGGCGAGCGTATCGATGCCGACCACGCGTCCCTTGCCCGCCTCGGCCTTGACCCGCACGGTCGCCACCTGGGTCCAGCCGCCGGGTGCGCAGCCGAGATCGACGATGCGGGCGCCGGGCTTGAGGAAATGGAAGCGGTCGTCGAGCTGGATGAGCTTGAAGGCGGCGCGCGAGCGGTAGCCCAGGCGCCGCGCCTCGCTGACATAGGGGTCGTTGAGCTGGCGCTCGAGCCATTGCGTCGAGGAGGCCTTGCGGCGGCCGGCGGTGTGCACGCGCACGGCGGAAGGCCGTGCCGTCGTCGGCGCGCGGCCGGTGCGCCGGCTGCCGCTCTTGCCCCGGCGCATGTCAGCGCGTCTCAGAGCGCCCTGGCATCGAGCAGGCCGAGCAGGATGCCTTCGCGGATGCCGCGATCGGCGACGCGCAGCCGCCCGACCGGCCACAGCAGGCAGATCGCCTCGAGGATGGCGCAACCGGCGAGGACGAGATCGGCGCGGTCGCCGCCGATGCAGGGATGCGCGGCGCGCGCGGCGTAGCTCATGCCGGCGAGCCGCTGCGACACCTCGCGCACGCTATCGAAGTCGAGCACCGAGCCATCGACCATGGCGCGGTTGTAGCGCGGCAGCTTCATGTGAATGCCCGCGAGCGTCGTCACCGTGCCCGAGCTGCCGAGCATCTGCACGTCGCGCCGGGCGATGCGCGCAGCGATGCTATGGCGCTCCTCGAAGGGCAGGATGGCGGCGCGCATCTCCGCCACCATGGCGTCGTAGGTAGCCGCGGTCACCTCGCGCCCGCCGTAGCGGTCGCTCAGCGTCACCACGCCATGCGGCAGCGAGATGAAGCCTTCGACGCGCGGCGGCGCCCGCGGGTCGCGCGGCACGCGCAGCCAGACGAGCTCGGTCGAGCCGCCGCCGATGTCGAAGACGCAGGCATAGGGGATGCGGCGGTCGAGCAGCGGCGCGCAGCCGGCCACCACCAGCCGTGCCTCCTCGTCGGTCGAGATGATCTCGATGGCGAACCCGGTGTGGCTGCGCACGCGCGCGACGAACTCGGCGCAGTTGGCGGCGCGGCGGCATGCTTCCGTGGCGACATAACGCGCGCGCGTGACCTGGCGGTGAGCGACCTTGCCGGCGCAGATCTTGAGCGCCTCGATGGCGCGCGCCATGGCCGGCTCGGACAGCACGCCGGTCGCCGCCAACCCTTCGCCCAGCCGGACGATGCGCGAGAAGGCGTCGATGACGCGGAAGCTGCGTCCCATGCCGCGCGCCACCAGCAAGCGGCAATTGTTGGTGCCGAGGTCGAGCGCGGCAAAGGTATCGGCCCGCTGGCGGGCCGCCCGCGCGGCGCTTGCGCCGTTGGCAAAGGACACCGGCGGGGTGGGCGAGGAGGACGGCTTGTGCAAGGGCGCGACCGGACCGAAGGGCGAATTCATGACATCTTCACGGCCGCATGGTAGCTCAGGAATCGCCGGCTGCGAAGCGTCGGCACCGCCGCTGCAGCCCGGGCCCTACACAGCGGCGGCGCGGTGTGCTATCTAGCGCGGCAGCGCCGGCTGATCCCGTGTTGGGGGATCGTCTAACGGTAGGACAGCGGACTCTGACTCCGCCAGTCTAGGTTCGAATCCTAGTCCCCCAGCCAACTCGAAACCCCACCCCGCCCCCGTCGCGCGCCGCTGAGCGGCAGGTTGGATTTGCTGTCGCAGGAGCGCCGGCCTCGGTATTGGATCGGTCGAACGCGTCCGGCGTTTATATCGGTCAACCAGCCGTTTTTCAGCAGGCGCGCCACTATGCGGCACGTGCTCGTCGTCGACCACCAGCCTCAGCTCTGCACGCTCGTGCGGCACACCCTCGAGCGGACCGGGAAATATCGAGTGAGCTGCGCCGGCACCGGCGAGCAGGCGCTGCCCGTGCTCGATCGCGACCGCCCGAACCTGGTCGTCCTCGACATCCTCATGCCGGGGATGCCCGGCATCGAGCTTGCGGCGCACGCGACCGAGCGCAGCATCCCGATCATCGCGACCACCGACGAAAGGGACATCGACGAGCGCCTGTCGCGGCTGGGCTGGTCCTACCTGGCCAAGCCGTTCCGTCTCGAGCGGTTGCTCGACGAGTGCGCCGCGACGATTGCCGAGACACAGGAAAACCTGCGTATCGTCAACGCATCGCTCGCGCGGCTGCTGGCGACAACCGGCGACGTCAAGGATATGGTGGCCAAGCTGCACGCCTTGCGGGCGCATGTCGGCGCCACGCTGGAGGCATCGCGCCGCCTGCGCCATTAGTGGGCCTCGCTACCAGCGCAACGCTCGATTGACCAGGGATACCAGCTGATCGGCGCGCCAGGGCTTCGGCAGGAGCGGGCCGTAGCCGGGGTTGCTCTTGTCAGGCAAGGCCCCGTCGGCGAAGCCGGTGGTGTAAACCACGCTTAGTTCCGGGCGCATATGCTTGGCACGGCGCGCCAACTCCCAGCCATCGATCGTCCCGGGCATGACGATGTCGGTCATCAGCAGGTCGATCGCCCGATAATATTTGATGATCTCGAGCGCCGCATCGCCATTGGTCGCCGGGATCACCTGGTAGCCAAGCGACGCCAGCACGATAGCGGCAATATCAAGGACCTGATCGTCGTCATCGACGATCAGGACGACCGGGCGCTTCCTGGCCATGGCAAGCCCTCCCGCAAGCGTGCCCGAGCATGTTGTAAATCGCGAAAAATAGCCGGCGCTCAGTTCGGCTGAGCTTCGCTAAGGTAGTTACGCGTCGCGCTGGCTCGCTCTTCCCCTCGGGCGATTGCCTTGGTCAACGTCGGAAACGCGCGCCCGATCCAAATAAAAAGCGATCCGCCGGCAAAGCGCCGCGGACCGCCTTTCCTCAATTACAATGTTTTTGGGCACGGCGTTACTGACGCCGCTCGTCACCGACGCTCGTCGGAGTGGTGACCGCCTTCGTCGTGATACGAGCCGCGCTCTTCGTGATATCCGCCGGCGCCGCCGCGACCGCGGCCACCACCGTCGCCCTCCCAGAAGCAGCCGGCGATTCCGAGCCCGACGATTCCGAGCAGCAAAAGACCCATGGATTTCAATGTCACCTCCATTTGCAGCAGCTAAAGCGCTAACAGGGCGTGAGCGTGCAAAATTCCCGGTGCTGTTCGAGCCCGCTCCCGGGGCGACTCTGGCGCCGGGCGCCGTAAAGTTGCAGGATCGCGCTCCGGCGCGGAGCGCCGACGCCAAGGTCCGTGGGAGTGCCGAGATGGCGCAGGGCGAGACATGGGTCACGGTCGCGTCGGCCGCGGCGATCGCCGAGGGCGACGTGATCGGGGTCAAGGTCGGCGACAAGCTGATCGCGCTCTACAACGTCGCGGGGCGGATCTACGCGACGGACAATGTCTGCACCCACGCCTTCGCCGTCCTGAGCGATGGCTGGTTGGACGGCGCCGAGATCGAGTGTCCGCTCCATGCCGGCCGCTTCGATGTCGCCACCGGAAAGGGCCTCGGCCCGCCGATCCCGTCCGATCTCAAGACCTACAAGACCCGCGTCGTCGGCGACGAGGTGCAGATCGCCGTGGCAGACTGAGACAAAGCCGACCGCAACAGGCACAGGGGGGCCACAATGAGGGGACCACGCTCGGGCGCGTACGAATTCATTTTGGTGGCGCTGCTTGTCCTTTTCTGGGGCAGCGTCGGTCTCAACCGCGTCGGCATCGGCGTGATCTTTCCCGAGATCGTGCCCGCGTTCCATCTGGCGTACTGGCAGACTTCGTTCCTCGTCGCCGGCACTTCCGTGACCTGGGCGATCAGCAGCTGGGCCGGCGGCTGGCTCTCCGACCGCTACGGCCGGCGGCGCGTGCTGCTGCCGGCGGCGCTCTGGGTCTGCCTCATGACCGCGGCCATGGGCGGCGCCGTGGGCTTCCTGTCGATGTTCATCGTGCGCGACCTGCTCGGCATCGGCGACGGCATTGGCTGGTCGGTCGGCGAATCCACCATCAGCGAGGAATCGGCGCCGCAGCGGCGCGGCTTCAACCAGGCGCTGTTCACGGCCGGGTATACGCTGATCGGCGCCGGGTTGGGCGCGCTCATCATCACGCGCATCTCGGCGCATCTCGGCTGGCGCTGGGCTTTTCCGATCATCGGCGCCGCCACGGTGCCGGTGGTGATCGGGCTCGCCGTCGTCATGCGCGACCGTCCGGTTGGCGCCGGGCGCCGCCAGAGCGACTGGCGCGCCGGTTTTCGCGCGCTGCGCAACCCGTCGCTCGTCTACCTGACGATCATGGGCTGCGCCATCCTCACCTGGCTTCAGGTCACCATCAACTTCGACCAGCTTTTCCTGACGCAGGTTCGCGGCTTCAGCAAGCTCGATGCGGGGTCGATCGCCGCGGTCTGGGGATTTGCCGGCGCCGGTGGGCAGGTCGTGCTGCCGCTGGCGTCCGACCGGTGGGGGCGTCGGCCGGTCACGTTCGTCGCCTCGCTCGGCTGCGCCGCGGCGCTGGTCGCCTATCTCACGGGAGGGTTCGACAAGACGGGCATGCAGCTGTTGCTGGGCCTCACCGGCTTCTGCGGCTTCGGCATCCTGCCGATCGTGCTCGCCACTTGCGTCAGCGAGTCGGTTGCCGAGGACGTGCGCGGCGCCGTTCTCGGCGTCACCAATTTCTTCGCCGTCATCATCGGCACGACGCTGATGCCGCTGGTTGGCGGCGTGATCGCCGATCTGTTCGGCCTCACCGGCTCGATGTGGATCCTCGTCGCGAGCCAGCTCGTCGTCGCCGCGTTCATCCTGGCGATCACGGAGACGGCGCCGCGCGTGGTCGGACGCGACGCGCCAGCACGCGGCGTCGGCTAAGCGTAGACGCGCTCGTAGAGCGCGATGATCTCATCGGCGCTGGGGATGCGCGGGTTGTTGCCGGGCGAGCCGGAAGCGAGCGCCTGGCTCGCCATCATCGGCAGCAGCTCGTGGTAGCGCTGGGCGTCGATGCCGTAGGCCTTGGGCGTCGGCACCTTGAGATCGTCGTTGAGCGCGCGCAGCTCGTCGAGGAGCCGCGCCACCGCGGCCTGATTCCCCTCGCCTTCGGCCGCGACCCCCATGGCGCGCGCGCAATCGGCATAGCGCTCCAGCGCCGCCGGCGCCGAGAAGGCGATCGGCCGGCTCATGCCGTGCACGAGGCAGACGCTGGCGTTGGAGAAGGCCATCCCGGCCTGGGTCGCGCCCAGCATCATCGCCTCGCGCGCCGCGCGGTTGTCGGGCGCCTTGCAGGCGTCGCGGATATGCCGGGCGATGAGGCCCATCGCCGACCGGGCAACGCCATCGGTGAACGGGCTCGCCTTGCGGCTGACATAAGCCTCGATCGCATGCGTCAGGCTGTCGATGCCGGTGTCGGCGGTGAGGCGCCACGGCATGCTGAAGGTGAGCTCGTAATCGACGATCGCCGCGGCGGGGCAGCAGGCGAGCCCCATGATCAGCATCTTCTCGTCGCGCTCGCTGTCGGTGATGACGGTGAAGCGCGTGACTTCGGAACCTGTGCCTGCGGTGGTGGGGATGGCGATGACAGGCATGCCGATCGTCG
>WNFF01006894.1_pt1 | contig 10498 bp, 10 predicted proteins | sample 5400441 | NCBI WGS metagenome assembly WNFF01 (sample SAMN13153345, study PRJNA577476) | soil metagenome | isolation source: 120 cm saprolite under Douglas fir tree site 2 hole 3 replicate 1 | place: USA:California | collected 2015-04-18
GGGTGCTCGTCGGTGTCGATTGTCGTGTCGCCGCGCCGGGATTTGACAACGACCGGGACGATCTCGTCCTTGAAGCGGCCGGCTTTCTGCGCCGCCTCGGCCCTCTCCTGAGAGCGGACGGCGAACGCGTCCTGCTGCTCGCGGGTGATCTGCCAGCGCTCGGCGACGTTCTCGGCGGTGTTGCCCATGTGATAGCCGTTGAAGGCGTCCCACAGCCCGTCCTTGATCATCGTGTCGACCATCTGCGCATCGCCCATCTTGACGCCGTTGCGCAGGTGGATGCAGTGCGGCGCCTGGCTCATGCTCTCCTGGCCGCCGGCGACGACGATCTCGGAATCGCCGTTGCGGATCGCCTGATACCCCAAGGCAACCGTGCGCAGCCCCGAGCCGCACAGCTGGTTGACCCCGTAAGCGGTTACCTCAAAAGGGATGCCCGCCGCCACCGCCGCCTGGCGCGCCGGGTTCTGGCCTTCGCCGGCAGAGAGGATCTGGCCGAGGATGACCTCCGACACCTCCTTCGGCTCGACCTGGGCGCGGCGCAGCGCCTCGACGATCGCGACCTCGCCGAGCTGATGCGCCGCCAGACCCGCGAGCCCGCCATTGAAGGCGCCGACCGCGGTACGGGCGGCGCTGGCGATGACGATGTCGGTCATAACGGGATCTCCTTCTGCGATTTTCGTGAAATGTAGGTGGCGGCGAGAACAAATCCACTCGGCACCCGATAGTCATCAGGATGTTCCGCGCCACCGCTGCACCGCGACTGCCGCCCAGATTGCCTCGACCACCCCAAACGGCCAAGCCCCTTGCAGAAACCCGTAGACCGAGGCCGCCGCGCATCCGCTGGCGAAGCCAAGGACGCACCAGGGGCTGCGCTTTTCGAACGCATAGAACACCAGCATCGCCGTCACGGAAAACAAGCCGAAGGCGGAGAGGCCGTCCATTGCGTGCAGCGCCTCAGCGTGCGGAGAAAAGCTGCCCGCGCAGCCACTCGGCGATCGGCCGCCATACCGCGTCCGGCGCTGTTACCGACGCCATCATCCCGATATGGCCAAAGGGCGGGCGCAGCACGGTTGCGTTGGGGATCGCGGTGGCAAGCGGCTCGGCCGAGCGAGGCGGCACGATCTTGTCGCGGCTCGGCAGCACGATAAGGCTGGGCGCGCTCACCTCTCCCGGGCGGACCGGCCGGCCGGCGACCTGCCAGGCGCCGCGCGCCGGATCGTTGTCGCGGTACCATGACCGCGCGCATTCGAGCGCGACTCGACGCGCCAGCGGCACCCCGTCATTGATCCAATCCTCGAGCGCGACAAAGCTCTTGGCCACTTCGCCGGCCGGGTCGAGCCCGGCGAACCGGATGAATTTGCGCTCCGCCAGAAACGGGTCGAGCGCCATAAAAAGGCTCTGGATCACCGACACCGGCACGCAATCCGCATCGCCGATGAACAGCGGCAGACATTCCACCAGCGACCCGAGGAGCTCGGCCTCGGCCGGCCGCTCGGCATGGAAATCCCAAGGCGTCGCGAGCAGCGCGAGGCACGCCACCTCGGCCGGCCGGCGCAGCGCCAGGGCCAGAGCCAACAGCCCGCCCATACAATAGCCGCAGAGCGCGACCGGGCCGCCGGCGAGGCTGACCGCGGCGGCGGTGGCCTCGCCGAGCGGACCGGTGATGTAATCGCTCAAGGTCAAATCGCGTTCGGCTGCGCCGGGCTCGCCCCAGTCGAGCACCAGGGGCCGCAGCCCCGCGCCCGCGAGGTGGCGCACAAAGCTGCGCTCGCGGACCAGATCGAGGATCGTGTAGCGGTTGATCAGCGACGGCACGATGAGCACTGCCGGCCCTGAGGAGCCACCGCTTCCATAATCGAGCAGCCGCGCCGCGCCGTGGCGCCAGCGCACCGGCACGCGCGTTCGGGCGCGGTTGTAGGGATGACGGCGATAGGCCTCGACCCCGGCGAGAAACGCGTTGGCGCGCCGCCTCAGCTCACGGTCGAGGGCGGCTGCGACCCGCTCATGGCCTAGCCCTCGGATTTCGGCGACGAGCGCCGGCAGCCGGTCGTCTGCGTCGCTCGAGCGTGGCGACGCGCTCGTGAAGCTCGTCAACGCGGCGCGCGAGCTCAGCCACAGCAGCATCGCGCTCGCCAGATGCGCCGGCAGCGGCCGGGGCATCAGTCGCCGGTCTGGCACGGGCATCACCCGGTGCCGCGTCCGGCAGCGAACCGGCAGCGACAGCGAGCCAGTGGCGCATCGCCTCGGTCATCTTCGGGTCGGCAACCAAGGCCGCCAGATACTCCGCCCACAAGGCAAAAAAGCGGCGCGCCAGATCGTCTTCTTCGCTCATCGGCGCCAGTATAGGGCCGATCCTCGGTCGCGGCAGCACCGCTTGGGGCAAGGCATCGTGTTTGATGAGGCAATGGGCAAGAATCGCTGTATTGTTGCATTGCAGCACCTTGTTTCCGGCGGGACGGGCCCATGACCAATCCGAGCAGCGAGCAACCGGGTGGCGGCAAGAAGCCGACCGTTGTCAAGAAATACGCCAACCGCCGGCTCTACAACACGGCGACGAGCAGTTATGTGACGCTCGACGACCTCGCCCAGATGATCAAGGAGGGGGGAGATTTCGTCGCCTACGACGCCAAGACCGGCGAAGACATCACCCGCTCCGTGCTGACCCAGATCATCGTCGAGCAGGAGCAGAAAGGTGGGCAGAACTTATTGCCGATCAGCTTTCTGCGGCAGCTGATCAGCTTTTACGGCGACAGCATGCAATTCCTGGTGCCCGGCTATCTGGAGCAGGCGATGATCGCCTTCACCGGCAATCAGGCGCAGATGCGCGACAGCCTGCGCGCCACCTTCGGCATCTTTCCGTTCGGCCAATTCGAGGAGATGGGAAAGCAGAACATCGCGCTGTTCGAACGCGCCTTGAAGATGCTGTCCCCCTACCCAAGCGGCGCAAAATCAGCCGCGGGCGGCACGCCCCAGCCCAGCGAGACGGCAGGCGAGACAAAAGAGGCCGAGGATCCCCGCCTCCACCGCCTCGAGACCCAGATCGAGGCGCTGCGGCAACAGCTCGAAGCGCTCGGCCGCGATCGGCAGAAAGGCTGAAACGGGGCTCGTCATTCCCGCGCAAGCGCAGGGCTGTCCGGGGAACGGAAACCGGTTGTGCTGGGGATTTTCATAACAACCATAGACACCCCGTGGCCGGGCTTGACTAGGCCACCCACGTCTTCGTCCGCCACGAAGTTTGCTCCGGCAAAGACGTGGATGCCCGGGACAAGCCGGGGCAAGGGGGTTTTTTTGTTGCAACGGCGATGCAAGGGCGACGAAACGGCACCCTTGGAATTTCCCCGGACAGCCCTGCGCGAAAGCGGGAATCCGGGGCAACCGCTGTGCCGCTGGCCCTGGCCCCCCGCCTTCGCGGGGGTGACGGGGGTGGGATGCTTCAATCCAACGCGATGAGGCGCTAGACGACGGCGACTCGGCCGCCGTCGACGGCCTCGACCACGGAGGTTGGGGCAGGATTGAGCCAGGGGCGCTCGAGCGACGGGCGGCCGAAATAATGGCCCTGCATCAGGCCGACGCCTTCGCGCCGCAGGATCGCGGCGTCTTCCTCGGTGGCGACGCATTCGGCCACGGTGGCGAAGCCAAACCCCTTCGCGAGTCCGAGGAGATGGCGCAGGAAAACCTGGTTTTCCGGGTTGCCGGCGAGATTGTGAATGAACGAGCCGTCGATCTTGACGGTATCGACGGCCAGGCTCTGCAGGTGGCGCAGCGACGTATGGCCGGCACCAAAATCGTCGAGAGCGACGCTGCAACCGGCCTGACGTAGCGCGGCGACAAACCGGGCTGATTCCTCGATATCGTAGAGCGCGGCGGTCTCGGTGATCTCGACGATCAGGCGAGAGGCGATGTCGGGCCGGTTGCGCAACTGCATGACAAGCGCGCGCAGCCACGGCCGATCGGCCGCCGTCAGCCCAGAAATGTTGAACCCGAGCCTGACCTCGGGATGAAGGGACAGCTCCTCCACCACCTTGTCCAGGACATACCGATCGATCAATCGGATAAAGCCGAGCTGCTCGATGACCGGCACGAATTCGCTGGCCGGGACGATCCGCCCGTTCGGGGTGCGCATGCGCAGCAAGCACTCGTAATGGTCGACTTCCTCGGTCTCGGCCACGACCACCGGCTGGAAGGCAAACAGCACGCGCTCTTCGCGCAGCGCGGCTCGGACCTGTTCGCTGATCGTCAGGCTGCGGCGCTGGCGCTCGCGCTGCTCGCCGGTCATGCGGTAGTGGCTGTGGCAGTCACGCCCGGCGCGCTTGGCTTCGCCGAGCGCACTCTCGGCCCGGGTGATCACGTCGTAGGAGGTAAGGCCCTGATCGGGAAACGTGGCGCTGCCGATCGACACCGTCACATAGATCGGCCCTCTTGTGGTCATCACCGGCATCGCGCTCGCCGCGGCCAGGATCTTCTCGGCGGCCGCGCCGATATTCTCCTCGGAACAATGCTGCAAGACGGTGCCGAAACGGTCGCCGCCGAGCCGGCCGATCGGATCGCAGACGCGCAGGCAGCTGTCGAGCCGACGGCCCATTTCGATCAGCACGGTATCGGCCGCCTCGTGGCCGAACATGTCGTTGATCATCGTCATGTTGTCGATGCCGACCGACAGGAACGCGGCCGGGCTGCCGGTGCGCTGATTGGCCGCGATGATCTGGTCGACCGCTTCGCGCAGCCGGCTCTTGTTGAAGTGACCGGTCAGCTCGTCGAAATTCGCCAGCCTCTCGAGGCGCGTCTGCTGCGCCTTGCGATCGCCGATCCCGCGGATGACGCCGAGCATGAACAGCGGACGACCCACGCTGTCGCGCGTCGCCTGGCCGCGCTCGTGCACCCAGACAAACCCGCCGGCAGCGTCACGCAGGCGGTATTCGCAGTCGAACGCAGCCTCGTCGTCGAAATGCTCGGCGAGCGCGAGCTGCCGCTGGACCAGATCTTCGGGATGGATGCGGTTGGCGAAGCTGCGTCCGGTCGTGAGCTCGGACGCAAAATCGAACTCCGCGGCCGCAAGGCGCCCCGACCAATCCAGCCGATCACCATCAAGGTCCCATGAATAGGCGACGTCGCCTGCTGCCTCGAGGGCGGTCGAGAACCGGACGGCGAGTTCGTCGGCGCTAACGGACATTACCTACAACCTCGATCGGATTTCGCGGCTCGCCAGACGGCTCGCCCCATGGGGAGCCACGCCAACCGTAACCCGCAGATATTGAGGAACCTTTAAATGCCGTCGCTTTGTGCACCCGTCGCGACAGGTGCGTGCGATTGCCTATCCGGGGGTGTGAGAGGAGAGGAACGGCAGGACCGCCTGCGTGAACTCGCGTGCCCGGACCTGGGTGAAGGCATGCCCGCCGCGCGGGAAGATCTTGATTTCCGCCCCCGGGATCAGCCGCGCCAGCTCTTCGGAAAAGTAGGCTGGCGTGACGATGTCGTCCTCGGCGCCGACGACCAGGGTCGGCGTCTTGATGCGCAAGAGGCTCTCGGTGCGATCGAAGGCGAGGATCGCGTCGATCCGGCTGGCCGCGATCTCGGTCGGCGGAAAGACGGCAAGGTGTTGCGCCTCCTGTTGCCGCAGGCGCTCGTTGTTGCGTGCCACCCACCAGCTTGGATAGAGGAACAGCGTGTTGGCCTGGACATAGGCGCTCGGGCCGAGACGCAAGAGGATGTCCTTGCGCAATCCGAACAGGCGGCGGAAATAGGCGTCGGGCTTGGTCCACGTCGCCGACAGAACCACGCTGGCGAGCCGTTTGGGCTGCTCGACCGCGAGAATTTGCGCGATCGCCCCGCCGGTCGAATGCCCGACGATATGGGCGCGCTCGATCTCCAGCGCATCCATCAGCCCGATGACGTCGGCGGCCATGCGGTCGACGGTGAACCCGCTTCGCGTCAGGTCGCTCTGGCCGATCCCGCGATGATCGTGGGTGATGACGTCGAAATGCTTGGCGAAAGCGACGGCCTGGTCGTGCCAGAACGAGGCAAATCCGGCCAGCCCCGACACGAACATGACGGGGAATCCGACACCTTGCCGCTCATAATAGAGCGCGCCGTCGCCGATTACGATCCGCGGCATTTGGTCCGCCATTGCAAGAGGAGCGTCGGTATCACCGCGATCGAGACCTGTCAAACGGGAACGAAGCGGGGGCGCCATGCAAGCGCGACGGAGCGGTCGGCGGGCACGGCGGCGGCGAAACGCTGCCTAAAATTTGCCACATGAGCCCCGTCCAATCGCAGATCCAGCAGTTGAGGGGAAGCGGCGCAGCTAACCGGTCGCGGTCTGGCGTTCAACGGCTGCGGCAAACCGACCCTGCACGTAATACGCTGAAATCGCCATCGCCGCTCGCCATATATGCCGGACGGACGGACCGAGAACCCGAAAATATAACCTTATCGAGTGGACCCAGATGACCCAACAGGACCCCAGCATCAAGGCGCGGCGGGAAGTCGGCAAGAATGGCGAACCGGCCTACCGCGCCGCGGCGTCGCGCCGCTCAACCGGGCGCACGCAGGATATCGATCGCCACGTCGGCGCGCGGGTCCGCGAGCGTCGGATCATGCTCGGCCTGACCCAGCAACAGCTGGCCGACCTGATCGGCGTCACCTATCAGCAGGCCCACAAATATGAGCGCGGGATCAATCGCGTTTCAGCCGGCCGGTTGTACGAGATCGCGCAGGTTCTGAGCGTGCCGATCGGCTATTTCTTCGACGGGCTGGATGGGCAAGGAACGCGCTCGGTCAGCCCGCGCGAGCGGATGTGCCTCGAACTCGCGCGCAACTTCGCGCAGATCCCCAACGAGCGTCACCAGGAGGCGCTGAGCCAGCTCGCCCGCGTCCTCGCGGCCGATTAGGCCGCGTGGCGGGGACGATCCGGGCCCCGATCACCGGATGCGGCAAGGGGCGTGCGCCTGATCAGCAGGCTATCGGCAGCGCCCTCCGGCCCGTCCTCGGCATCGTCGGCCGGATCGCGCGCGTGCGGCCGGTGCCTGGCCGAACCCATGACCAGCGCGACCACGAAAGCAATAACGAAGACCAAGAACAGTGTTTCGGCGATTCCCGCCGCCGTCGAAGCCATGCCGCCGAGTCCGCGAAGACTGGCGATGATCGCGGTCGCCAGAAAGACAAAAACCCAGCAGAGCATGGTCTTCCCCGCTCGCGGCTCCGCCCGCGGATGCCGTCGCCGGCGCTCGGCCCGCCCTTTTGGCTAACGGGCCGCGACCCTAGGGGTTCCGGCTGCGCTTGTGGGAAACTTGGCGCCACGTTTAACTGTCATCCCGGCGAAGGCCCGGATCCAACCGTGAGATTCCGGCCGTCAGTCAGATTGCAGGCGGTGGTCGCCGGCTCATCACGCCCATCACGAGGCTGACGACAAAAATGATCAGGAAGATGAAGAACAGGACCTGGGCAATGCCCGCGGCGGTTGAAGCCACGCCACCAAAGCCGAGGAGCCCGGCAACCAACGCAACCACTAGAAAAACAAAAGCCCAATAAAGCATGGCTTTCTCCGTCCGCGGCCCCTGTCCGAGAAACCAGTCCCAGATGCTGGGCCGATCTTCTTCTCTAACAGGCTACGATCGGAGTGGGTTCCTGGCGGGCCTCAGAACCGAACGCCGAAGCGCACGCCGACGTCGTTGATGCTCTGGTTCTGTTTGGCGAGGCCGCCGTTCGAGACGTGGTCGGCAAATCCGGAGATCTGGTAGATCGGGGTAATGCGATAGCCCAGCTCCAGCGCTTCGCGAAACAGGACATGGGCGCCCAGGCTCTTGCGGTTGGGCGCTTTCCCGATGATGTCGCCATCGTTGAAGGCGGGCCCGAAAAAATAGCTCAAGGCAATGCCATCATCCGGCCGCAGCAGGTTGCTCGCCAATTGCCACGTCCAGGTCGCCCCGAAATAGGCCTGATCGGTAAAGCCCGAGGTGTTGATCTCGCCGCCGACCGTCGGGCGGGGCTGGGCCATCCAATAGAGATACCAGGGCAGGCCGGCGGCCCAGGCATCGGAGAATGGCGATTGCAGGATGATCTCGGGATTGATGTCGACGCCGTGTTCCTTGCCGCCGAGAAAATGCACATCGTGCGCGAGGACGCCGAATTTCACCTCGCTGTAGGTCAGGTTCTGCGCCTTCGCGGCCGGCACCACAGAAGCGGCGACCGCCAGACACAGCGCCGCCAGCCATCCGCAGTCGCGCCGCGCATTTGGTCTCGGGCAGCCAGCCCCACTCGCGACCATTTCCCGCCCCACAGAAATCCCGCGCAAATCTACTCGGCTGCGCCGCAGAACCAAAGCGTTGAAGCGAGCCTCCGCCGAGCGCAACCGCATGCTGTGGCAAAAACTCAACACGCGCCGCCTCACGGCCGGACCAATTGCAGAGCCTGCTCGGCTATCGCGATCCGCACCGGCAAGCGCGCGACGATCTCGCCATCGGCCTGCACCGGGACCAATTCGGCGGCCGACACGAGCGCCTCGCGCGCACGCACGATGGTAATGTCTCGGCGCCGCGGCAGCCTGCCGAGCAGCAGCGCGCCGAGGTAGCGCGACACGGCAAGCCGCCCGGAGCGCTGAAATAGCACGAAATCGAGCATCGGCTCGGCAAGATTGGCCCGCGGGGCGATCAGGTAAGGGCCGGCGTAGAACCGGCCCTTCGCGGCAATCACCGTGGCCGCGCGGTGATCGACGCCATCGATGCGGACACGCAGCTCGCAAGTGCGGTACCGCCACAAGCACACCAGAATCGCCCAGGCGAAGGCGAGGCGCCCGGCATGGCGTTTGAGCCGGGGATTTACCGCGGCGACGGTCTCAGCGTCGAACCCGCTGCTCGCCATCATCAGGAACAGCCGATCTCCGACCCGGCCAGGCCAGATCGGGCGCGCCGGCCCGATGGCGATCAATTCGGCCAATCGTTCGGGGTCGCGCGGCAACCCGATCTCGCGCGCCAGCACGTTGGCGGTGCCAAACGGCAACAGCGCGACCGCCCGGGGGGCGCTTTCCATCCCGTTCGCCACCGCGTTGAGCGTGCCGTCGCCGCCGGCCGCGACGATAATGTCGAATTCCGCCTCGGCCTCGCGCGCCAGGCGCTCGGCGTCGCCGCTGGCCGGTCCGGCGCGGCGCAAGACGACCGCGCAGCCGCGCCGTTCGAGCGCCGCGACGACCCGGTCGAGCCGGCACCGCGAAAATCGCCATCGACCCGCCGCCGGGTTGACGATAATCAGCGCCCGGCGACGCAGCACCCATTCCGCTCCTCCCTCTCCGCCCCCGGGGGCGGAGAGGGGCTGGCCGCCGCGCCGTCGATCCACGTGCGGAACCACAATTCGAGCATCAGGAGGGCCCATAGCCGTGTGTGGTGATTGGCCCGGTAGGCGCAATGCTCATTCAGCAGCCGCTCGACGTACTCGGGCCGCATCAGGCCGCGTTCGCGCGCCGCCGGCGCCAGCAGGGTGTCGTGGGCAAGATCCTTCAGCTCGCGCCGCAGCCATTGGTCGATCGGGCAGCCGAACCCCATTTTCTTGCGGCGCAGGATCTCGGGGGGCAGGTAGGGCGCCATCGCCGCCTTGAAGAGCGCCTTTGTCCGCCCTCCGGTCATCTTGACCTCGGGCGGGATCCGCGCGGCCCATTCGAGGAGGACATGGTCGAGCAGCGGCGAGCGGGTCTCGAGGCCATGCGCCATGCTGGCGACATCGACCTTCACCATCAGATCGTCGGGCAGATAGGTATGAAAATCGGCCCAATTGGCGCCGGCGACCAGGCTGTCGGCCCTTGCGAAATAAGGCGCCAGCAGATCCAGCGCCGAATGCGCCAGCTGCGCCCGCATCGCCTCGCCATAGCCGGCCGCCTTGTCAGAATCGCCAAAGAACGCGATCGTCCCGGCATAACGGCGCTCGGGGTGGTCGACTGGGGCGTCGAGAATGTCGCCGATCTGGGAGAGGCGCAGCCGCCGTCCGATCGTCGGCGGCGCCAGCGCGCAGAGCCGCGCCAGAGCGCTTCGCCCGGCGGACGGCAAGCGGTCGAGGCGATCGAGGTGGCGCATCGCCCGGTAGCGGGCATAGCCGAGAAACGCCTCGTCGCCGCCATCGCCATTGAGCGCGACGGTGACGTGGCGGCGCGCCATCTGCGACACGTAATAGGTCGGGATCGCCGATGGATCGGCAAACGGTTCGCCATAATGCCAGACCAGTTTCGGCAGGATCGCGACCGCATCCGGCTCGACGATGAATTCCTCGTGCTCGGTGCCATAGCGCTCGGCGACCATACGGGCATAGCGGGTCTCGTCGTATTCCTTCGCGGGAAAGCCGATCGAGAACGTCTTGACCGGGCCGGCGCCGGCCCGCGCCATCATCGCCACGACCGCGCTCGAATCGACCCCGCCCGAGAGAAACGCGCCGAGCGGAACGTCCGCGATCATGCGCAGATGCACCGCCTCTTCGAGATGCGCGACAAGTTCGCGCTGCAGCTCGGCGGGCTTGGGCA
>WNFF01005348.1_pt1 | contig 10495 bp, 11 predicted proteins | sample 5400441 | NCBI WGS metagenome assembly WNFF01 (sample SAMN13153345, study PRJNA577476) | soil metagenome | isolation source: 120 cm saprolite under Douglas fir tree site 2 hole 3 replicate 1 | place: USA:California | collected 2015-04-18
TCGCTCGCTCCGTCCAGACTCGGCATTCGATCAACAGGGACAGTTCGAGAAACAGCTGCGTTGAAGCGGCCGCGAGCCTCGTCGCGATCTCATCGTCACCATTCGGCCCAAAGCTCCATTCCAGCGCCGCGCGGATGTTGCCCAATTGGCTGGAATGCGTTGAAGCGGCCGCGAGTCCGGTCGCGAACTGGTTATCGCCGCGCGGCCTAAGGCTCCGCTCTGGCGCTAGGTGAATGCTTCCCGATGGACTCGGATAGGGCGCGCCCTTTTTAGCCTTTGACGGAGCCAACAGCGCCGCTCTTTGCGATTCGAGGTATCCGGCGACGTATTCTGCATGCCGGCGGAAGACCACGTCGACTTCGGCATGCTCCTCCAGTTTCTCGAGTGCATATGCCCGAGTCGTGTCCAACAACCGATACTTCCCCTGCGTGTCATCGATCCGAGTTGCTATCAATGACTTCTCAACCAGGCCGGCGATCGCGTCAAAAATTTCTCCGGTGTCTGCGCCGAGTTCGCCTGCGACATGCCGCGCGCCCTCCAGGGTGAAATGGCCGACGAAAGGAGCAATGCGTCGAAAGACAATCCTCTCTGCGTCAGACAGCAGATCGTAGCTCCAATCCAATGTCGCCTTAAGAGTCCGGTGTCTCGGAACTGCCGTCCGATGGCTTAGTTTCAGCAATTCCAGCCGAGACACCAGGCGGGCAACCGTGTTCTTGATGCCGAGTGCGGCCACCTGACCCGCTGCCAACTCAATTGCCAACGGTATACCATCCAGCTTTCGGCACATTTCAGCGACAAACGGCGCCTCCTCGTCGGTGAGAACGAAGCTTCCCGCTCTCGCCGCCACGCGCCGTACAAACAACTGCGCTGCTGGATATCGAAACACAGCATTTGCCGTTTGCTCTGAGCCGTCTGGTGGATAATCAAGGGGAAGAACCCGGCAACAATGCTCGCCCTCTAATTTCAGCGATTCGCGACTCGTGGCGAGAAGATAGATCTGCTCCGTTTCCTGGTAGAGTTGCTCGGCAAGCAGCGCGACCGCCTCGATCACGTGCTCACAGCTATCGAGAATGATGAGAAGCTTTCGCGAACGAACGAGGGCGACCAGTTCCAAGCCGGGATCTTTCGATTTGAGTGCAAGTCCCAGGGATGTCGCGACAGCCCCCGCAACATGTCGCGGATCGGTAAGGCTTTCCAAGTCAACCAAATGGACTCTCCCGCCAAACTCCCCGGCAACGGCGCGGCCAACAGCCAAGGCAATGGTCGTCTTGCCAATGCCCCCGGGGCCGAGCAGTGTTACGAACCTCTCATTTCGGAGCTTGTCGCTAACCTCGCCGACCACCGTTTCGCGCCCAATCATCATGATCGGTCGCACGGGGAGCCTGCCTTGCTGCCGGAACTTGGCGTTCCTGCTTTCCGTGCCGCCTGCGAGAGAGACAACGGTGCCGACGAACGAGTAGCCTCGTCCCTTGATGTTTGCGATGTAGCGGTTGCCAAATTGGCCGTCACCAAGTGCCTTGCGGATCGCGGCGACGTGGACCCGGAGGCTCCCCTCCTCGACCGTTACGTCCGGCCAGACGTGATCGATCAGCTCCTGCTTTGCGATCACCTCGCCCGGACGCTCGGCAAGGTAGATCAGGAGGTCCAGGGCCCTGCTACCAAGGGGCAACACCACACGCTCGCGCAGCAGCAGCCTTTCGCCAATCGAAAGTTCGAAAGGGCCAAACTGCAGATTTCTGTCAAAACCGCCAGCCATGATTCTCAACGCGGACTTGGTTGATGATCATGTCGGAGTTGTTGACGGTCGCGATCGTCAGCATCTCGGTCGAAGCTCCTCCGATTGCCCCGAAAGCTGCGGCGCATATCGCAGGAAGCATATGTCCCTTGCCCATCCGCTTCCCTCCTGTGCTTGCGCCTGATGAGGCTGCCAGACGCGTTGTCAACCGTCTTGCGAAGTACGGACATCGATAACTCGAATCGAAATATGAGGCATCGACGCCTAGCGATTCCGGAATACGACACAATGCATCGAGCGCAGTCCGGCGAGAACCGCCAACGACTCGAGTCCGTCGCAACTTGCTCGAAACTGCGCGCCGTTCATCGAACTGCTCGGGCGGCGCTCGACCGATCCGTCAGCACTATGTTCTTGAGATGTTTTTGGCGCGTGGCGGACTGCCAGTTCGACGCGTTTCGGGCACCTCCCTCTCCAAGGCTTTAGGATTTCGCCAATCGCGGGCTTGCTAAATCCATTTAGCTATAAATAAATAGAGATGATCTCGGTGTCAAGCAGTTTATCTCGGATGCGAAATTGTTTGCAGATAGGAGCTCCTCAACGACAAGGCGATGCCTCGGAAGGTGCAGGGCTCTGCTACGGTGCCGGGCGAAACCCGCGCGTTGAAAATCGAGCGCAATGGGATGTGAAGTCATGACTCGGAATGAACGTCGGCGAAGATCCACAATTTATGACATCGCGACCGCCGCCGAAGCGTCGGTTTCGACCGTCAGCCTCGTTCTGAACGGCAATTGGTCTCGGTATCGGATCAAGGAAGACACCGCGCAGCGCGTCCTGACTATCGCCAACCAACTCGGGTACAACGTGAATTTAAAAGCGCGCGGCCTACGATTGTCGAAGTCAGGACTCGCCGGGATGATTTTGCCGCACTACCGCAATCGATTTTTTGCTGATCTCGCCGAGGCATTCGAAGCGAGAGCGTGGAAGCTGGATCTATGTCCAGTGGTTGTCAGCACGCAACGCCAGTTCGATATCGAGTCGAAGGTTGCCAAGACTCTCCTCGATCAGCAGGTCGAATTCTTGTTTATCGTGGGCGTACCGCAGGCTGGCGAACTCAATCGCCTATGCGAGACGGCAGCGGTGCCGTGCGTCAACCTCGACCTTCCCGGTGCCGGTGCTCCTTCCATTGTATCTGACAATAGAGGAGGGGCGATGCAACTCACGCAACGGCTCGTAGCCGAACTGCGAAAACGCGGAGGATCACTGGAAGACTTTCTCTTCCTTGGTGGCATCAAGGAAGAATATGCGACCGACAACCGCGTTGCCGGCTTCGTCGAGGCCTTGCGCCGAGAAGGCGTCGTGCCGCGCGACCACATGGTCTCGCGTTGCGGCTACCAGCCCTCACATGCGAGAGACGCATTGCAAGAATATGTCACCAAAAAACAACATCTGCCCTCCGGCTTGTTTGTCAATTCGATCACAGCATTCGAAGGTATAGCCCAGTTCGCCAACGGCGTATCGACAGCTCCGCTTGGCGACTGCGTCGTCGGATGTTTCGACTGGGATCCGTTTGCGGAACAGCTTCCCTTCACCTTGGTCATGATGCGGCAGGACACCGAGACGATGATGGAGGAGGCTTTCGCGTCGCTAGATGCGGCAAAGCAGGCCGAACGCGGCGTAATCGTCGTGCCGGTGCTCATGGAAACCAATGCGCGTTCAAGGACGGCTAAGTCGGTAAAAAGGCAGGTTAAGAAGCCGGACGGCGCGACGTAGGAACTTGCGTCTTGCTAGGCTCACCAAGCGCCTCCCTCTCTCTCGCCTTTAGCTGAAATCTTTTTGCCGATCGCTGACTAGCTAAATCGATTTAGCTTGTAAAATGGAGAGGGAGTCCTGGCCGGCCGGAATGGGACCACTCCGGGTCGCAGATGAGTACTGGTTGGCGCGCCCGAAGAGATTCGAACTCCTGACCCCTAGATTCGTAGTCTAGTGCTCTATCCAGCTGAGCTACGGGCGCGTTTTTCGCTGGCCTTCGAGGGGCGCCAAGGCCCGCCGATGCCGCCTGCATTCGACAAACATGTGAGAGGTCGCGAAAGCGCGCCAGGCACTAGCGGCCGCTTCTGAAGCTGGGTGGAAGCCCGGACGACCGGCATGCAGTTAGAGTCTCGCAAATTACCCAGATTTTTGAACCGCGCGAAACTGAAGTGATTGATCCGAATGGCGCGCCACCCAGATAAAACTGCGAACTCTTATGTTATTGAAATAACTATTTAAGTTTAAAGCGACAGAAGCACGCTTTATGACTTTTGCAGCTCAAGAGCTATGCTGCTTCTGGAACAAGGAACCGTTGTTGCGGGTTTCCATTGAGGGGCTGCAAGCAAGTCCCGTGTCAGCCTATATTGAGCAAGTACTGATGACAGTGAAGCAGATGAACAGCCCCGTCCTTGTTCTGACGACCGTAAATGCGCCGTATAGCAAAAAGCTGGACGCGCAGGGACTCGTTCATTGTCTGCTTGACCCCGTTGCGGCTAAAGAAGCTTGCGGTCCCATGTCGTCGTTTTTTGGGGATGTCCAGCCCGAACTACAGATCGCTTTCGCTCAGATGCACGGCATTACGAAAGTACAGCTTATTGTCGCAGCGAAAACGTTTGCGGCCTATTCGGGTCAGTCCTACCCACTCGCGGCGTGAACGTGCAATCGGATTGGACGCGGCTGTTCCGAATAGCTCGCGCGATGATCGAAGGCTTGCACCTCGAGAGAACCCTCAATTACACCCGCCCGCTTATTAGTCCGAAATTTATGCCGCCTCCTTCTCTGAGCCAGGCCCGAGCTTCCTCTTTAGGAATTTCCGCAAAACATCAGCCATCGTCTTCTTAGCCGTGTTCGGGAAAAATTTGATCCCGTCCCGCCGAAATCTGATTCCAAGCATCGGCGAACTTGAAGCCGGGCCTGCAAAATCGCTCAAGGCGGCCAAGCTGCGCTATGGATGCCCAAGGAGCGGCTCGAAACCATTGCTTAAAGCCGTCAAAGACCTGCTCGGCGAGGTCAAACGCGCTGCCCCAAGGCGTTTGGAATGATGCGAGCCTCGGAGTCGTTATCGTTGGTCAAGGCCACCCCACATCCATTGCATTTTTTCCAAGTCGTCATTTGTCGCCGCTCTGGCCGATGAACTGCAGAAGTGGATCAATATCATCCCGGTCCGCTGCCTTGAGCGCCGCGATGTACGTGGCACGGCGCTCGTTCATTGTTTGAAGATCATGCCCGCCCGCCCAGTCGATGGGTTTCGCACCATAGACGCGATCAAGCACCGCGTCCGCCATGATGCGCGCATGCCGTCCATTGCCATTGGGAAACGGATGAATCTTTACGAGACGATGGTGCAGGCGGGCCGCAGCTTCAGGAGGCGGGTAAGTTTTATTCTCAGCCCAATATTTCGCATCGCCCATCAGCGTGCGGAGCTCCACAGGGATATGAACGGGATCGATGCCGATGTTTTTTCCGGTCTTTCGAAACCTGCCCGCCCAATCCCACACGTCGCCGAACAAGCGTTTGTGCAGCGTAATGGCAAAGTCAACGCTCAGAACGTCTGCCCGCTGGCGGCCAAGCCAGCGCAGGCCGGACTCGATGTTGGCTTGTTCCAGCTGATCGAGCTCGCCCTGCGTTGTGACGTGCTTATGCTTGAGACCGCCAAGCTCGTTCGGATCGAGCGGCGTCGCTCCCTCCGGATACTGGACGTCCTTGATCATTTATCACGCCAAAAGTCAGGCGGCATTTCCTGCGCAATCTCACGGGTGAGGCGTTCGACTTCCCAGGCAATTTTGTCGTCCGGCAATTTCTGGTTTTCGAGGGCCATGTGCTTGCTGGCTGTCCCGACAATCGCCACGGCCTTTTTGCGGGCCTGGGCCGTGATGATATCTTCGATGTGTTCTGACGACGGGATGATCGCATAAACGAAACGGCATCCCATCGCTTCCGCCGTTGCCTGCATGGATTTCAGGGTGATGCCGCCGGTGAGTTCCGCGTGCTCTGCCTGCGTGACGCGCGCGCGGGTGACGCCCATCTTCTTCGCGAGCTCCGCGCCGGACATGCCGAGAGCGTTGCGAACCGTGCGCAGCCACCCTTCAGGCGGGGGTTTAAGGCCGGCAAGGCTCGCGGCAGCGTTATCGACGATGCTGCGGTATTGCTGCTGGACGATTGTTTTGACGCTCATGTGTCAACTCATATATTTACGTAATTGATAATATTGTATATCTATTAATATACCATACGATAAATAGTGTAAAGTTATATATTTCCATACTGTTGTTTTCTGGATACATATAAACATCCATCGAGACCCAGCCACCGGCTGTTATCCCGTAGAAACGGCCCTTTTCCCTCGAATGACCAGTCTCCGACCAGGATTCCCGCCTCCCGTTTGCGTACGTCCGCGCAAGAACCGCAAACCAACAGGAGCGCGTATCGTGTGCCCGGCAAAACCAGAAAATGCCGTCACTGCTATCGCCGCAAAGGTTCGGGCAGGATCTCGACGCGCCTTGTGCCAGTCCGTCGAAGCTTCAGAGAAGGCGGATCAGCATCATTCGTCCGCACGTACTTCGCGCGCCTGACGCTGCTGCGTCCACCGCATCCCGCACCCTACGTCCGTGAGGAATCGCGAAACGCCCCTCTGAGTGGGGACGGGATACGAAAAGTTCTAGATGTGATTTGGGTCGGCGGAGAAGCGGAATATTTTTGCGAAGAGGGCTGGACAGACTAATGGGTGATTTGCCCGTCGGGCACTATCACATGCATGGAGCGACGGAGGGATGGGGATGGTTGCAAGCGACGGCTTTGCCGAGTTCCTGCGCGAACAGCTCGCTCCGCTCGGCCGCGTCACCATGCGGCGTATGTTCGGCAAGACCGGCGTGTTCTGCGACGGCGTAATGCTTGGGATGGTGACGGAGAACACGCTCTACTTCCGGGTTGATGACGACAACCGGGCGGCCTTCAAAGAAGCCGAGTCCTTTCCGCCTCTCAACTACGAGAAGAAGGGCTCCACCATAGACCTCTCCTTTTGGCGGGTGCCGGAGCGGCTGTTCGACGAACCCGATGAGCTTGTCACATGGGCGCGCGCAGCGCTGGCGGCGGCGCGCCGCGTTGCGGCGAAGCGAGAACGGACGGCGCCAACGCGAAAATCAAAGCCTCAGCCAACGTGAAGAGCATCCGCGCGCCGGCGGCCGCGGACATAACGACCAATTTATCGCGCACAGGGCCCAGGGCGCCGCCGCAACAGCGCGTACAAGGGCCCGAGTAGTCCCAGGTGCTTGAGCACAACCAGAATAACCAGGCCAGCCACGGCGGCAGCCGACAGAGCCAGATGCGACCATAGCATGCCGTAAATTATATATTATAATATTTTTCAATATAGATTATAATCTTTGCGCGGCCACCGAAGCAGTCGGCGTGCGGGCGATGCCGCGTTCAGTTTCCCCGCTGCGCGAGCGGCCGAGAAGCCGCCTTGCGCCAGTAATATTTTGATCAAAGAGAAGGCGAGATGAAAAATACGAGAGACGCCGGCGGGCTTGCGCGGCTGATTTCTTCCCATGAGCGTATGAGCCTCGGGCACTTTCCTACCGCTCTGGAGCCGCTGAAGCGACTTGGCAAATGGCTTGGAGGACCGTCCGTCTGGGTGAAGCGGGATGACGCCAGTGGCATGGGCCAGGGCGGCAACAAGGTGCGCGCCCTCGAATTCGTGCTTCCCGAGGCGTTGGCGGCCGGCGCCGACATTCTGCTGACCTCAGGAGTCGTCCAGTCAAATTCCGTTCGCCAAGTCGCCGCGGCCGCGGCGAAGGCAGGCCTCGACTGCCATTTCGCGATGATCACCGACCGGGTGGACCGCACCGATTCGGACTACGCACAGACAGGAAACATCTTCCTCGATCACCTCTACGGCGCGACCCACGAGATCATCAGTGTCAAGGATGACCGCACCGTGGTGCTGGAGCGGATCGCGGCGCGCATGCGCGCGGAAGGCCGCAGGCCCTACATCGTTCCCTACGGTTGCGCCAACCGGCTCGGTGGCATCGGCTACCTCAATGCCGCCGCCGAGATCGCGACGCAGGCCAAAGCACTCGGCGTGACCGTGACCCACATTGTCCACGCGAGCGGGACCGGCGGCACCCAGGCCGGCCTCATAGCTGGTTTCGCCGCGCTCGGCCTGCCGATCGATGTCATCGGCATTGACATCGACGCCGATCCCGCCGGCGTCAGAAACCGAGTGACGCACATCTTGCGCGAACTGGCGGACGAAGTGGACCTCGAGCCGGGACCGCTCGAAGACAAGATCATCATTGAAACCAGCTTCTCAGCCGGCGCATACGGTCGGGCAGACGAGCGGACGGTAGATGCGATGGCCATCGCGGCGCGGCTGGAGGCCCTGACGGTCGACCCGGTCTATTCGGGTAAGGGCCTCGCCGGGCTCATCGGCCTGTCGAAAGCGGGCCGCTTCAAGCCGTCTGACAACGTCGTGTTCCTGCATACCGGCGGGACGCCGGCGATCTACGCCTACCGGTCGCTATTCGGATACGGCAGCCGCGATGATTGACGATTCCGCCGCCAAGGAATTTCGGCCTGACAGTCACGGCTTTCTGGTCGTGCAAGGCGTCGCCGCCCTCCTTGGCATCGCGGGCGGACTGGCGGCGTTGTCCGGTTCTCCACCCACATATCTATGGATATGCCTGGCTCTTGTTTCGCTGACAGCGGCACTCGCTCTACGCTCGGTGCGGCTCGTCGTAACGTCGGATAGCGTCATTCTCAGGCTGCCCGGCCTTGCTCGAACCTTTCCGGTCGATCAGATTGACCCAATCCGTTGCAACGAGCTGGCATTCATGGATCTATTCCAGATCTCCCTGCACAATGGCCGCTTCATGCTGATTCCACGCAAGGCGTTCTCCGATGTGGCGCCTTTTGCTGCTATGGATGCCTTGATCTCGAAATCAGCGCCAATTCGCTCGGAACAGAACGATATTGATGCGGTGGTCGCCGATCGGTCGGGACCATCCGCAGCAGGGCCTCGCAGGGAAACGCCTTGATGAAAGACATGCGGCAGGCAAAGCCAGCGAAGCGGAAAACGCAATCGGAGCAGCCGGCGACAGCTGCGCGTATCGCAGGTCGACCAACAGGTGAAGCCAGCGAACCGTCGCACATGACCGCGAGCGCGTTTGCGACGCAGCGGCTTCGCGAGGCCATCCTGAACGGCGAGCTGGGGCCGGGCGACCGGCTCCAGCAGCATTTCCTCGCCGCGAAGCTCGGGTTGAGCCACGTCCCGCTCCGGGAGGCGCTTCAGCGCCTGGAATTCGAGGGCTTCATCGCCATCAGTCCGCGCCGCGGCGCCTTCGTCGTGCCGCTCACGGCCGCCGATGCGGCTGAGATTTTCGAACTTCGCGTCAATCTTGAAACCACCGCTCTGCGCGCCTCCGTAAAGCATCTCTCGCCGGAACAACGTCTTCTCGCGACCGAGATTTGTCGGCACGCTGACGGGGTGAAGGACAAGCTCGCTTACGGCGAGGTAAACTGGCAATTCCATCGTGCGCTCTATGCCGCTTGCCAGCGTCCTCGCACGTTGAACTTGATCGAGACTCTGTGGCGCAATGCCAGCCGCTATTCAATGCTGCTGCGGCACCGCGCTCCCTACCTCCGGCAATCCCAACAAGAGCATTGGGATATCCTGGAGGCGGCCGGAAAGCAGGACCCTGAGCTGGCCTGCCGTCTGCTGCGTGCACACATCGAGGGCGCTGCTGGCCGAGTCTTGAATTTGCTCCAGCCCTGATGCCTTCTGCGAAGGACCGGGGTGGCTTGAAAGTACAACCCTTGACTCCAAGGCTTTTTCGCAAGCTTGCGGTGCTGATCCGCCGTGACAAGCGGCTGCGTCGCGGTCTGCATTGCAGATCGTAGCTGGTGCAAGGCCGCACCCGGGCGATGCGAGCGCGTGCGGCCATGGCGTGGAAAATCGTAAAGTGGCGCGCCATGGTCGATGAAGATGGGCAATATTGCTTCGCCGTGGCGCTATGATCGTCTAGCCGGGGTCGCGCCTGGATATCCAAATATTCGCTGCCCTTCTGAGGGGCAGTATCGCTGATCCGCTTGCGCCATACCGGGCGCGAAGCCAATCTGCTGTTATGACGAAGCATCTGCCACACAGCGAGCAGGCTATCCTCGATATCCGCAAGATCGAGGGCTATTGCCTGAACCCATCGCACCCGCGAGGCCGACACACAAGGCCCGGGTATTCCGCGAGGCCCTTGATCTTCAGCGGAGCGATGCATCGTGGCTATGCGATGCTCTACTCGAAGCCGCACGCTCCAGCGAGGCCTCCCCGATCGCGGTGAACCCCTGGGGGACACATTGGCGCCTCGATGCGACCATCAGGCGACAAGGAAATAGTGCTGTGGTAAGAACGATCTGGATCGTGCGAACTGGCGAGAGCGTGCCAAGGTTCGTCACCTGTTGGGTGCTGTGATGAAGACGAAAAAGGGCGCAAAGAACGAACGGCCGTCCGCTTTGGACGTGGTGGCATTGCTGGCGGACCTTCCCGCGCAGCGGCTTGCACGCGGGCAGGTCGGCACTGTCGTCGAGCAGCTTGATGACAAGACGTTGCTCGTGGAATTCAGCGACGACCAAGGTCGCGCCTACGCGGTCGCGCCCTGCCAGCGAGCGGACCTGCTCATCCTGCACTACGTCCCGGAGGCGGCCTGACCGACGAACGACGGCGTAGAGACGGACCCTCGC
>WNFF01014388.1_pt1 | contig 10495 bp, 12 predicted proteins | sample 5400441 | NCBI WGS metagenome assembly WNFF01 (sample SAMN13153345, study PRJNA577476) | soil metagenome | isolation source: 120 cm saprolite under Douglas fir tree site 2 hole 3 replicate 1 | place: USA:California | collected 2015-04-18
GACGCGGCGGCTCAGCGCAGGTGCCCTGGGGCCTGCAGATCGTCGCCCTGTCCCCGGAAGGCCAGTATCCTTGGTATAATCGGGCATGAAAGCAGGGAGACCGGACCCTGCTCGCATCGGTCTTGGCGCCAAGTTTCCGGCAGGAGACGCGCCAGTTGGACAGAACAACGACGCGGACTCCTCCGAGCTCTAACGGAGGCGCGAGGGGAGACCCGATGGCGGATCAAATCGAGCAAGTCTCTGAGGAGCAATTCTCATTCGAGCGGTTTGCCAGTCACCCGTTTTTCCGGCAGGTCAACGCGTGGTTAGTCTCCCATAGCCACATCCCCGCGCAAGGGGCAGTCGTCGATCTCGCCTGCGGCCCCGGGGCTGTTACGGAACTCATCCTCGGCGAGCTAGACGAGTCTCTGCCCGGGACCTGTGTATACGCGGTTGATCCCTCTCTGTCTGCCCTCACCAAGGCGCGTCAGCGGATCCACTCCCATGTTGTCCACTTCATCCAGGGTACGGCGGAACGTTTGGCCAGTTTGGTACCGCCAGTGGATCGCGTGGTCTTTGCCAACGCCGCCCATCTCATCGCCGACAAAGCCGCCGCGTTCGAGCAGATCTTCCGATCGCTCCGGCCCGGCGGAATCGTCGCGTTCAATACCACCTTCTTCGAGGGCGCGTACCCGGCGGGGACCCCCCGGTTCTATAAGCTATGGGTCCTGCGGGCGATGCGCTGGCTGGTCACCCAGGGCCATTCGGTGAAGCGCGGGGCGAAGGCGACCGCGATGCAATGGCTGACGGTGGATCAATACCGGGACCTGCTGCGGTCGGTCGGGTTTGCGGATCCGGTCATCGCCCTCCACGAGAAACCACTTAGCATGGAGAGTTTGCAAGACATCGGATCCTTCTCGATGTTCATCGAGGGTGCCTTGCCTGGCGTTCCGCTCGATATCGGTGCGGAGGCACTCCGGCGGGGTGTCGAAGAAGCGTTTGCAGAACTGAAGCTTTCTCACGTCCCACGGAACTGGTTACAGGTAATCGCCCAGCGACCCCTCAACCCGACCGTAGGCTAATTCGCCCTCTAGCCGAACAACCGGGGTTTCCCCAGCAGCGCACGCAAGGTCGTCATCTTCCCCACGTGGTACCCGCGGTGATAAGCGGCAAAGATCAGCATCTCCCCGACTGAGGCGAAGTTGCGCGACTCCAGGCGCTGCGACAGCTCCCCTAACCGCGCGAGCTCCATCAGGTCTCGCTGGGTCGCCTCGGCCACGGCTTTCACGTCCGCGAGGGACGGGTAGTCCGCAGCTCCTCCGCTGCCGGTCCGAAAGAATCCCTTGAAAGAGTCCGGCGCGGCTGAAATCCCTCCCGTCAACCTGAGGAAACCGCCGTCACTAAGGGCCACGTGCCCTAGCTGCCAGACGAGTGGGCTCAAGTTCTGAGGGATCTGTCTGGCTTCGACATCTGACACGTCCTCAACAGAGCGCAACACGCGCGCATGTGTCGCAGTCAACCCGTACTGGATGGCATCCCGGATATCCACGGTGCGTTCCTTCCTCCCTCTTAGCGTAGTGCCGCGAGCGCGGCACTGTCGAAGTAGATGCGTTCCCCGGCGAACCGGCGGGCGCGTGGATCCCAAGGGAAGTGGATCACGATCTGGAGCCGAATCGTCCGGCCTGTCGGAGCCACCCCGGCCCACTCGCCCCGGTGAGTCCCCGTCATCTCCGTCACCTCAAATACCCCCTGCGGTCCGATGACAATATCGGACATCGAGAATCGCACGTCAGGGAAGGCGCCGAGGAACGCCGTGTAGAACTGGCGGGCCCCGTCGTGCCCCTCCCAGCGCTGGCCGGTCGGGATGAGCGTGTAGACGCAATCTGCGGCCAATGTGTCGATAAGACCTGGGAGATCCCGCGCGTCTTCTGCTTTGGAGTGGGCAACCCACAACCGCCGGATCTCCGCATAGACTTCCGGTGTGATCGGCCAATTGAGCCGCTCCTGCACCGTCGGCTGACGCACGGGATCAGGCTAAGACCGTCGCGAGCCGCCGCAGCGACTCCACGTACCGGTAGTTGATCGTGCCGTGGTCGTCGTCGAACTCCTGGTGTTCATGGGGAATGCCCAAGGCCTGCAGGCGCTGGTGCAGAACGCGGGCTCCGAACTGGAGATTCCACTCGTCTTTTGCTCCGCACTCGATGTAGATCAGTTTCATCTGCCGCAACGCGGCCGCGTAGCGCTCCGCCATGTACACCGGGTCCCAGGCCAGCCAACGCGTCCACACGGCGTCCCGCATCTCGCCGGTGTGCAGGTCTACGGGCAACTCGTACGTGCCATCCGGGTTGGCGGAGTAGGCCTGGGCCATCGCCACCAAGAGCATCAGCGCATCCACTACTTCGCGTGGCTTCTTGGGCATGGCCTCAAACGCCTCGAGGAACTCCCGCAGGCTGCCGTGCTTGTTAATAGTGGCCAGCGCCTTCCAGAAGAACGGTTTGTAGCCAGCCTCAAAGTACATGTCGCCACTGTGCGAGGCGACCGCCCGAAATACCTCAGGGTGGCGCATCGCCAGCACCAGGGCCCCGTATCCACCGCTGGACTTCCCCACGACCCCCCGGTGGCCGGCATCTGCCTTTGTCCGATACGTCCGGTCGATATACGACACGAGCTCCTTCGTGACATGATCCTCATACTGTCCTGTGGCTGGCGAATTGATGTACTGACTGCCCCCATAGCGCGTCGCGCCGTCGGCCATGACCAGGATGGTTTCTGGCGCGCCTTCAGTGATAACGCGCTCCATCGATTCCGGGAGACTGGGCACCCATAAGGATCGAGAAATCGCAGATAGCGCGATGCCGGTGAATCCGTGCAGCCAGTAGATGACCGGATATCGCTGATCACGATTGCGCTCGTAGGAAGGTGGTAGGTACACCGGGATTTCTCGTATCGCTGGATCGCGCAGGGGATTGCCCTCTAACACTGCGCTTCGGAACTCTTCCACAATAACGGTCCCTCTCGTAGCCATTCAGGCCCCCCGATGCTTGGCTTGCCTATTCAGGCGTGCTGTTCTTAGCTTCGGGATCAATTCCGGCTTCTTTCAAGAATGCCGCCTCCTCTTGCAGAGACTGCGTTAGGTCATGCCCTGAGGGGGCGTGCTCGGCACGGTCGCGCCAATACGAGTTCAGGGCCGAGTCGATCTCTTCCTGACGGATCCCACTATCTGATTCCCGCCGCTCTTTCAGGTACGCCACAATGGCCCGAGCCTCTTCTCGTGTGAAAATCGACAACCGATATCGAGCGTAGTCCTGACTGGTCATGGCACCGTAGCGTCGGGGGTTCATAAACGTGCTCTTCCCCAGCCGCCGCTGAAAGACCCGTGCCCGGATCTTTAGCTCGACCGAGGTATCATGAAAGCCATTCGTGAGATGGAAAATCGGGTCGGCAGTATTCAGCTGATCACGCAGATCGGCAATCAAATAGGCGGGCAAGAAGAAGCGTAACCCTCCTTCCGCGAAGAAGCTCAGCGCGGAAGAGTTCGCGTCCAAGACGGCAGGATCCACGTCCTGCCAGTGTGTCACACCCTTGAACGGCGCAATCACCTGGAACGGCTCCTCCCCTTCGACGCTTCCCTGTAGAAACGCGTCGCCGGGATGAGGAGTCCCGGCAAAGGCCTGGCGGATGTGCTCGATGACGCGTTCTGTGCTCATCATGCCATCTGTATAGACCAAATCGAACGGAGGCACAAGCCTCGCATGAGATTTGCTTCCGAGGCAACTAACTCTCGCCTTCCAGACCCGGCGGAACTTGTCAGGGGGAACGTGGCGGAGGTGTGACCGTCCACCGTCTCCTCCTCGTGGGAAAAGCAAAGAAGGGAGGCGATTAGCTCGCCTCCCTTCTTCTAAATTACTCCCGGCAGCGTCCTACTCTCCCACACCGTTACCAGTGCAGTACCATCGGCCCAGGAGGGGTTTACTGCCGTGTTCGAAATGGGAACGGGTGTGGCCCCTCCGGCATAGCCACCGGGAATCCTCTGATGTCGAAGGTCAAGGGGGCTTCGGCACAAACCCCTAGGGCCTCGGCCGTCGACCTTGACCTTGGGTCCTTCGACATCATCGTTGCAGGCTCTATGCAGCTACCCCTAAAGCAGTGATCAAGCCCTCGCCCGATTAGTGGGTGGCCTTATCTTGGGGTGGGTTTCACGCTTAGATGCTTTCAGCGTTTCTCCCGTCCGGACATAGGTACCCGGCACTTGCCCTTGGCAGGACAACCGGTACACCAGAGGTCCGTCCACTCCGGTCCTCTCGTACTAGGAGCAGCTCCCCTCAAGCCACCTACGCCCGCAGTGGATAGGGACCGAACTGTCTCACGCGTGTTGTTTCCTCTGTTTCCAGAGGCACAGACTATAGCTCCATCCTCCAGAGGAGTCTAGAGGAGCCGGCGTCTGATGGATGTCAGAGATTTGTCCTTACAGACACGGCATCCATCTCAGGCCACTTGGCCTTCAGTCGTTACAGGGAACGGGATATGTACTCAAGTACCGATCAAGTCTCCTCTACTTCATCCACTCCCGTTCTTCCCTCGGTATTGCCCTCCACGACGTTCGGAACCGTGGGAGGGTTCCACCGATATCAGCCGGTTAGCACCCCGGAATTACTCCCGGGGGACGCAGTCTCTCTACGTTCTGAACCCAGCTCACGTACCGCTTTAATGGGCGAACAGCCCAACCCTTGGGACCTACTGCAGCCCCAGGATGCGATGAGCCGACATCGAGGTGCCAAACAGGGCCGTCTATGTGGACTATTGGGCCCTATTAGCCTGTTATCCCCAGAGTAGCTTTTATCCGTTAAGCCACGGCGCTTCCACTTGCCACCGTAGGATCACTAGGCCCGACTTTCGTCCCTGATCGGCTTGTAGGCCTCACAGTCAAGCCCCCTTATGCCCTTGCACTCGCCGCACGGTTTCCAACCGTGCTGAGGGGACCTTTGGGCGCCTCCGTTACCGTTTGGGCAATTGTGTTCGACCGACTCTCGGTATCGAGCCAGTCTCCCTTTCACAAGGGCTCCCGGTCGCCCGGGAGTTCAGACTGTATCATCATCCGCACCGCGGATGTCCGGCGTGCAGTCGTTGAGGGGTCTGGTTAGACTTCCCTGCTGATTATCCGCATCGGTCGCATTTTCAGTCGTCTAGACGACTAGCGCCGAATGCTGCACCCCTTCACCTGAAGTCGGAGACACCTCCAGGCTGTGGGGACGGATGTCCCAGCATATAGCCGAATTGAGCCCCTGACGTCACCGTCAGGGCGCCCCAGATTTGAGGCGACCGCCCCAGTCAAACTGCCCACCTGCCACTGTTCCGAGAACCGGTGAGGTCCCCGGTTAGGACTTAATCTTGCCTAGGGTGGTATTCCAAGGTTGGCTCCACCGAGGCCAGAGCCCCGGCTTCTAAGCCTCCCACCTATCCTCTGCAAGGTGAGATCAAGTCCAATGGCAAGCTACAGTAAAGCTTCATGGGGTCTTTCCGTCCAGCTGCGGGTAACCCGTGTCTTCACGGGTCGCACAACTTCGCCGAGTCTCTCGTCGAGACAGCGCTCAGCTCGTTACGCCATTCGTGCAGGTCGGAACTTACCCGACAAGGAACTTCGCTCGGACCTGTTACTTCGGTCATCAAGACCTACTGACCTGACCACATGATCAGGCGGGCCGACATTTCTGCCGACCTCTCCTAGTCGCCCAGGAGCCCGGACTGTATCTTCTCCTCAAGCCTCGTGAGAAGCCTGAGGGTCCGGCGTACAGTCTCTGAGGATTCTCGTGCGCACTTGTGCTAAAGGGCGGAGTCTCTTCCGACCCTTATGGGCTGGATTCATCGCGTACGCCTTTTCGACGATACGGACCAACCCGCGAGGCATGTGGTGTTCTTTCGCCCTCATCAGTTCCACGATCTCTCGAAACCGAATGAGAGTTTCCCGTTTGCATGTAAACGGGAGCACGTAGCGCTCAAAGAAGGGAACTACTCTGGTCGCGATAACCTGACGCGACGTCACGGCGTAGACCAACACGCTCGGATTACCTGACTTCGAGTAGATCGAGCCCGCCTGGAAGATCGCCTGAGCGAGTTCCAGCAATCTCCGTCCGCTCACGTGTTGGTACAGAAAGAACTCCGGATGCACGTGGAAGCCGGATCGGGTCGTAGGGTGCTGCTTGATGCCAACACAGAGAGCACCCTCTCCTTCAATGAAGCCTGCCAGAAACCACCTTGCTGCCTCAGTACGCCAGAGCCTTTCCTGCTGGTGATCTGCACCCATCGCGTTGTCACCCAGGTCTAACCATATGGCCCTCCCTGAGTAGCATGGGATACACCAGGTTTCCCAGCATATGGCCGGATTACAACCGGTGGTCGCCCACCGGCGAGGCTAGCGTCAGTTAACCTTAGGACTGTTATAGTTACAGCCGCCGTTCACCGGGGCTTCAGTTTGGAGCCTCGCCTTGCGGCTAACTCCTCCCTTTAACCTTCCGGCACTGGGCAGGCGTCAGCCCCTATACGTCGCCTTGCGGCTTAGCAGAGACCTGTGTTTTTGTTAAACAGTCGGCTGAGCCTATTATCTGAGACCCCGTCGGGCTTCTACGGTATGCAGTCACCCAACGAGGCACCCCTTCTCCCGAGGTTACGGGGTTATTTTGCCGAGTTCCTTGACGAGAGTTCTCTCGCGCGCCTTAGCACTCTTCGTGCCCGGCCACCTGTGTCGGTTTCCGGTACGGGCGCTCCGCACCCTGGCCACGAGGCTTTTCTTGTCAGTGTGGGCTGAGCCACTTCGCCTTTGCTCGCGCTCGGGCTCGTATTCGCATCTCGGCGTTAATGGGGATCCGGATTTACCAAGACCCCCCGCCTACCTGCTTAACCCGGGACAACCAACCCCCGGTAGGCCTACCCTCCTGCGTCCCCTCTTGGCTCGTAACGGTTGCGGAGCGGGGCCGGAATGTCAACCGGCTGTCCATCGGCTACGCCTGTCGGCCTCGCCTTAGGTCCCGCCTGACCTTACGCGGACGAGCCTTCCGTAAGAAACCTTGGCCTTACGGCGGACAGGATTCTCACCTGTCGTTTCGCTACTCATGCCGGCATTCGCACTTCCGCTTCGTCCAGCAGTCCTCGCGGTCTGCCTTCACCTACAGCGGAACGCTCCCCTACCACCCGGCGCAGGACGAAACCCGCGCCGGATCCGCAGCGTCGGTAGATGGCTTGAGCCCCGTTGGATTTTCGGCGCAGCACCACTCGACCAGTGAGCTGTTACGCACTCTTTCAAGGATGGCTGCTTCTAAGCCAACCTCCTGGCTGTCTGAGCGATGCCACTTCCTTTCCCACTTAGCCACCATTTCGGGACCTTAGCTGGCGGTCTGGGCTGTTGCCCTTTTGTCGATGAGGCTTATCCCCCACGGACTCACTCCCGACGAGCACCACATGGCATTCGTAGTTTGGTTGGGTTCGGTACGGGTGCTCCCGCCCTAGCCCATCCAGAGCTCTACCACCACGTGGCTCAACGTCGAGGCGGCACCTAAATGCCTTTCGGGGAGAACCAGCTAGCTCCGGATTCGATTGGCATATCACCCCTACCCTCAACTCATCCCATGGTTTTTCAACACCAATGGGTTCGGGCCTCCACGGAGGATTAACTCCGCTTCACCCTGGCCAAGGGTAGATCATCCGGATTCGGGTCTGCCGCGTGCGACTAGACGCCCTATTCAGACTCGGTTTCCCTACGCCTTCGGCCCAGAGGGCCTTCAGCTCGCCACACGCGACAACTCACCGGCTCATTCTTCAATAGGCATGCCGTCAGGCATTCCGATCCTTGCGGATCGGCATAGCCCTCCGACTGGTTGTGGGCACACGGTTTCAGGTTCTATTTCACTCCCCTTCCGGGGTTCTTTTCACCTTTCCCTCACGGTACTCGTTCGCTATCGGTCGCTGAGGGTATTTAGCCTTGGAAGGTGGTCCTCCCGGTTTCCCACGGGGTTCCTCGTGTCCCGTAGTACTCAGGAACGCTACCGAAGAAGTCCTCGCCGTGTTGCCTACGGGGCTGTCACCCTGTATCGCCTGCCGTTCCAGGGCAGTTCGGCTACAGCAAGGATTGCTGACTTCCCGACCGGATCGCGGCCCGGCCCGGTAACGCCCTACAACCCCGCGCGAACAACGCCCGCGAGCTATCACGCCCGCGCGGTTTGGGCTCTTCCCCGTTCGCTCGCCACTACTAGGGGAATCTCGGTTGATTTCTCTTCCACCTGGTACTGAGATGTTTCAGTTCCCAGGGTGCCCTCCCACCGCCTATGGATTCAGCGGTGGGTCCCGCAGCATGACCTGCGGGGGGTTCCCCCATTCGGATACGGCCGGATCGAAGGTCGTTAGGCACCTCCCCGGCCCTTTCGCCGCCGACAGCGTCCTTCATCGGCCCTCAGCGCCAAGGCATCCACCGTGCGCCCTATGTAGCTTGAAACCCACTTTAGGAGTAGCTGTTTAGAGCCTGCAGAAATCCCTTCGCGTCTGCACACCCAGACACGACGGGCCCCATCTGGCGATGGGGGATGACTCCAGATGCCTCGGGAGCGTCCGGAATCCACGGTATGCGGTTGTCAAGGTACGCGTCCGGGGATTCGGACGGTCGATTCTGGGCCTGGAAGACACAAAAAAAGAGGGGATGAGCAGCCATCCCCTCGGTGCTCACCGCGAATGTACGTATTCGATTACGGGCTAGATGTAATGAAGATCCGTGTCCCTCCCGTATCTTACAGGCAAATTTCATTATAGGCTCGAGCGAAACCTTGTCAAGACATTGCCATCGATGGGTCAAACCTTCCGCCCCCGACCCTCTGGCGGGTGCTCACGACCGGTCCTCTCTCACACCCTCCCGGCTTTCGTTTGAGGGCGGGCCATATGTGATTCGCCGACGGCCCCACCGCTCAGAATGGCGACCAGGACGGCGAGCTGCGCTTCCGGCGAGACCGCGAGACCAACGAATCCGGTCAACAGGGCCAAGAGTGCGACAATGAGGCGGACACCGAGCGGCCCAGTGCCCAAGAGTCTTCGAAACCACGCCAACCCGACGACGTACGTGGCGACGCCGCCCGCGAGAAACCATGTCGCGGGCGCAGGGGCGGGTTGCGCGGAACGCACGATGGCAAGCTTGACTCCAGCGGCGAGCACAATGATTCCGCCCAAGATCACCAAGAACGCGTAGCCGAACGCGTAGAGGGCCAGCCAGGGACTTCGAGCGCGGTCCGCGCCGCTAAGGACGCGCTCCGCGCGCTCATCTTCCCCGTCGAAGTACAACCACCAGAGTGCAGCTGCGACGGACAGGCCAAGGACTGATGTCAGAATGAAACCAGGACGTAGATCGCGTCCGGCTAGGCCCATGCCGAGGGCGACAACGGATTCGCCGAGGGCGATGAGGATGATCAATCCATGGCGCTCGACGAAATGAGCTGCGCGGATGGAGAACCCAGACACCGGAATGAAGTACGGGGTGATCCAGTGCAGCACAAAACTTCCGGACCACAGTGTCCACCGCCCGGCACCGTCCGTGAACCCTCCGAGGAGCAGCAAGATTGCACTGATGGCATTGAACGGTCCCAACCGGCCCAGGGCCCGTGGCGCGCTCTCCTCGCTGGTCCGCAGGAACATCCCGGTGTGCACTAACGTCACCACAAGATAGCCAAGGCCGAAGGCCACCCCGCTGTCACCAAACGCGCGGGGGATCGCCAGCGCGACGGTCAGAAACCCCGCCATGCCGATCAGGATTAAGAGCCGGAAGGCGGGCTCGCGAGGAGGGACAGCGTTCGTCAGCCACGCGTAGCCCCCGTACATCCACCAAATGTTGCCAAAGATCAGCACGGCTCGCACGAGGCCGATGATCGTGGGGTCTTGGGCGAGCACGGTCGTGAGCTGCGTAATGGCAAAGACGAAGACCAGGTCAAAGAATAGCTCGACACTCGAGACACGGATGTCCGTCGGCACGACCCTGCTGGTCACCTGACCACCATTCGACGACGAGTGCTGTGTTTCAGCAAGGATGGGGTGATATGGATCGCAATGCAGGTCGAAGGCCTTCTATGGATCAATGGGAGGGGGATACTTAATCTGGCACGACGAGGTGGAGGTCCCCGAACTCGTGCCAGAGGTAACCGGCATCCAGTGCGGCATGATACGCCTGTTCGACTTGCACCCGCCCGGCGATCGCCTCAAGTAGTGCGAGGTGTGTCGACTTCGGTTCGTGGAATCCCGTGAGCAGTCCATCCACAACCTTCAACGCGTGCTCAGGGGTAATGACCACATCGGTCCAACCGCGCGCGGCGATCGGGCGGCCGGCGGCATCGACAGCGCTCTCCAGGGCACGGACGACAGTCGTCCCGACGGCAATCACTCGGCCCCGACGCTTCTTCGCGCGTTCGACGGCCGCAGCAGTTTCGTGTGACACTTCAAAGTACTCTTCGTACGGCGGCTCACCATACTCCAGACTCGCGACCCCTGTGTG
>WNFF01009043.1_pt1 | contig 10494 bp, 10 predicted proteins | sample 5400441 | NCBI WGS metagenome assembly WNFF01 (sample SAMN13153345, study PRJNA577476) | soil metagenome | isolation source: 120 cm saprolite under Douglas fir tree site 2 hole 3 replicate 1 | place: USA:California | collected 2015-04-18
TGGAACTCGACGAGATTGCCGGCAACGCAGCGCATCAGGGACTGGTGGCCGCGACTTCGGCAAAACAATATAGCAATCTCAATGACATTGTGGCGTCGCGCCACGGCGAGCAGTCGCTGATCGTTGTGCTGGATGGCGTCGAGGATCCGCACAATCTGGGAGCGATTCTGCGCACCGCGGACGCGGCCGGAGCCGATGGTGTGGTGATTCCAGAACGCCGCTCGGCTGCGGTTACAGCGGCGGTGGCGAAGGTTTCTGCCGGGGCGAGCGAACACCTTCCGGTCGCCAAAGTCACGAACATATCGCGCGCGCTCGAGGAATTGAAGGAGAAGGATCTGTGGGTCGTTGGATTGGACGAACGCGGCGAGAAAACTTACGATGCGGTGGACTACAAGATGCATTGCGCCATCGTGCTCGGCGCCGAAGGCAAGGGGCTGCACGACCTGGTGCGCAAACACTGCGATTTCCTGGTGTCGATTCCGATGCTGGGGAAAGTGCCGTCGCTGAATGTATCGGTGGCGGCGGGTGTGGTGCTGTATGAAGTTGTGCGGCAGAGACGGCTGGGCGCATCCAAGAAATCATGAAGTTCTTCTGCGTCATTTGCGTTCTCTGCGGTTTCGCTTCAGCGGCGTGGGCCTTAGAGCGCGAAGCCTTCACCATTGCGAAATACGATTTGGAGATTCGTCTGGAACCGGAGCAGCAGCGGCTCGGTGCCCGGGGCAAGATCACGTTGCGCAACGATTCGGCGCATCCGCAGAAGATCGCAGCCCTGCAGATTTCGTCATCTCTCAACTGGCGTTCGATTCGGGTGGACGGCAAGGCCGGGCGCGCTTTCAGAAGCCATCGTTACACTGCCCGCCGACATCAAGCCGAAAGATTCCGTGGAGCTCGAAATCGGCTACGAGGGCGTAATTCCGTTGGATACAACGCGGCTGACGCGGATCGGAATACCGGAAGAAATCGCCAGACGTTCGAGCTGGGACCAGATCAGTCCATCATTCACGGCGGTGCGGGGTGCGGGATATGTGGCGTGGTTTCCGATTACGACCGAGTCGGCGGATTTCTCGGAGGGGAACAGTTTGTTTGAGGTGGTGGATCGATGGAAGGCGCGGGAAGCGTATGCGGGGATGGAAATCAACTTGTGTACACAAGTCGCCGACTCGACCGTGACCCATATCGTGATGAACGAGCCTTCCCACAAAAAAGGCAGCGGCGGCGGATATGACCACCATACTTGCAGCGGATATCGTTTCGACCCGGTGGGCACAGTCACTCCCACGTTTGCGATTGCCGCGTATCTGAACCAGTCGAAGGCGCCTTTGAATTTGTTCAGTCTGCCGGGCCATGAGGCGGGAGCGGCCACATACTCCAACGCGCTCGGGCCTGCCATGAAGTTTGTCAGCGGATGGTTTGGCCAACCGAAGGCGCCCATTGCCATTGCCGATCTTGCCGATCCGAATTCCGCTCCCTTTGAGAGTGGCACCTTGTTGATGGCGTCGATGGCTGCTGAGGATTCGAAGCTGGCGGGAATCAACCTGGTCCATGAACTGGTCCATTCCGCTATGCCATCGTCGCGGCCCTGGGTGTATGAGGGTCTAGCTCACTTTGCCGAAGCGATGTATCGGCAAGAGCAAGGTGGGCGTCAGGCAGCGCTCGATTTTCTTGGTCTGCACCGCGCCGCGTTTCTTGATTCGGAAAACGAAGTGTCGGCCGCACTGCAGAAGAACGCCGAGCAGAAGAACGTCGGCCAGAAAATCGTCGGGGAGAAAAGCGCGGGACAACCGCTGGCCGGTACCTTTGACGAAACCTACTATCGCAGCAAGGCTGCGTATGTGTGGTGGATGCTACGCGACATGGTTGGCGACGATGCGTTGAAACAGGCCATTCGCAAGTATCGGGCGGAGGACGACAACGACAATGACAAAGCCCCAAAGTATGTGGAGCAGTTGATTGAATCCGCCGCCAAGCGAGACCTGGGTTGGTTCTTCGACGACTGGGTGTATCAGGATCGCGGTCTGCCGGATTTCCATGTGCAGTCGGTGCATCCGTGGAAGACGGAAAAAGGTGTCCAGTTTATTACGGTAACGCTGGAGAACCTTGGCAACGCAGGGGCGGAAGTTCCGTTCACCATATTGTTTGAAGGCGGCGAGATCACGAAGCGGATTGAGGTGCGCGCCAAAGGCACAGCCACGACGCGGGTTGAATTGCCCGGCACGGCGAGAGAAATCGTGGTCAACGATGGCAGTGTTCCGGAAAGCGACCTGACGAATAATCTGTTCAAGATTTCGGCGCCATAGCTGATTCGGCGTTGGATGCTTGCCCGGGCACAGGAGAGCTTGAACCACATCAGGGGTCACAGAGCAAACCCGATTCTCGATCGGTGTCCCCTGTGTTCCTCCGTGTCCTTTGTGGTTCGGAAGTCCGCTGACTGGGGGGCAGGCAGGTGCTTCCGGTAACCCCTTGCCGCTGAACCTCTTCGTTGACAAGCGCGTCGACGCTGGGCTATTCTAAAAGCCTTTGGAAGTCCTGCGGCTGCCCGCCGGGAACACCTAGCGCGCGTTCTGCGTGGATAATCTATTGATTAGGGCACTCAGCGGTCTTCATAGCGTTCTTTAATTTTCTGGGAGATTTCCGATGTCAACCTATTTCCCAAAACAGGGAGATATTGCGCGTAAATGGTTTGTGGTGGATGCTACCGGGCTTCCGCTGGGACGCCTCGCCTCGCGCGTAGCTCGCATTTTGATCGGCAAAGAGAACCCCAAGTACACGCCGTTTATCGATACCGGCGATCACGTGGTCATCATCAACGCCGAGAAGATCAAGATCACCGGCATGAAGGCCGAGCAGAAGGTCTATCACCGCTATACCGGGTATCCCGGCGGACTGCGCTCCGAAGAAATGAAGAAGCGCATGGTCCGCAAGCCGGAACTGGTGATTGAAGACGCCGTGTCGCGCATGCTTCCCAAGAACAAACTGGGCAAGCAAATGTTTACGAAGCTGAAGGTTTACCGAGGCGACAAGCACCCGCACGAGGCGCAGAAGCCCGACGCGAAGGTGTTTGCGTAGCAAACAAGGTGTCAGGTCGCAGGTGTCAGGTCTTAGGTCTTGTGAGAACCGGCACCGCATAATTTTGGAAAGGGTTGAAGCACGCGGTGGTTTGGCTAATTGCTAAATGCCAAGTGCTAAATGCTTAAATGGCAGAAACTGTTCAATACTACGGAACCGGACGCCGCAAGACGGCGATCGCGCGCGTTTTTCTTCGTCCTGGCAGCGGCGAGTTCAAGGTTAACGGTAAGGCGTTCGATGAATACTTTGTGACGCCCTCACAGCGTATCGCGGCGAAGCGGCCGCTGGTCTCGACCGATAGCGCGGCCACTTTCAACGTGCTAGCGAATGTGTGCGGCGGCGGAGTCGCTGGACAAGCCGACGCGGTCCGCCTGGGCATTACGCGCGCGCTCATGGTGTTCAATGCTGAATTTCGCGCGAAGCTGAAGGCCGAGGGGCTGGTTACGCGTGATCCGCGAGCCAAAGAGCGCAAGAAGTACGGACAGAAGGGCGCACGCAAGCGCTTCCAGTTCAGTAAGCGGTAAGGTTTTGGGTTTAGCTGAAGGCTGAGTGCTGACGGCTGATAGCTGTTTTTAAAATTCATCCCCCCACCTCCCCTGAGGCGGGGTGGACGGGAATGGCAATCCGGGGCCTTTTAGTGTCCGGATGCAGACTAACTGAGGAGGTTGATTGGCAAACATCACAATGAAGGAGTTGCTCGAGGCAGGCGTTCACTTCGGGCATCAGACGAAGCGGTGGAACCCGAAGATGAAGGAATACATCTTTGGTGAGCGCAATGGTATCTACATTATCGATCTGCAGAAGACGCTGAAGATGTTCAAAGAGGCGTCGAAATTCGTGCAGGAACTGGCCGCTGACGGCAGAATCATCCTCTTCGTTGGCACCAAGCGCCAGGCGCAGGATGCAATCGCGGAAGAGGCGCAGCGCTGCTCGATGTTCTACGTGAACCAGCGCTGGCTGGGCGGCCTGCTGACCAACTGGGTCACCGTACAGAAATCCGTGAAGCGACTCAAGGAACTCGACGAAATGGCCACCGATGGCCGTTACGATCTGCTTCCGAAGAAAGAAGTGATCAAACTCGAGCGCGAGCGCAAGCACCTGCAGGCGAATCTCGCCGGAATCAAGAACATGACGCGGTTGCCGGATGCGATCTTCGTCGTCGACTCCAATAAAGAGCAGATCGCGGTGCGCGAATCGCGCAAGCTGGGCATCCCCGTAGTCGCCGTGGTCGACACGAACTGCGACCCGAGCGAAGTGGATTACGTGATACCGGGCAACGACGACGCACTACGGGCGATCCGGCTGTTCACCTCGAAGATATCGGAGTCGATTGCCGAGGGCGTCCATGCCCGGGACGACAAGCAGATGGCGGACATTCAGGCGGTAGCAGAGCCAGAGCCGGTAGTACCGATCCCGGTCGCCGAAGACGTGCTTGCCGAAGTCGCAGCCGAGAGCGCAACGGCCGCGGCCGCTGCGGGATCCGAAGGCGCGGTACCCGAAGGCGAAGAGATTCGGATGGAAGACGTGCTGGGCAAGGGCACGCGCAAACGACCCTCAGCCGCTACCGAAGACGTCGACGAGCTGCAGGCCGAGACGCGCCGGTTCTAGTATCGGCTAGAAGCTTCTAGCTGCTGGCTACTCGCAAGCACCAGATCTGACCCGCGCAGCTTGCCTGTGCGCGGGTCGAGTTTTGTAGAAGCAAAGGAACTCAAAAATCATGGCTACCCCAGTAAGTCCAGAACCTGACGACAACAAGGGCCCGAATATTTCTGCCGCAAAGGTCAAAGAACTTCGCGACAAAACCGGTGCACCGATGATGGACTGCAAGCAGGCGCTGACTCACTCGAATGGCGACTTGGAAGCGGCGATCGTCTGGCTGCGCAAACGAGGTCTATCGGTCGCCGCCAAGAAGGCTACCCGGGTGACCAGCGAAGGCTCGGTGGCACACTACATTCACGCCGGAGGAAAGATCGGCGTACTCGTCGAGGTCAACTGCGAAAGCGATTTCGTGGCGCGCACCGAAGACTTCAAAGAACTGGTGCACGACATCGCCATGCACATTGCGGCCAGCGACCCAAAGTTCGTCCGGAAAGAAGACGTCTCGCCGGAAGCCTTCGAGCGCGAAAAAGACATTTATCGCGCCCAGGCCGCTGCCGCTGGCAAGCCCGCACCCGTGGTCGAGAAGATCGTGGCCGGCAAGATGGAAAAGTTCTATGAAGAAGTCTGCCTGCTCGAGCAGCCCTTCATAAAGGACCAGACTATCAACATCGCGCAGCTTATCGCCGCCAAGGTGGGGAAGCTCGGCGAGAACATCGCCGTCCGCCGCTTCGCCCGCTTCAAAGTCGGCGACGTGACCGCCACCGTCGCCTTCGCCAGCACCAAGCCAGACAGCCAGGCGGACGCGGGCGGCGAGGCGTCTGCGCCGGTTGCCAGGTAGCGGCCGAATAATTCAGGGGCGCTGCGGCGCCCCTTTCGTTTATGCTCTTCTCCACGTAGCAAGTCATCCTGTGCGAAGTGAAGGACCCACCCTGCCATGTCTGCACCGATCTTCAAGCGCATCTTGCTAAAAATCTCCGGCGAAGCCCTTGCCGCGACTCAAGGCTTCGGCGTCGACACCACCCGCATTCACGAAATCGCGGCCGAACTTGCCGATGTACGCACTCTCGGCATCCAGATGGCCATCGTCGTAGGCGGTGGCAATTTCTTCCGCGGGGTTGCCGAACAGGCCAAGGACATGGATCGCGTTTCCGCCGATCACATGGGCATGCTGGCCACCGTCATCAACGCGCTTGCGCTGCAGGACGCTCTGGAAAAACAGAACGTCTTCACCCGCGTACAGACGGCCATTGAGATGAACCAGGTTGCCGAGCCCTTCATCCGGCGCCGCGCCATCCGGCATCTTGAAAAAGGTCGCGTCGTCATTTTCGCCGGCGGCACCGGCAACCCATATTTCTCGACCGACACAGCCGCCTCATTACGCGCCATGGAAATCAAAGCCGACGCCATCCTCAAGGCCACTAAAGTGGACGGCATTTACGATGCCGACCCGATGATGGTGAAGGATGCCAAGAAGTTTTCGCAGCTCACCTACATGGACGTTCTGAGGCAGGGCCTCAAAGTGATGGACTCGACGGCCATCTCGTTGTGCAAGGACAACAATCTGCCCATCATCGTTTTCAACCTGAACCAGCGCGGCAATATCCGCCGCGTCGTGCTCGGCGAAAAGATCGGCTCGCTGGTCAGCGCGTAGAAAGGTCAGAGGTTCGAGGTCAGATTGCAGAGGTGAGAACCCATGGTTTCACCTCTGCAATCTGACCTCTAACCTCTGACCTCACTCTTGGGTTTATAATTTACGGTTTTGATTCCACTGCATGCTAGGAGCTCCGAGCCATGGCTCATCCTGCCCTGAAAGAAGTCTACGCAACACTTAAGACGCGCATGGACAAGGCGGTGGAAGACTTCCGCCGCGAAATGGCGGCCACGCGTACTGGGCGAGCGAACGTTCACATGCTCGACACCGTTTCGGTCGACTACTACGGGTCGCAGATGCCGCTCAACCAGATCGCCCAGATTCATGCGCCTGAGCCGCAAATGATCACGGTGCAACCGTTCGATCCGTCACAGCTCCCGGCGATCGAAAAAGCCATCCGCAGCGCTGACCTTGGCCTGAACCCGATGAGCGACGGCAAACTGGTGCGCGTACCCATTCCCGCGCTCACCGAAGAGCGCCGCAAAGATATGGTCAAGCATTTGCATCGGATTCTCGAAGAGCATCGCACCGCGGTGCGCAACATCCGTCGCGACGGTAACGACGCCATTAAGAAGGCGCTGAAAGACAAGAAAATCACCGAGGATGACGAGAAGCGCGCGCTTGACGAAATCCAGAAGCTAACCGACGACGAAATCAAGAAGATGGAAGAGATGAGCAAAGCCAAAGAAAAAGAAGTGCTGGAATTCAAGTAGTGTCGAGTGAAGATCGGAGGCCGCCGATCGCCAGGATCAGGCCGGTTGTTGATAGAGGCCGATCACGTTTCCTGCTGGATCTCGGAACCTCGCAGTGATCTCGGGCGCGTCCGCGCCGATGGGCTGCACGATCTCGCCTCCGTTGGCGACGATGGCTTCAAGGGTTGCGGCCACGCTGTCGACCATGACGTAAAGAAGGAGACCGGGCGCTGCGCCCGGCGGGCGCCCGAGTACCCATGTGCCGCTCACTTCTCCGGTCGTGTCGTCAAAAGAGGTGCTGCCATCGCCGCGTTTCCGGATGTTCCAGCCGAACACCTGTTTGTAGAAGTTCGAAGAGCGGGCAATGTCGGCTGCCGGCATCTCGATGTAGCAGATCTTGCCGTTTGCAAAGGTGGGAGGCATCAGTAGTCCTTCAAGGCGTTGTCAGTCTAAAGGTGCAACCCGCACGTTGCAACCCAGGTCACCGCTGAAGCACATGCGTGAGAACTTTTAGCTGCTGCTTAGATTCGCTACTCTTGCTCTGGCCGGTACGGTCCACCCGGCACTCCCCAGCCCCACTTCGGCATCGGCGTTGCCGGATCCGCCACCGTGCCTGTCGGCAGCTTCGAATTCATCACCGCCAGCCGCGATCCCCACTCGAGATACGCCACCAGCGCGGACCGAAATTCCGGATCGCTGGGAAGTCCGATTTCATCCGCGCTGTCCAGCAGCAGGTTCACCCACCGCCGCCGTTGCGCCTCCGAAATATTTCGCCCGAAGTGATGCGCCAGCATGGTGACGTGCCCGCCGCGACTCAGCGTGTAAGCCTGCGATCCTCCCATCATCTCACCCACAAAATCCGCCACGTGCCGCGGATGGTCCGCCGGCATGGCGCCAAACAATGGCCGCAGCAACTCGTCCGCGGACACTCGCTCGTAGAACTTCACCATCAACGCGTTCAGCACTTCCGCTCCACCCAGCCATTCATACAAAGACGGAACCTGATTTCCTTCCTCAGTCACGTAATTCACTAATCCTTTCTTCGCCTCGGCACTATTTTACCGCTATCCTGGACGGGGCCTCCGCGGAACTGACGTGTCTCGTCGGCGGATTGACCCTATAATCTTTTATAATTTAAGAATGAAGCGAGTCGTCCACGCCGCCTGCCCGCACGACTGCCCTGATGCCTGCGGCGTTCTGATCACCATCGAAGACGGCCGCGCCACCAGAATTCAGGGCGATCCCGAGCATCCCGTTACCCGCGGATTCCTTTGCGCCAAAGTCGCCAAGTATCTGGACCGTGTGTACTCGCCGGAGCGGGTGTTGTATCCGATGCGACGGGTGCGACCCAAGGGGCCGGAGGCTGACACCGCGTACGCGGACAGGAGTGTCCGCGCCACACCAGAACCAGGCGAATCCGCTTTTGAGCGCATCTCCTGGGACGAGGCTCTCGACGAAATTGCGCATCGCTTGCGCCGGATCGTTGCCGAATACGGCCCCGAATCCATCCTGCCCTACTCTTACGGCGGCACGCTGGCCGCGCTCAACGGCGCTTCCATGGATCGCCGTTTCTTCCACCGCCTGGGCGCTTCGCAACTGGAGCGCAGCATCTGCTCCACTGCCGGCGAGGAAGGCCTGAAATCGGTAATTGGCGTCAAGCTTGGCACCGAGCCCGAACAGTTTGCGCATTCCCGCTACATCATCGCCTGGGGCTCGAATATTCACGGCAACAACGTTCATCTCTGGCCCTTCATCGAAGAGGCGCGCCGCAAAGGCGCGAAGCTGGTCGTCATCGATCCGTACCGCACGCGCACCGCGAAGTTAGCCGACTGGTATCTCCCGATCAATCCTGGCACCGATGCCGCTCTTGCTCTCGGCCTGATGCACGTCATCATCAACGAAAATCTTTACGACGACGACTACGTCGCGCGCTACACCGTGGGGTTCGAAGACCTAAAGGCTCGCGCGCACCAGTATCCGCCGGAAAAAGTTGCTCAGTGGACCGGCATATCCGCTGACGACATTCGCAAGCTCGCTCGCGAGTATGCCACCCAGCGCCCGTCCGTGATCCGCGTCAATTACGGCATCCAGCGCTCCGAAGGCGGCGGAATGGCCATGCGCGCCGTCACCATGCTGCCCTGCCTGACCGGATCCTGGAAAGAACACGGCGGCGGACTCCAGCTCTCGCTCAGCGGCGCTTACGGGTTGAATAAAGAAGCGCTCGAAATGCCCGAGTTGATGCAGAAAGCCCTGGGGCGCCCTGCCCGTATCATCAACATGGTCCAACTCGGCAGCGTGCTGAACTCGTTGACCGCGCCGCCCATTCAGGCGCTCTTTGTGTACAACTCGAATCCCGCAGCGGTTTGCCCCAACCACAACGAAGTCGTCCGCGGATTAAAGCGCCCAGATCTTTTCACCGTGGTTCACGAGCAGTTCTTCACCGACACCACCGACTACGCCGACATCGTGCTGCCCGCCACCACTTTTTTCGAGCACGAAGACCTGCAGACTGCCTACGGCCACTACTACCTTCAGGTTTCGAATCAGGCGATGGATCCGCTCGGCGAATGCCGGTCGAATGTCGAGACCTTCCGCGCGCTCGCCGAACGCATGGGTTTTGAAGATGAATGTTTCCGCGAAACCGTGGATTCCATGATCGACCGCGCGCTGCAGTCGCCCAATCCGCGACTCAAAGGGATTACGCGAGACCGGTTGGAACGCGAGCATCGCATACGCCTAAATTTCGAAAGCGGCACGAACCACGTAGGGACGGACGCATTCGTCCGTCCAGCCGAGCGCAGCTCGGCAGAAAACGCAGCTCCCTTCCTCCCCTTCGCCCAAGGCAGCTTCCCCACACCCAGCGGCAAAGCCGAGTTCTACAGCGAAACTCTGAAGCGTCAGGGGCTCGATCCGGTCGTCGCCTTCTCTCCGCCCGGAGAATCGCGCCATGGATCTGGATCGAAGGCCGCCGGTTTCCCGCTCGAACTTCTCGCTCGCAAGCCTGACAACCATCTCAACTCGTCTTTCGCCAACCTCCCATCCGTCCGCCAGATGGAACCATGGATCGGGGATCTGGAGATGCATCACACCGATGCCGAGGCCCGCGGCGTCCGCGATGGCGACCGAATTCGCGCCTTCAACCCCCGCGGCGAGATTGTCCTCAAAGCCCGGGTGGACGGGTCGCCGGTAGGTGGATCAGTGCCTCCCGGAGTCGTTGCTGCCCGGCTCGATTGGGCGCGATTCAGCCCCGGCGGCCGCAATATCAATGTGCTAACCTCAGAAAAACTTACTGACATGGGCAACGCGGCGACGTTTTACTCCGTCTGTGTTGAGGTAGAACTTTTTCAGGCGTGACTCCAGAGGGAAGTTCGTCCCTGCCTTGGACGGTTCTCACTCTCTACCGTATAATTGCCGTTTTCCTAACTCTAGTTTTTCGAGGTAGTTGCAATTCATCGCCATTATCAGGCCATACCTGTGTGTGCCCCG
>WNFF01005353.1_pt1 | contig 10492 bp, 11 predicted proteins | sample 5400441 | NCBI WGS metagenome assembly WNFF01 (sample SAMN13153345, study PRJNA577476) | soil metagenome | isolation source: 120 cm saprolite under Douglas fir tree site 2 hole 3 replicate 1 | place: USA:California | collected 2015-04-18
CGTTCTGTGTTATACAATGCCCAGGCTTCTGCCACCCAGACATTTCATAGAGGAGATTTCAGCCTCATGTTCTTCGATAACAGATTTCAATATACCCGAGTCGCTTGCGTGGTTCTTCTATTTACTCTAACCCTGCTGCCGATGGTATTTGCGCCTCCGGCTCGGGCACAGGCGCCCGACGTCGCGAGCAAGCTGAGCGGCTTCGACGCCTACATGGAGCAGGTTCTGAAAGACTGGAATACGCCGGGGATCGGCGTTGGGATCGTGGTTAACGACAAACTGGTTTTCGCCAAGGGCTACGGTTATCGCGACTACGAGAAAAAGCTGCCCTTCACACCGGCGACGCTGTGCCAGATCGCCTCAAACTCAAAACTATTCACCGCTGTTTCCGCGGGCATGCTGGTCGAAGAAGGGAAGCTGACCTGGGATAAGCCCGTGCGCGAATCTGTTTCGACGATTCAGTTCTATAACGACCAGCTCAACAACGTCACCTTGCGCGACATGCTGTCGCACCGCACGGGAGTGACGCGGCACGACCTGATCTGGTTCAAGTCTCCTTTTACCCGGAAGGAGCTGTTCGAAAAGCTGAAGTACCTCGAGCCCCAGGAGCCCATGCGGCAAACTTTCCTCTACAACAACTTGATGTACGCTGCCGCCGGGAACATCATCGAACTGAAATCCGGGAAAACGTGGGAGCAGTTCGTGCGCGAGAGGATCTTCGCGCCGCTCGAGATGAAAACGACTACTTTCTCGATCTCCGACATGACCCAGCATCCCGACCATGGCGTGCCATACAAGGAGAAGCGCGACTCGTTTGAACTCTACAAGATTCCGTACTATGAGGACACCGAAGGCATCGCCCCGGCTGGCGCCATCATCTCCAATATTGATGAGCTATCGCACTGGCTGATCGCCCTGATGAATGACGGGAAATACAACGGCAAGCAGGTTTTGCCGGCGAATGTGCTGAAAGCCACGCTGCAACCGGCCATTGGTTTGCCGAATACGCTTGGCGAAGCGTTGGGATTTTGGGAGTTGCTGAATCCAACCTACGGAATGGGGCGGCAGACCGCGGCCTATCGCGGACATCTGATGACTTTTCACGGCGGCGACCTTCCCGGTTTCCACTCGCAGGTCTCCTTCATGCCGAACGACAAGATCGGCGTGATTGTTCTGGTGATCAGCGATCATAGCGCTCCGCTGTACAACGTCATCAGTTACAACGTGTACGAACGGCTTCTCGGCATGGACCAAACGGCCTGGAGCCAGCGCCGGCTGCAACAGAGACTCGCAGGCAAGAAAGCGGGCACGGAAGCGCGCGCGAAAGCCGGCGGCGACCGTGTTCCGAACACCAAGCCATCTCACGCGCTGGCGGACTACGCAGCCGACTATGAGAATCCTGCCTACGGCATTCTCAAAATCGGGCTCAAAGGTGATGCGCTGCAATTCGGCTTTCACGAATTCCAGTTTCCGATGAGCCACTTCCATTACGATCGCTTTGACACGCCTGATGACGAGCAATATGGCAAGTTCTCCCTTAACTTCCGGACGAACCCGCAGGGAGACATCGATAGTGCGGTGATCTCGCTGGATGAGGGTGAAGTCGTGTTCACGCGCAAGCCCGAGACGCTGGACCCGGCGCTGCTCGAAAAACTGGCGGGAGATTACATGACTCCGACCAAGGTCAAATTCCAGGTGCTCTACCAGCCCGGCGCCGGTCTTTCGCTCGCCTTTCCCGGTGGACCTTCCCAGAAGCTGATCCCCATCAAGGGCCTCAAGTTCAGGACCCCGCAGTTCGCGGATAACATTTGGGAGTTCGTCATAGAGAACGGCAAGGTGACTGCCCTGAAGGAGCGTGACCCCTCCGGCGAATTCACCTTCCCGAGGCAGTGAAGTCAGCATTCACCTGTATGGAAACTCGCAGGTCGTCAAAGAGACGTCACGCGCCGGAAATATGGCAATTACTCTTCAGCAAGAAACGCAACCGAGTCCACAGCGTTCCGGACGTCAACTGGTGGCATTCGGCTTTCTATGGCTTTCCGTATTATTGCTGATTTTTGCAGCGTGGTTGACGATGGCACAAGCCGGCCGTCTGCTGCGGTGGTCGAAAGCCGATGCGGAAGTCCAGCGGTCGGAAGTCTATTCGGTGGTTCAGAGAACAGGCGGGCGGAGCAGCACCGTGTGGCACGCCATGGTGACTATTCGTTATCTGGCAAATGGCAGACATACGGTGACCACGGTTGACCGGGGATTTCAGAGTGCGGTGCGGCCCTGGATGGAACAGTGGACGAGACAATATCCCCAAGGATCACACCTAGAGATTCTGTTCAATCCGGTAGATCCGCTTGACGCAGATCTCAATGGCGAATGGAGTTGGGCGAGCTTTTCCTCACCTGTTGAGTTTGCCTTGGTGGCTGGTTTCTCATTGTGGGGTTGGCGGCGCTTGCGTCGCGCTGTGCCTGGCAATTAGCACTAGGAGCTTCATTCAGGCTAACGAACGACGGTATTGTCTCTCAAAGAGGCGGCCCACTGGAGTGGGCGAGGATGTCTTCTTCCGCGAGTTCTGGATAGTCGCTGATGATTTGCGCGTGGGACGCGCCGGTGCCTAGCCATTTGAGAATGTCCCAGACAGTGATTCGCAAGTCACGGATGCACGGCTGCCCGGACCGCAGTCCCGGCGTGATAGTAATCCTCGAAAGCAGACTGTCCACGGAATAAACTCCAGTTCACTCACCATCATTGCACGGACCACCGGGCCCGCGAAGGGTACCGAAGAGAACTGCCTCGGGGGCGGGGCAGAGAAGGAGAAAAAAATGCTTGACATATTCCCATATAGGAATGTATTGTTGGGCCATGGCAAGAGCGGCGACAACTTCGGATGTGTTCAATGCGGTGGCCGAGCCGCGGCGGCGGGAGATTCTGAACTTTATCGCCCTGCAGGAGCGCCCGGTGGGGGAGATTGTGGATTCGCTGGGGCTGGAGCAACCGTCTGTCTCGAAGCATCTGCGGGTGTTGTTGGAGGTGGGCCTCGTCAACGTGCGCCGCGACGGACGCCGCATGCTCTATCGAACGAATGCCGAGGCGATCCGTCCGCTGCACGAGTGGACGGAAACGTTCGAGCGTTACTGGCGTCATCAACTAAGCCGCGTAAAGGAACGCGCCGAGCGAAAAAGCAATCCGTCAAACGATTCGGGCCCGGATTTCATTTCAAGGAGGAAAGATGATCTCGACAGCAACAAGAATTGAGGATTTGACACTGGGCATCACGGAGGAAATCCACGTGCGCGCATCGCTGGACGCGACATTTGCGGCCCTGCTGGAGCAGTTGGGGCCGTACAGCGAGGCTCCTGAGAGCGGGCCCATGCCGATGAAGCTCGAGGCGTGGCCGGGCGGCAGGTGGTACCGCGACCTGGGCGGCAACAACGGCCACTTCTGGGGAGTGGTGCAGGCCATCAAGCGGCCGACGCTGCTCGAAATCACGGGGCCGTTGTTTATGTCCTATCCAGTCGTCTCGAATGTGCAGTACCGCTTGAGCGAGAAAGATGGCGGAACACTGCTCACTTTTCATCACACGGCGCTTGGACTGATTTTGGAAGACCACCGAAAAGGAGTTTCGAAGGGCTGGTCCTTTATCCATGAGGCCGTGCGGAAGAGGGCGGAGGCGTCTCGTTCGCGGTGAGCGGCGACTCGGCGGATGGAGGGACCGATGTGTCCATTTTGCATCGGCAGCGCAGTGCTGATGGCCGGAAGTTTGATGTCTGCGGGTGGATTGACGACGCTCGTGGTGAACGAGTTTCGTTTAAAGAAACAACCGAAAGGGGCAGCCATGAGACTTGTAGATTCAATTTTGACGGAGATTGATCAGGAGGCCAAAACGACCAAGCGAGTGTTGGATCGAATTCCAGAGGACAAGCTCGCCTGGAAACCTCACCCGAAATCCTTTTCCCTGGGCCAATTGGCACTGCACATTGCGTCCGTGCCGGGTAGCGTTGCTGCGGCAGCGGCGCCGGACAGCATGGAGGCCCCGAGCTTTTCGCAGGCGGAGGCCAAGAGCCGGCAGGAAGTTCTGGACACTTTCTCGAAGAGCTTGGAGAGTGCCAAGGATACGCTGAAGAAAATGGACGACGCCCGGCTCATGTCCACGTGGACCCTGACGAAAAACGGGAAGACACTGATGTCCGTCCCGCGGATCGCATTCATCCGCTCCATCCTCATGAATCATAACTATCACCATCGCGGGCAGCTCTCCGTCTATCTTCGGATGCTAGGTGTTCCAGTGCCGTCGATTTACGGGCCCAGCGCGGACGAGAATCCATTTGTCTAATCCCTCGAGACTTAGTCGATAGTCCAAACCAAAGGAGGAAACATGGGCCAAGTAACGAACGAGCAGGTGAATCTGATGCTGCGGCTGTACGAGGATCGGCGCGAACCCAAACTGCGCGAGGCGCGGGATTGGTTCTCGGCCAACTTTCACGTGAAAACAGCGGAGGACTTGACGCGCGTGTGCCCTCCCGGAAGCAAGGAAAATACCTACATGCGCATGGTGCTCGGTTACTGGGAGATGGTGGCGAGCATCGTGAACCATGGCCTGATCGACGAAGAGTTCTTCTTCGAAAGCAACGGGGAACAGTGGGTTGTCTGGGAACAAGTGAAGCCGGTGATCGGCGCATGGCGCGCCATGTTCAGCAGCTCAAACTTCCTCGCCAACCTGGAAACACAATGCAAGCGCCTGGAAGCGTGGCGCGAGAAGCGCAGCCCAGGATCCAACGAAGCCATCCGCAAGGTGCTCGCGCAAATGCAGCAGGCAACGCAAACGCCCAAGGCGCAGGCCGCGAGCAACTAGAGGTACGGCCCGCAGCTCGCAGCTCGATCTATATTCGACGAACGGCCAGTGAATGCGGGGGCCCGCTTGGCGCAGATAACGCCGGGCTCCCGCTACTGCTTTAATGTACAGGAAAGGAGAATCAGGCATGGCAACGAGAGCGATGGAGAACACAAGGGTTGTGCCGCCGGCAGAATGGCTTGCCGCGCGCAAGGAGCTGTTGAAAAAGGAGAAGGAGTTCACGCGGATGCGCGACGAACTGAGCAAGCAACGCCGTGAACTGCCCTGGGAGAAAGTTGAAAAGAAATACGCGTTCGACGGGCCGAAAGGCAAGGAGACGCTTGCGGACCTCTTCGGGGGCAGAAGCCAGCTGATAGTGTATCACTTCATGCTCGGGCCTGGATGGGCGGAAGGCTGCCCGAGTTGCTCGTTCATCTCGGATCATATTGACGGCAGTGTGCCGCATCTGGCGGCGAGAGACGTCCGGCTGACGGTGGTTTCGCGAGCGCCGCTGGCGGAGATCGAAGCGTTCAAGAAGCGCATGGGCTGGCGGTTCCATTGGGTGTCGTCGAACGCGACCGACTTCAATTACGACTATCACGTGTCGATGTCGAAGGAAGAGCTGGGTAAAGGCGAGGTGTACTACAACTATGGCATGCAGAAATTCCCCAGCGAGGAACGGCCCGGTACGAGCGTGTTTTACAAAGATGCGCCAGGAAACATCTTTCACACGTATTCAAGTTACGGTCGCGGGCTGGACATTCTTATCGGCGCGTACAACTGGTTGGACATAGCGCCGAAGGGACGCGACGAAGAAGGACTGAAGCACACGATGGCCTGGGTACGCCACCACGACAAATACGACGAAGGGTACAAGGTGGATGCGAAGGCGGAATACGTGCAGCCCGCGAAAGCTTCGGGGTCGGCGGCCGATTGCTGCGAACATCATTGAGCCAATGCCTCGCGTTGGCCTCGGCGGCTCCTTAGGCAAACTGCAGGCGCCTCAGCTTGATACGGTCCGCCCGAACTTGGGCCAGATCGTGATGAGCTTGCTGCGTGAGCCAGCTTTCGGCGCTGCCACCGAAAACTTTGGACAGCCGCACGGCCATAACCGGGGATATTCCGCGCTTGCCGTTGACCAACTCTGAAAGCGTAGTGCGAGTGACACCCAGAGCAGCGGCAGCTTGGGTGATCGTGAGGCCCAAAGGCTCAATGCACTGGCGCAATACCAGGCCCCCTGGATGTGGTGGATTCTTCATCGGCATAACTCACCTGGTTTAATGATAATCGACATAATCGACATCCATGGCGTGCCCATCGGCAAACCGGAAAATCACGCGCCAGTTCGCCCGAACCGTCACGGACCAAAAACCCTTCAACTCGCCCTTTAGTGGGTGAAGGCGGAAGCCGGGCAAATCCATATCCGCAGGCACAATCGCAGCATCGAGACGGGCAAGAATGTCGCGAAGTTGTTCCGCGTGCTGGCTGTTAATGCCGCGGCGGTCGTCATCCTCATAAAGGCGTTTCAGCCCTTTGTGGCGGATCGACCGGATCATGCCTCACTGTAACGCGTCACGTAACGCGTGTCAACGGCGAACCCGTCAAGCAATCATCCTTTTGGTGCGTAGTAGCCTTTGCGCGTCAGGACCTTCAAATCCCTCTCCGCAGTCTCCACTTTGACTTTGCGGAATTTTCCGTCCTGCGCCGAGTTCGTCGGATAGTAGCCCAGGGTGTACTGGCTGCGCAGCTCTTCGGAAATCTGATCAAATGCTTCCATGAGCTTCTTTTCCGACCGAACGGAAATCATGCGCCCGCCGGTCTCCTCCGCCAGTTTGTGGGCCACGCCGGGGTTGCCGCCATATCGTGGGTCCACCACCAGCAGAATGTGAATCACGGTATCCGTGCGCTGGGCCGCCTCGATCGCTTCGTCCAGTTTCACCTTGCTGCCCTCGTCCTGCGCGTCGGTGACGATGACAATTGCTTTGCGACCGGCTTCGGTGGCGAGTTTTTCACCGCACGCCAGGTAGATTGCATCATAGAGCGCCGTGCCCGTGATTTGCCGAGATCCGATCGGACCTGGATTTCCTCCCATGGAGCCCTGATCCGGTGCGTTGATTCTGCTCTTTCGAATGGCGCGCTCCAACTGGCTGCGTTCGTCCGTGAAATCCGACAGCAGATCGACATTGACATCGAAGGACATCACCAGTGCCTCGTCGCCCTTGCGAATGATGCGAGAGATGAACTGGCTCCCCGCGTCCTGAATGCCGGCCAGCATGTCCTGCTCGCTGCCGGAAGTATCGAGCAGCAGAGCCAGGGTGATCGGCAGGGCCACCTCTCTCGAAAAGAATGCGATTTTCTGATCCTGGTTGTCTTCCGAAATTCGGAAGTCTTCCTGCTTGAGAGTAGGCACGATCCTTTTGCTCTTATCGCGCACGGTCGCGAACAGGTTCACGAGGTTAACTCGCGACTTGATCGTGCCGCCTTGTGGGGCAGGCTCCTGGGGCATGGCCGGAAGGGCCAAAATCACCGCAACCATGGCCGTCACACATTGCATCAAAAGCTTATGCATCGAACGCATGTATACTTTCCTTTGCAAGGGATACCCGGCCTGAAAAGCCCGCGGGGCATTGCCGCCCTGTAGGATGCCGCGAAGCGGTGTGATGGATGCGTGACCGAAATCAACCGCGCGGATGAGTTCAATACGAAGTTTGGCTTGAGGACCATGAAAAGTCTACGAAAAACGTTTCTGCTGGTTTATGGACTGCTACTTGCCGCGTCGCTCACCCAACTTCTTGCGCAAACGCCCCAACAGGGCGCCACCCCGGCTGCTCCGGAGCAAAACCCGGACGCGCCTCCACAACAGAACAGGCAAGGCAAAATCACTATCCCGGTCAACCAGGTTGTGGTGCCTGTTACCGTGAAGGATGGGTCCGGAAAGCTGGTCGCCGACCTGCGGCGGGACGAATTTCGAATTTTCGAAGATAATGTTGAACAGAAAATTGTTTACTTCAACGTAGATCCGACGCCCATCTCGATGGTTCTGCTGATCGACAACGACTTGAATTCGAAAGATGCCAAACAGGTTTCCGAGAGTCTGCGATCGGTCGTCGCTGGCCTGAGCGCGAACGATGAGGCCTACGTCTGCCGCTTTGACCAGTTTTTCCACGAAGGCAAGGGCTTCATCAGCGACCAGGACAAGCTGCTTACCGAGTTGAAGCGGACGCGCCTGGACGGGGAGCCCCCCGCTGGGCCTTCGAGCGCGGCCATTGCCAATAGTCCGTCAATCAACGGGCACTCCGCCACCGGCGACGCGCCGAATATTACCGGCGCTATGCTAAACATCAAAGGCCAGCCGACCAAGGCATTGGACGATGCTGTCTACGCCGCCGCCCAATTGCTGAAGGACCGTGACCCGGAGCGGCAGCGGCGAAAGATTATCTTTCTGATTTCGGATGGCGTGAACGGGCCGAAATCTAATGTCAATAAGTACGACACAGTGCTGAAGGATCTGTTGCGCTACAACATCTCCGTTTACGGAGTGGGCGTGGGCAGTGCGTACTTCGAACGGCGATTCGAGCGGCTTTCCAAATACGCTCATGACACGGGCGGCGACGTCTACTACGGATTGAAGAGCCGGACGATGGAAGAGCTTTACGCCAGGGTCACCGAAGAAGCCCGCAATCAGTACACCCTGGCTTACGCGCCCAGCGGAACGGACCGCGCCGCGGAATACCATTCCATCGAAGTCCGCGTGAGGCGCGAAGGGCTGACCATCTTGGCCCGCGAAGGCTACTACGCCGGCGCCGCTCCGAGATAAGCTGAATTATCATTTTCATCCCGATTTCTCTTGACTCTTGCCGAAATGCGCTCATATATCAGTGCAGGAGCTTGTGGGCAGCGCTGGCGCTAATCATCGGTTCCGACTGAGGAGGAAATTCGCATGAAGAAAAAGGCCAAGAAGGACGAGAAAAAGTCCCCCAAGAAAGGGAAATAAGAGTTCTCCAACAAGATTTCGCAGCCCGGGCGCCTTGACGCAGGTTAGGGCGCCTTTTCTTTTTTGGTTCAATAACGGCGCAGAAGGCGATTCGATCTTTCAGAGTTTACTCGGCGCTTAGAGCTTCTTCATGCGCCGGGCAAATCGGCCTGTAGGCGCAATTGCGGCAGATGAACCCTCGTTTCGGTGGGAATTCTCCCGCGCGAATGTCCGCAGCCGCTTCCTGCACGATTCTCTGTGCTTCGTCCAATTGCTTGGCGTCGCGCGTGGTTTCCTGCCGCTGATTGTCCTGCAAATAATGAAACACCAGCCGCGCGGGCTCCAGCTCCAAAATCTCCTTCACCGCCAGCGCGTACAGGCTCAGTTGTAAATCTCTCTTGGCGTCCGCGTCCTTTTTTGGACGTCCTGTTTTGTAATCCACGATTTCCACTTCCCGCTTGTTCCCTAGCGAATTGATCTGGTCGATACGCCCCTTGATGATGACGTTGTTGTCGAGGGGCAATTCGAACGCTTTCTCCTGCATCAACGCTTGCGGAAGTTCCGCCATCATGCCCGCGTGAAACGCTCGCAACTGCTCCAGCCCGTCCTTCTTGTATTCCTCTTCCTGATATTGGTCTTGAAATCCTTTTGAATTCCATTCCGTCTCAAAAATCCTTTGCACTTCGTCGAAGGGCAGCTTCACGCCCTTGCGCAGTTGTTCCACAAAGCGTTTGATCGTCGTGTGCATCACGGCCCCAAAAGTCATCGCGGCCTTCGGCCCTTCCCGCAGCGACCACAAATACCCAAACAGATACCGTTGCGGGCACGTCCGGTAGCCGCTCAGCGCCGAAGGACTGAGCGTCAGGGGCTCCGCGGACGCCGGATGGAACTCCTCCGCCCAATCCGCGATGCGCGAAAAAATCTTGGCCGGCTCCGCCGCGGCGGAGAAGAGCTGCGCATCTTCCCAGTTGTCTTCCGGCGCCCGATCCTCTTTTCCCCCAGGAGGCAGCTTCGGCATGATTTGGCGCACGTCCTGCCGTTTTATCGCCGGTTCCATCACGATGTCCTCGATGAACACCGGCACTTTCCCTTTTTTCTCCGTAACTGTGGTGATGGTCAGCCGTTCTTCCGCCCGCGTGAGCGCCACATAAAACAGCCGCCGCTCTTCCTGGATATGAAACTGCTCGGCCGGGGCATCCTCTTTCATTAGCTCCACCGGGAATTCGAAGACGCGGGATCTCTCGGTTGCCGGAAAAGCGCGGTTGTTCACGCGCAGCAGAAACACCTGCGGAAACTCCAAGCCTTTCGCTCCATGCACGGTCATCAACTGCACCGCGTCTGGCGGTGCGTCGTCTTCCAGGCTCACCACTCCACCAGCCTGAGCGTAGTAATCCAGGTATTCGATGAACTCCGCCAGGCCACGCGTTTCGCTCTTCGGTTCCCACTCCTTCATGAATTCCGCCAGCCGCTTGACGTATTTTCGATCGTGTTCCTTCGCGCGCTGCGGGATCTCCAGCCACTCCGTCAGCGCTCCCAGAATTTCCCGCGCCGTGCAGCGCTTCAGTGTTTTTCTTTGCGAAGAAACAAATTCCACCAGTTGCTCGGGCGCCGCCTGTGAGCGGTCGAAGGCTAATTTCCCCTGTGGCACTTGCAGAAGGTCGTAGATGGCCTTTTTCTCTTTTCGCGCGCGCTCCGCC
>WNFF01031804.1_pt1 | contig 10492 bp, 10 predicted proteins | sample 5400441 | NCBI WGS metagenome assembly WNFF01 (sample SAMN13153345, study PRJNA577476) | soil metagenome | isolation source: 120 cm saprolite under Douglas fir tree site 2 hole 3 replicate 1 | place: USA:California | collected 2015-04-18
ACTCGCAGTCAGACGCCAACCTGCGCTTCCGCTTCGAGCCGACGTTCGAGGTCAGCGAGGACCTGTCCATCTACGTGCAGATGGACCTGCTCGACAACGTCCTGCTCGGCTCCAATCCCAAGTCCGATCCGTTCCTCGACCCGTTCACCCCGCTGCACGTGCTGGAGACGACGCGCGTGGCGGACGTGGTCAAGCTCAAGCGCGTCTGGGGGCGGGTGAACACCCAGCTCGGCGAGCTGCTCTTCGGGCGCATGGGGTATCACTGGGGGCTGGGGATCCTGCACAACGACGGGAACTGCCTCGACTGCGACTACGGCGACACGTACGACCGCATCGCCTTCGCTCCCCGCGAGATCAAGGGCCACACCTTCACCTTCATGTTCGACTTGCTCTCGAAGGGAGCGGGGACGACCGGCGAGTTCGGTGAGCTGGGCCGCAGCGTCGACCTGGACACGCTCGACGACGGCTACCGCCTCGGTCTGTCGATCACCCGGCTCGATTCTCCGGAGGTGGTGAAGCGCAAGCTCGACGCCGGCCAGTGGGTGGTGAACTACGGCCTGCTGCTCGATTACCGGACGCAGGGCTGGGACACGGTGGTGACGACCAACGTGGACAACGTCACCACGCTGGCCCAGTTCACCTCGCTTCGCGCCGACGTGGTCAAGCGCGACGCCAAGTTCTACCAGCCGGACTTCTTCCTCTCGCTGACGCGAGGTGGACCTCGCGGCCAGCCCGCAGCTCACGCAGCCGATCAGCTTCTTGCAGTTCGGCGGGGCGTTGCAGACCGACCTGGCGCTGCTGCCGGCCGACGCGCTGCTCGTCGGCGTCGAGGCGGGCGCCGCCTCGGGTGACAAGGATGCGTATGGTTTCGGCGCGCGCCCCTGGCGCTCGGGGTCGGGCGACCTGCAGGATCCGAGGGCTCCAGGAATCGATCCGTACCGGACGGCGGGTCCTGGCGACATCGACGGAAACCACCTCGATTTCAGCACCGGCCCCGGCGGCAAACCCCACGACCGGGTGAACAACTTCGTCTTCAACCGCGCCTTCAACGTGGACATGATCCTCTTCCGCAACATCGTGACCGCGGTGACCTCGGCCTGGTACGTGAAGCCGTCGCTGCGGTATCGGCCCACCGGGCGCAAGACGGGGGGCGGCGACGACACCGGATTCGAGATCCTGGCCTCGATGATGTACGCGCGGGCGTTCTACAAGGAGAACACCCCCGGTCTCTCCAAGGGGCTCGGCCTCGAGCTGAACCTGGGGATCACCTACGACACCTCCGACCGGTTCCACAGCGGGTTCGCCTACGGCCTGCTGCTGCCGTTCGATGGGCTCCGCAACCTGAACCCGCCGGCGGGACTGTCGGGGAGCCCCTCCATCGCGCACGCGATGAAGTTCATCCTCGCCATCCCGTTCTGATGCTGCGCGCGGCGGTGGCGGCGGTGGTGCTCGCGACCGCGTACTGCGGCGCGAAGGGACCGCCCCAGCCGCCGGCGAGGGAGGCGCCCGACGCGGGAGCGGCAGGCTCAACCTCGACGCCCGACTCCGGATCCGGCTGGCCGGTCACGCCGACCCGTTCCGCCGACGCCGGCCCGCCGTGAACCACTTCGTCCGACGGCGCGGAGAGCTGCACTGCGAGCGCGTGCCGCTTCTCCGCATCGCGCAGCAGGTGGGCACGCCGGCGTACGTCTACTCGACGGCGACGCTGCTGCGGCACGCGCGCGTGTTCCGCGCCGCGCTGCGCGGGCTCGACGTCCTGCCCTGCTACGCCGTCAAGGCGGCGGGGAACCTGGCCATCCTGCGTCTCCTCGCCGGGGAAGGCTTCGGCTTCGACATCGTCTCCGGCGGCGAGCTGCACCGGGCGCTGCGCGCGGGCGCCGACCCGCGCCGCATCGTCTTCTCGGGGGTGGGCAAGCGTGACGACGAGCTGCGCGCGGCGCTGCGCGCCGGAATCCTCCAATTCAACTGCGAGAGCGAGGAGGAGCTCGAGCAGCTCGACGCGGCGGCGCGGTCCATGCGCCGGTGCGCGCCGGTCGCCGTGCGCGTGAACCCCGAGGTCGACGCGCGCACGCACCCGTACATCGCCACCGCGGTGGCCACCTCGAAGTTCGGGGTGCCGGCGGAGCGGGCGCGTGCGGCGTTCCGGCGCGCCGGCCAGCTGCGCGGGCTGGAAGTGGTCGGACTCGCCTGCCACATCGGCTCGCAGATCGGCGAGGTGCGCCCCTTCGTCGAGGCGGCGCGGAAGATGCGGGCGCTCTACGAAGAGCTGCGCAAGGGCGGGCACGACCTGCGCCGCCTCGACCTGGGAGGCGGGCTGGGGGTGCCCTACGGAGACGGACCGGATCCCGCCTCGCCGGAGCAATATGGCCGCGCGCTCGCGCGCGCGCTGCGCGGGATCGACGCGCGCATCCTGGTCGAGCCGGGCAGGCTCCTGGTGGCGAACGCGGGCGTGCTTCTCGCGCGCATCCTGCTGTGCAAGCGCGGCGCGGGCGGCCGCCGTTTCGCGGTCGCCGACGCCGGGATGAACGACCTGCTCCGGCCCGCCTTGTACGGCGCGTACCATGCGGTCGAGCCCGTTGCGCGTCCGCGGAAGGGCAGCGAGCTGGTCGACCTGGTGGGCCCGGTGTGCGAGAGCGCCGACGTGCTGGCGGCGCGCCGCCGCCTGCCACCGCTTTCGAGCGGCGACCTCGTCGTGCTGCGCACCGCCGGCGCGTACGGGATGTCGATGGCCAGCCAGTACAACGGACGGCCGCGGCCGGCCGAGGTGCTGGTGTCCGGCGACCGTTTCCGCGTCGTCCGCCGCCGCGAGACGGTGTCCGACCTGGTCCGCGGAGAGACGATCTGACCTGGCACCGCGTTGCGGCGCCCTCGGGCCGACAGTAGAGTCCCCGTTCCGCGCGGCTTCGCCGCGCCGGGAGGACACCGTGCTCAGCTTGCGCGGCTCTTTCGTCGCCCTGGTGACGCCGTTCCGCGACGGCAAGGTGGACGAGCCCGCCCTGCGCTCGCACCGGCGAGGGCGCGACGCTCGCGCCCGAGGAAGCCGTGCGCGTGGTCCGCATCTGCGTGGAGGAGGCGCGCGGCCGGGTCCCGGTGGTGGCGGGCTGCGGCACCAACTCGACCGCGACGACCATCGACAACGTGCTGCGCGTCAAGGAGGCCGGCGCGGACGCCGCGCTGGTGGTCACGCCCTACTACAACAAGCCCACGCAGGAAGGCCTCTTCCGGCATTTCGAAGCGGTCGCTTCGCGCGGCGGCTTGCCGGTGGTGGTCTACAACGTCCCCAGCCGGACAAGCGTGGACATCCTGCCCGAGACGCTGGGCCGCCTCTCCCGCGTGCCGGGGATCGTCGCGGTCAAGGAGGCGAGCGGGAACGTGGTGCGCGTCGCCGAGATCCAGGAGCGCTGCGAAGGCAGGCCCTTCGCAATCCTCGCCGGCGACGACATGTTCACCCTGCCGACGCTGGCGATGGGCGGCCAGGGCGTCATCTCGGTGGTGGGAAACGTGGCGCCGGGAGACCTCGCCACGCTGTGCGACGACTTCTTCGCCGGCCGCCTCGAGGCCGCCCGGAAGGCGCAGGTCCGCTTCGCGCCCCTGGTGCGCGCGCTGTTCTGCGAGACCAACCCGCTTCCGGTGAAGCACGCGCTCTTCCGCATGGGGAAGATCGGCCCCGAACTGCGCCTGCCCCTGGTGCCCGTCTCCGAGAAGGGCGCCGCGCAGGTCGAGGCGGCGCTCGAGGCGTACGGCCTGACATGAAGCCGGTCCGCGTCGTGGTGTGCGGGGTGGCGGGCCGCATGGGCGGCCGCGTCCTGCATGCCCTGCGCGGCGAGGACGGGATGCAGGTAGTGGGCGCCACCGAGCGGCCGGACAGCCCGCAGGTGGGGCTCGACGCCGGCGCGGTCGCAGGTGGGCCGCCGCTGGGCATCAGCGTCTCTGGCTCGCTGGAGGCGGCCCTGGAAAAAGGCGCGGACGTGGCGATCGACTTCACCGCGCCCGCCGCCGCGCAGCACCACGCGCAGGTCTGCGCGGCGCGGAAGGTGGCGCTGGTGCTGGGCACGACGGGCATCTCGCCGCAGGGACGCGCCGACATCGCCGCGCGGGCCCGCGAGGTCCCCATCGTGCTGGCGCCCAACATGAGCGTGGGCGTCAACGCGCTTTTCCGGCTGGTGGGCGAGGCCGCTCGCGCGCTCGGGCCCGCGTACGAAGTGGAGATCGTGGAGACGCACCACCGCGGCAAGAAGGACGCCCCCTCCGGGACGGCGCTGCGCCTCGCGGAAGTGGCGGCGGACGCGCTGAAGCTCGACCGGGGCACGGCCTTCGTCTACGAGCGCCGCGGCGAGACCTCCGCGCGTCGCCCCGGCACCATCGGGCTGCAAGCGCTTCGCGGAGGTGACGTGGTGGGCGACCACACCGTGTTCTTCCTCGCCGACGGCGAGCGGCTGGAGCTGACCCACCGGGCGACCAGCCGGGACAACTTCGCGCGGGGCGCGGTGCGCGCCGCGCGGTGGGTGACGGGCAAGCCGCCGGGGTTGTACGACATGCAGGACGTGCTGGGATTCGCGGGAGCGACGAAGTGACCAAGCCTGTGCGCATCGCGCGGTACCTGGGGGAGGGCGGAGAGATCCTCGAAGGCATCGTCGAGGGCGACGAGATCGCGGAGGTGAGCGGTCTCGACTCGATGCTGCGCGGCGGGAGGCGCGTGACCGGCAAGCCGCGCAAGCTCTCGCAGGTGCAGCTGTTGCCCTGGGGCATGGGGCGCAAGGTGGTCGGGGTGGGCAAGAACTACGCGGCGCACGCCAAGGAGCTGGGCAGCGACGTCCCCAAGGAGCCGCTGCTGCTCGTCAAGGTGTCCTCGTCGCTCATCGGCCACGGGCAGTCCATCGAGCTGCCGCCCGCGTCGCGCGAGGTGCACCACGAGGCCGAGCTGGCGGTGGTCATCGGGGAGCGGCTGCGGCGCTCGAGCGAGAAGGAGTGCGCCGCCGCCGTCGCCGGCGTCACCTGCCTGAACGACGTCACCGCGCGCGACATCCAGCGCGCGGAGGGCCAGTGGACCCGCGCCAAGGGGTTCGACACGTTCTGCGCGATCGGCCCCTGGGTGTCGGTGGGGCTCGACTGGAGCGACCTGCGCGTCATGTGCCGCGTGAACGGGAAGGTGAAGCAGGACGGCCGCACGCGCGACCAGATCTTCCCGGTGCCGCGGCTGCTCGCCTTCATCTCCGCCGGCATGACGCTCGAGCCGGGCGACGTGGTGACCACCGGCACGCCGGACGGCGTCGGACCCATCGAGGCGGGCGACACCGTCGAGATCGAGGTGGAGGGCGTCGGCGTCCTGCGCAACCCCGTGGTCAAGGCCGGATGAAGCCGCCGCTGAACCCGCTGCTGGGCAGGCTCGCCGGGTACTTGCAGGAACAGGCCAACGCGCAGCGCGACGCGGCGCTCCGGCGCGGCGGGCCGGTCTACGACTTCGGCATCGGTGACCCGCGTGAGCCGACGCCGCCCTTCATCCGCGAGGCGTTCAAGGCGGCGGTGCCGGAGGTGTCGCAGTACCCGTCGGTCTCGGGCATCCCGGAGCTGCGCAAGGCGGTCGCAGGGTACCTGCAGCGTCGTTTCGCGCTGTCGCTCGACCCGGACCGCGAGATCCTGCCCTGCCAGGGAGCGAAGGAGGCGCTCTTCCACCTGCCGCTCGCGGCGCTCGATCCCGCCCGGCCGCTCTGCTGGTACCCCGATCCCGCCTACCCGGTGTACGAGCGCGCGATCCTCTTCGCCGGCGGCACGCCGCGCACGCTGCCGCTCCGGGCGGAGCGCGGCTTCTTGCCCGACCTCGACGCGGTGCCCGCGGCCGACTGGCGGCGGACCTCGATCGTCTACGACAACTACCCGCACAACCCGACCGGCGCGGGCGCGCCGCGGGCGCACCACGAGAAGCTCGCGGCGCTGGCGAAGCAGCACGGGTTCCTGCTCGTCTGCGACGAGCCGTACGTCGACCTCTACGTGCACGAGCCGCCGCACACCGCGCTGCAGGTCGCTCGCGAGAACGTGCTGATCGTGCATTCGCTCTCCAAGCGGAGCGGGATGACGGGGTACCGCAGCGGCTTCATCGCCGGCGAGCCGGACTTGATCGCGCAGCTGCGCGAGGCCCGCGCGAACTTCGGAGTGGCGCCGCAGACGATGGTGCAGCGGGCCGCGGCCTTTGCGTGGAGCGACGACGCGCACGTCGAGGAGCGCCGGCGCGTGTTCGCCGACAAGCGCGCGCTGATCCTCTCCCACTTGCGCACGCTGGGGTTGCAGGTCGGCGGCGAAGGCGCGTTCTACCTCTGGGTCCACGTGCCGCCCGGCGAGACCAGCGAATCGTACGCGGCCCGCCTCGCCTCGCGCGGCATCCTGGTGGTCCCCGGCCCCAACTTCGGCCCCGCGGGCCAGGGCTTCATCCGCCTCGCCATGGTCCCCACGCTAGAAGACTGCAAAAAGGCCATCGCCGCCTGGCCAGCCTGAATCCGGACTCAACTGCGTTTCACGGGAGCGCGGGAGGCCCGGGAGCGCGGGAGCTGTTTTTTCACCAGCATCCTCCCGCCCTCCCCTATCTCCCGCGCTCCTCTGAAACGAGAGACATCATTCCGTGCTGCGCGGCCGGCGGGAACGTGCAATCCTTCCGGGCATGCAGGACCCGACCAATCCGGAACTGAGGCTGCCGGAGGCGAGCGCGGCGGAGCTGCGCGCGCAGGTCGAGGCCATCCTGCAGGACCGGGCCTTGTTGCAGAAGGGGCATGCGCGCGCGGTGCGCGAGGTCGTCTACCGGCTCGACCAGGGTGAGCTTCGGGTCGCGGAGCGGACCTCCGGGCCAGAGCGGTGGATCGTGCACGGCTGGATCCAGCAGAGCATCTCGCTCTACTTCGCCGTGGCGCCGCTGGAGACCTACCAGGCGGGGGACCTCGAGTTCCACGACAAGGTCCCGCCCAAACGCGGGCTCGCGGCCACCGGCGTCCGCGTGGTGCCCCCCGGGGTCGTTCGCTACGGCGCGCACGTCGAGAAGGGCGCGATCGTCATGCCGGGCTACGTCAACGTCGGCGCGCGGGTCGGCGCGGGATCCATGGTGGACACCTGGGCGACCGTCGGGTCCTGCGCCCAGGTGGGCCGCAACGTGCACCTCTCCGGCGGGGTCGGCCTGGGCGGGGTGCTCGAACCGCCCGGGGCGCGGCCGGTGATCGTCGAGGATGGCGCGTTCGTCGGCAGCCGCTGCATCGTGGTCGAGGGCTGCCTGGTCGAGGAGGTGCTCGAACCGCCCGGGGCGCGGCCGGTGATCGTCGAGGATGGCGCGTTCGTCGGCAGCCGCTGCATCGTGGTCGAGGGCTGCCTGGTCGAGGAGGAGGCGGTGCTGGGCGCGGGGGTGGTGCTCACCGCCTCGACGCCCATCTACGACGTCACCTCTGCGCAGGAGCGCGTCTTCAAGGGGCGCGTACCGGCGCGCAGCATCGTGATCCCCGGAATGCGGCCGCGCCGGTTCCCCGCCGGCGAGTACCTCACCCCGTGCGCGCTGATCATCGGCCAGCGCGGAGAGAGCACGGACAAGAAGACCTCGCTCAACCAGGCGCTGCGCGACTTCGGGGTGTCCGTTTGAGCGAGATGCGGGAGATGCTCGCCGAGCTGACCCGCGCGCTCTGCGACGTGCGCAGCCCGGTCGGCGAAGAGGCGGCGCTGGCGGAGCAGCTCGCGTACCGCCAGGGCTCCGAGCGCATCGGCAACTCAGTGGTGCTTGGCCGCGTGACCGGGTCGAAGCCCGCGGTCGCGCTCTTCGGCCACGTCGACACCGTCCCCATCCAGGAGGGCGACTTCCCGGCGTACAGGTCCGGCGGCCGCGTCCACGGGCGCGGCGCTTCCGACATGAAGGGGGCGCTGGCGGTGATGATCGCGATCTGGGAGCGGCTCGACCGCAAGCGCCTGCCGGTCGAGCTGGTCTGCGTCTTCTACGACCGCGAGGAGGGGCCGTACCAGCAGAGCGGCCTGGGACCGCTGCTGGAGGCGAGGCCCGACCTGCGCCGCGCGTCGCTCGCGCTCTGCCTGGAGCCGACCGACCTGGCGCTGCAGGTGGGGTGCTGTGGGTCGCTGCACGCCACCCTCGCCTTCGCTGGGCGCTCGGCCCACAGCGCGCGGCCGTGGCAGGGCAAGAATGCGGTACACGAGGCAGGCGCATTGTTGCAGCACTTGAACGGATTGCCGCCGCGCGAAGTCTCCTTCGGCGAGCTGACCTATCGCGAGGTGATGTCCGTGACGCGCATCGAAGGGTTCACCGGCCGCTTCGCGCCGGGCCGCCGCGTCGAGGACGCCGAGGCCGAGGTCCGCGCGCTGGCTGACCGCTTCGGCGCGGAGTGCACCGTGATCGATCGCGCGCCCGCGGGGCCCGTGGTGCTGGACAATCCGCTGATGCGGAAGCTGCGCGCGCTCAGCGGCGTGCCGGTCGAGCCGAAGCAGGCTTGGACCGACGTGGCGCGGCTGGGGCTCGCCGGGATCCCCGCGGTGAACTTCGGACCCGGCGAACAGGCGCAGGCACACCAGAAGGGGGAGAGCTGTTCGGAGGAAGCGCTGGAGCGCGGGTATCTGTTGTTGCAGAGGTTCCTGACGGAGGCGGCGTGATGATCGACGCGTTCATCGGGCTCGGCGCCAACCTGGGCGACCGGATGGAGACGCTGCGCGCCGCCGTGGAGCAGCTCGCCCGTGAGCCCGGCTTCCTCCTCCGCGGGACGTCCCGGGTGTACGAGACGGAGCCTGTCGGTCCGCCTCAGCCGCGCTACCTGAACGCCGTCGTCCGCATCGGCACCTTGCTCTCGCCGCGGGTGACGCTGCGCCGGCTGCTCGAGATCGAGGAGCTCCTCGGCCGGGTGCGGCGGGAGCACTGGGGCTCGCGGGAGATCGACCTCGACCTCCTCCTCTACGGCGACCGCATCGTGGCCGAGGGCGCGCTGCGCGTCCCGCATCCTCACCTGCACGAGCGGGCCTTCGCGCTGGTGCCGCTGGCGGAGATCGCGCCCGACGCGTACCACCCGCAGATGGCGCGCTCCGCCGCCGAGCTGCTCGCCGCCCTTCCCGAGGCGGACCGCGCCGGCGTCCGCCTCGTGGGCCCGCTGCGCAGGGCGGTGCCCGAGCCCGAGCCAGAGGGGGAGGGCGGACCCGGCGGCCCCCCTCCGCTGCCCGACCCCTTCCCGACGGTCTGCTGACGAATCGCTGGAAACCGGCCGGCCCGCCGGGCTACACCACGCCCATGGTTCGCTCCGCCGCGGTGGCCGCCTGCGTCCTCGCCCTCGCTTGCTCCCGGAAGGAGCCGCCGACGCCGGCTTCCGCCGACGCCGGCCCGCTGGCGAACCTCGACACGAACGACCCGAAGGCGCTGCTGGCGGCGGTCGATCAGATGCAGGGGCAGCTCAAGGAGAAGGCGAAGACCTTCGAGGTGCTCTCGGCGCTCGGGAACCTGTACTACGAGAACGGCCGCTACCTGGACGCGGCGGACTCGCTGCGGCAGGCGCTGGCGATCTCGGCGCCGTTCGAGGCGCGCGCGCAGGAGCTGCGCGACCGGCAGGTGAAGCCCGCCAAGCCCGCCAGGGACCTGCCGCTGGAGTGCCGGCGCAGCGCCCAGGGATACGGGCTCGAGCAGATCGCGCAGGCCGCGCGCAAGCTGGATCCCGAGCGCGAGCGCCGCTGCCTCGATTCGGCGTTGCAGATGGCCATCGACGCCCGCGCGCGCCGGGGCGACTCGCTGTACCTGGTGGGGAACCCCGACGGCGCGCTCGCCGAGCACCGGCGCGTGCTGGCCGAGTCGCCGGACCACCCGGAGTCGCTCTTCTTCGTCGGCGCCATCCTGCTGGAACAGAGCCGCGGAGAGAAGGCGAAGCTCGAGGAGGGGAAGAAGTACTGGCGCAGGCTGCTCGCCGTTGCGCCGGACAGCCCGCGTGCGCCCCTGGTCAAGGACAGCCTGCCCCGCGCCGACGAGATCTTCGCGCCCAAGGCGCAGGCGGGAGGCGCGATGCCTCCGGGCCATCCGGACGTCTCCGGGCAGCTGCCGCCCGGACATCCGGCCATCGCCGGCAACGCGCCGTCCGCGCCGATGGCGCACCGCGGGGCCGCTCCGGAGGAGCGCCCGGAGGTCGATCCGCAGCAGCTCCAGGCGGTGGCCGAGGCGGCGCAGAACACGGAGCGCACGCCCGAGCTGGAGAAGGGGCTCGACCAGCTGACCGCGCGGGCGGAGGCTTTGCTCGATCAGGGCAAGTACCAGGAGGCGCGCGACACCATCGTGCGCGTGATGCCGATGCGGCCCAACGACGCGCGGACGGCGGCAGCCATGGGGGCGGCGATGCGCGGCCTGGGCCGCGAGCAGATGGCGGAGCGCACGCTCTCGCGCGCGCTGGAGATCGACCCCAGGCAGCCCCGCGCGCTCTACGAGATGGGGAGGCTGCTGGCCGCGCGCGGCGACAAGGCCGGGGCGACCGAGAAGATGCGCGCCGTCCAG
>WNFF01005354.1_pt1 | contig 10489 bp, 8 predicted proteins | sample 5400441 | NCBI WGS metagenome assembly WNFF01 (sample SAMN13153345, study PRJNA577476) | soil metagenome | isolation source: 120 cm saprolite under Douglas fir tree site 2 hole 3 replicate 1 | place: USA:California | collected 2015-04-18
TTCGATGTCGGTGAGGTTGAGCCCGGTGCTGATGTTGGAGGCGGTGGTAAGAACGGCGTTTAGCACGGTGTGCCAGTAGTAGAGCACCCGCCGCGGCGTGCCCGTAAAGCGACTGCCGAAAACAACGTCTGCGTCGCCATGGATGATGGGTTGAATGACGTGGGGGATGTCGTTGGGATCGTATTCCAAGTCTGCATCTTGGATGATCACGATATCACCAGTTGCGGCTTTGAAACCGGCCCTGAGGGCAGCTCCCTTTCCTTGATTGACCGGTTGGAAAATGACTTGAACGGACTGGGTAGTGCTGGACGCTGCTGGATCGATCGCGGAGAGTCCCTCCTCGCTTACCCGCTTGAGGAACTCGCGGCTGCCATCGGTCGAGTAATCATCCACGATGATGATTTCCTTTTGAAAGCCTACTCGAGCCAGGCGCCGAAGAATTTCCTCGAGCGTGCGAACCTCGTTGTAGACGGGCATCACCACTGAAACCAGCACCGGCAGCGCATAGCGAATTCCAACTGGAAGGGCAACCAAGCGCCAAGGGTCAAATCGATTTGCTTGGGCAGCGTTGGCGGGAGTAAACCCGCTGCGATCGATGGTCGAGCTTAGCCAAAAAGTAACGGCCGCCTACGCAGACCGGGAGCTGCTCAAGAAGCTGGACTACGTCGAAGCGGTTCGTACCACGATTGCGATGCTCGATTCCGGCAAGTTGAGGGTCGCCGAGAAGACTGCGCAAGGATGGCAGGTCAATGCGTGGATCAAGGAGGCCATTCTCCTGTACTTCGCGATTAGCGAAATGCGGGTGATGGAGGCCGGGCCGTTCGAGTTTTATGACAAGCTGCCGCTCAAGAAGGGGCTCGAGGAAGCAGGTGTCAGGGTCGTGCCACCGGGCGCAATCCGCTATGGCGCGTTCGTCGAAAAAGGCGCGGTAATCATGCCCGGCTACGTCAATATCGGAGCGCGTGTAGGTAGCGGCAGCATGGTGGATACGTGGGCCACGGTGGGCTCTTGCGCCCAGGTAGGCAGAAACGTCCATCTCTCGGGCGGCGTCGGCCTCGGCGGCGTGCTCGAGCCCCCTTCTTCGTCGCCGGTGATCGTGGAGGACGGAGCTTTCGTCGGCTCTCGCTGCATCATTGTGGAAGGAGTCGTGGTGGAGGAGGAAGCGGTGCTCGGCGCCAACGTAGTGCTCACCTCCTCCACACCGATCGTCGATGTCACTGGATCGGAGGAGCGGGTTTACCGGGGGCGCGTGCCGACTCGTTGCGTGGTGATCCCGGGAACGCGCGAAAAGAAATTTCCCGCCGGCACCTACTCCATTTCCTGTGCGCTGATCGTTGGCCGTCGGACCGAGAGTACCGATAAGAAAACATCGCTCAATGCGGCTCTGCGCGATTTTGGAGTGCAGGCCTGAACCGATGCGAAATGTGTCAGCTTCGCTGACCAGCTCGCGGTGGATGGGTGGCGCTCTACTGTCCCTTTCGCTGGCAGCGGGCACCGGAATCCGAGCGTGGCTTTCACTGCATGACGACGGGATTTACTGGCCGGACGAGATCTACCAGAGCCTTGAGCCCGCACATCGACTGGCCTTTGGCTACGGTATGATTGCCTGGGAATTCGTCGAAGGCGCTCGAAGCTGGTTGCTCCCCGGTGCGTTGGCTGGCTTGCTCAAGGTCAGCGCTCAGCTCGGTTTGGACTCGCCTCGAGAATATCTGTGGCTGGTCCGACTTCTGTTTTCAGCGCTGAGCCTGCTTGCGGCCTTTGGAAGCTATCGGCTGGCCAGCGCGTACCGAGCACCTTTTTTGCCGGCGACCCTTGCGGCCAGTTTGTGCGCCCTTGCGGCGCCGCTCATCTACTTCGCGCCGCGGGCGATGAGTGAAAACGCTTCGGCTGCCGCGGTGGTCTGGGGCCTTGCGCTCGTGCTCCACCCTGACTCGCGTCATACGGGGAGAATCTCTGGAAGCTCACTGTTGGCTCTGGCAGTCTTGCTCCGACTTCAGAACGTCGTCTTCTGCGTGGGTGCTCTAGGTATCCTCGCAGCTCGCCGGAATTGGAGGGTGGCCGGTGAGGTGCTGGGCGTTCTGGTTGCCTGGGCTTTTTTGGGAGGGCTTCTCGACAAGCTGACCTGGGGCGGTTGGTTTCATTCCTCCCTCGTCTATTTGAAATTCAACCTCGTCGAAGGGCGGGCGGCACAGTGGGGTGTTTCTGAGTTCGCCTACTACTTCCGGGTGCTGTGGACCTCGATGCCGGCCATAACACTTGTGCTCGCTTTTCTCGTTCCACTGGCCTTGATTCGTGCCCCCGGGCTTGAGCTCACCTGTCTCGCCTTTCTGCTTCTGCATTCCTGGATTCCCCACAAGGAGATGCGTTTCCTGCTCCCCGCCCTGCCGGTGATATTCGCCTTGGCGGGGATTGGAGCATCGGTTTTCTGGGAGCGCCTTGCGTCGGGTGGTGTGGTTTTGATCACTTCTGCGATTGCTGCTGCGGCCGGATTGTCCGCGGTGCGATTTCACGCCCTCACTTTTGGAGAGCTTGGGCAGTACGAGCAAACCAAGCCTGATGCCAGTGCCTACGATGATCAAGGCGACATCAATCGATTGCTACTGGCCGCGCATGAGCTGCCTGATCTCTGCGGCTTGAAGGTCGAGGCGGTACACCTAGCGTGGACCGGCGGGTTCACCTATTTGCATCGCAATGTCCCGCTCTATCCCCATACCGGGCCTCCGCGGCAATCGATGTTCTACAACTATGTGTTGACGTCGGCGGACTGGGACGGCGGAGAGGTTGCAAAGTCTGCGGGGCGGTTTGTGCTGCGGCGTTTGCCGTGGCCGGTGTGCGCGGTCGACTCAAACTACTCGTGGCGTTTACCCTGACTCTCTACCCACCGATTTCATTCACGAGTGGCGAACTGCGCAGCGACGCTCAATTTGCTAGAGTTTCCATCCGAGCTTCGAATGGTCGACTGTTTGTTTTGCAAAATCCGAGACGGACAGATCCCAGCGAAGGTGGTCTACCGGGACGAACACTGCCTCGCGTTCGAGGACATCCATCCCCAAGCTCCTACCCATTTGCTGTTTATCCCGCTAGAGCACATTGAGACCATCAATCACGTCACTGCCGCCGATGCGGCGCGCATGGGTCATCTTTTCGTCGCAGCGGCGAAAGTGGCGCGGGAACGCGGTCACGCTGAGAGCGGGTACCGGTTGGTAGTCAACTGCAACCGGGATGCTGGGCAGCTCGTCTTCCACGTGCACCTTCATATGCTGGCCGGAAGGCGCATGACTTGGCCACCAGGTTAGACGTCTGGTTCGCAGGCATCCGACGGAGCCCTGGGTGCATTGCGCTTGGCGATACCTAAGGTTGTGGCAGCCCGAGAAAAGGAGAAGACGATGAAAAGTTGGCTGTGGAACTTAGCTACACTTGGCGCGCTCGCCTTGGGAGCGCTGGCGATTTCCAATTGTTCGAACAGGACCGGGGATCGCGATACCACCACCAGTCGGACCGATCAAACCACTCCTGGATATGGGGGTGCGGGAACTCAGACTAGCTCCGATTCCAAGAGCCCCGCAGCTTACCCGTCCCAAACGCCAAGCACTTCTGATCAGACACCGAGTAGCACCGACCCCAACCAGACCCCCCGCACGCCGGATTCAATGGGTAGCTCTAGTTCGACAACCGGAACGCCACCGAGGACCGATCTCCCACCTTCAACGCCTCCGACGGACACCACTGGCTCAAGCTCGAACCCGGACACTTCGAACCGCCCCGACAGATCGAAAGGACCGTAGTCGGGTAGCCGCGGGAGGTGTCCGCGAATCAATGCATCAGCGAGGAGGCAATCAGCCCCGCAGTCTTCTCGCTGTCTAGCGGTCGCGAGAAGAGGTAGCCCTGGGCGAGGTCGCAGCCCAGGGCTTTCAATTGCGCAAGTTGCTGCTCCGTTTCGACACCTTCTGCGATTGCTCCCATTCCCAACTGGTGCGCGAGGAGCACCATCGCGCGCACGATCACCAGGCTCTTGTCACGGGTGCTCATCGTCGAAACGAATGAGCGGTCGATCTTCAGCGCCTCGAAAGGAAATCGCTGGAGATAGCTCAAGGAGGAATAGCCGGTACCGAAGTCGTCGATGTGGAGCTTGACTCCGAGATCGACGAGCCCGTTGAACGTGGCGCTGACCGGCTCTGCGCGCTCCATAATCGCAGTTTCCGTGACCTCCAGTTTGAGGCTGGGCGGGTCGAGCCCGGTGCGGTCCATCACTCGGCGAATCCGTTCAATCAAGTCCGCGCGAGTGAAGTGCCGGCTGGACAAATTCACGCTCACCGAGAGCGGGTAGTCACCCGGGATTCGCTCTTGCCAGACTTTCAGTTGACGGCAAGCTTCTTCGAGGACCCATTCATCGATCGCGATGATCATCCCGGTTTCTTCAGCAATTGGGATGAACTCGACCGGGTTGAGGATTCCGCGTTGCGGGTGTTGCCAGCGGACGAGAGCCTCGAGTCCGGAAATTCGGCCGCTCGCCAGCGAGATGATCGGCTGGTAATAAATTCGGAATTCCTGTCGCTCGATTGCCTTGCGCAGATCGGTCTCAGTCTGGGAGAGGGCGAGTGCGCGGTCGCGCATCGCGTTGTCGAAGACTTCGTGGCGTCCCTTGCCTAGACCTTTGGCGCGATACATCGCAGTGTCGGCATCGCGAAGAAGGTCTTCCCCGCGTTCGTTACCGTTGCTGCTCATCGCGATCCCAATGCTGCCGGAGATGAACAGTTCGAGTCCCTTCAAGTTGAAGGCCGACTTGAGCTCTTTTTGAATTCGGTCCGCCACCGCCGTAACGACCGAAAGATCGATCACCCGATCCAACAAGATTGCGAACTCGTCGCCTCCGAATCGGGCGACGGTGTCGCCGGGGCGAACGCAGGCCTCGAGCCTCTCGCCGACCGCAATCAACAACTGGTCTCCCACCCAGTGTCCGTAGCTGTCGTTGATGCTCTTGAACCGGTCGATGTCCAAAAACAGCACGGCGTAGAGATGCTGGTGACTGCGCGCCGCACGCCGAACGATGTAATTGAGCCGGTCCACGAAAAGAGCGCGGTTGGGTAGCCCGGTGAGCCCATCATAGGACCGGCGGTCCATCACGTCGGTCTGCGAGCCGGCCATTCGCTCGGCCTTCCCGTCGGCCCCGCGGACTGCAACTCCGCGGCTGAGCATCCACCGATAGCTGCCGTCACGAGTGAGCATTCGGTGCTCGTCCTCGAGCTGCGGCAGCGCCCCTTCCACGTGCGCTGCGATCTTTGAACGAAGCCTTGCGATGTCCTCCGGATGGACGCGGCTGAGCCATTCATCGGCGCTGTGGCGAATCTGGTCCTCCTCGTAACCGAGCATCGCCTTCCATCGAGGGGAGTAGTAGACCTCCTGAGAATTCAGGTCCCAATCCCAGATCCCATCGTTTGCGCCCCGGATCGCGAGCGAGTAACGCTCTTCGCTTTCTCGCAGTTTCTCCTCTGCCCGTTTGCGCTGAATGAATTGGGCAATCTGGCTCGTCATGTCCGCCATTGCTTCGAGCAGCTCGTTATCCGCCGGCCGATGCGAGCGGCTAAAAAACTCCAAAACTCCGAGCACTCGATCCTCATCGAGGATTGGAAAGCCGCATCCGGCGCGAATGCCTGCCTTCAGGGCCAGCTCTGCGCGGCCGAGCATTCCATCCCGTGCGAGATCCGGCACCCAAGAAGGTTCGCCGGTTTTCCAGACGGTCCCCGGGAGGCCTTCTCCTGGCGAGAACTCGAGTCGCCGGCACGACGCAGCGAAGGCTTCGGTGTCGTGCGACGAAAGATGGCGGACGCTGAGGCTGCGCAGGCGATTGACCGCCGGATCTACCCACCAGAAATTCCCTAGCTCCCAATCCAGACCTTCGCACATCACGCGCAGCAGAAGCGGTGCCGCCACGGCGAGCGAGACGGACTCGGCGAGTACCCGGGTGACGCCGTACTGCGCGGATGCCCGGCGTTGAGCGCGCTCGCGATCGGTGATGTCTTCGCAACTGGTGACCACCGCGACTGGATTTCCGGCGGTATCGCTGATCACGTCGGAAAGGAGTTGAACCGGAAATGAGCTGCCATCGCGCTTCAGATTGATGCTCTTGCGCTTCCACCTTCGAAGGCTTCGCAGCTCCTCGAGGGACAACGGCTTCCAGCGCGCCGCAGGAGCGAATTGGCGAACGTCCTTGCCGATCAACTCCTCCACTTTGTATCCATGCATCTCTGCGTCGGAGCGATTGACGTATAGAACCTGCCCTTGCGGGCTGGTGATGGTCACCCCGATCTGCATCGTCTCCAACGCTTTGGGAAGCCATTGGGCCATCGACTCGAGCCGACTGCGCTCCGCAAAATCGAGGATCCGTTGCTCGGCCACGCCGACCCGTGCCTCGAAGAGATTGGGTTCGAGCGGATGGTAGAGGTAGTCATCCGCTCCGGCTTCCAGCACTCGCTGAGCGTCGATCGTCTGATTGCCGGAGAGGACTGCCAGGATCACGCTCCGCTCTCCCATCGGACGTTGGCGGACTTGACGGCAAAGAAGCAGCGCATCGCTCTCGGGTTGCACCCCATCCACCACCATCAAACAGGGGCCGGTTCGCTGATGCGCCGCAAGCGCGTCCGCTGCGGTCAGACACAGCTTCACCTCATGCCCTCGAGCGGCCAGGATCCGCGCCAATAGCTGTTGCGTGGAGATCTGGTTGGCGACGATCAGGGCATGCACGGGTACCGGCGCCTCTTTTTCCTCGAAAGCCTCATGCCGCCCTGCTGCAGAACTTGTCGATCATGTCCAGAAGCTCTTTGAGGAGGAGTGGTTTTTTTAAATAGGCGGAGGCGGACACCTGAGACGCCATTTCCTTCACATTTCCTTGGGCAGAGAAAATGACGACTGGGATTTCCGAGAGCAGCGGATCTCTCTGCTGCTCCGCGCGGAATGCCCATCCGTCCATCACCGGCATCATCATGTCCAACAAAATCACCGCGGGGGGTGCCTCCGAAGTCCGAAGTACTTCGAGTGCCTCCATGCCGTTCGAAGCGGCCGCGGCGCGGTAGCCTTCTTCTTCGAGGATCTCCACCAGGGTGTTGCGCAGGGCTGCATCATCGTCAACCACGAGGATGTTGCGGCCGGAAGCGTTTCGGCTCACGCAGTCTTACCTTTCCGGGCTCTGAAATCCGGCGGCACCTCACGCCGCAGTTTGAAACTATCTTACGCGAGCGCCGATTCGGTTTCTGCAGCCACACCTGCGCCTGGGTGGTTCTGGCTGTGAGGGAGTCGGTGGCGCGTTCGCACCAGAGACGCGCGCCCGAGGTCCGCCGGGACCCAGGCCCCAGGTCAACAGCTTTCGAAACGCGAGCGGGTCTCAGGCATCGCGTTTGGCGTTTGTCATCGCGGGAGGTCCGAGGACCTGCTTGATCCGCGCCACGATCTGCGACAGCGAATCACTCTTGGACATCACCTCGTTAGCTCCGGCTGGACCACGAAGTCTCTCCAACTCCTGCCGCGGAGCGGCGGAGAGTACGATGATTCGAAGATCCAACTCACCGCCGAGATTTCTCACCCGCTTGAGAAATCCACGTCCATCCAGACCAGGCATTCGGATGTCGAGCAGGACCACATCCAGCTCGAACAGCTGGTCGATCAGCTTTTGCAACGCCTCCTCACCGGTCGCCGCTCTCTCGACCGCCATCCCCGCCGCTCGCAGGCCATCGGCGAGCGCCTCCCTGAAGTCGTCGTCATCATCGACGACCAGCACCCGTGGAGGTTTGCGCTCGTATTCGGCGATCAGCTGCGCGACGCGGGCGCGCAGCTCGGAATCCGAGCGGACGAAGGCCAGATTGACGCCGGGCGGATAGGTTTGCCCAGCCGCCTGAGACACGCTCACCACGTGGACCACTTCCGCCTCGGTCACCAGTCGCTCACCGCTAGGCAATCGCAAAGAAAGATCGATCCGAGTTCCGATCGGCGGCGGGGTGAAAGTCTTTACGAACACCCCACCCTCTCCGATATTGGTGGTGTGCTCGACCGGCAAGTCGGGCAGGTTCTCGAATGCCGCATCCAGCCTCACCAGATATCGCTCGTGCTTTCTCTTGCCACCTTGGTGTCGTGAGCGACGGCCCTGGCGCTTGGTGGCAGCTCGTCGGCGAAAGAACTCTTTGAATGCCGGCGATGGTATGGCCTTGGCCTGAAATCCACTGCGTTCTTCGGCGAGCTCAATCCATAGTACCTGGCCAATCAGAGCAGGAGGCCGAACGTCCCCGGCCGTAAACTGCAGTCGGACTTCCGAGCCAATCGTAGGGGGCATCTTCGACGCTATGAACAATTGCCCTTCCGCGAGAATCTGCGAATAGATCCGCCACAGGGCTCCTTCGGAACTGAGCTCGGTCGTGACCTGAGGAATGTCGGTGCGCCGCACCAAGCCCATTTGCTCGCAGAAGGTCTCGGCTGAATCACTAGGATCTCGATCTCCATTCACGCGAACCGGAAAGGCGGCCAGCCATTGGCTATAAAAGCTCTGCCGGTCGTTGGGGGACATCCGTGAGGGATCTACCCGCCTACCCTTGAGGCGGTTGGCCGCGAACTGGATTCTCGAGCGCAACAGCGACGTGCCCTCGCAACCGAAGTGGAGCATCATCACCGTCTCACCGCTGCCGGGATCACCCAAAAGCTCGGTTCCCTTCAGTGTCTCTGGATATTCTTGGCCCAATTCGACGAGCAACTCCGTCAGCGCTCCCGGGCCGCAGACCGAATCAAGAACGATCGCGAAATCCGCGTACGTAGTCTTACCGGTGTCCACAGTGTGATGAAAGGGAGGAAGTTCCCGAACTTCCCCGCTGCTTCTAAGCTTACCTCCAAACGGGTCGGCGAGAACAGCGAGAAGCGGTTGCATCAAACGCCCGGGGGAGCCTCCGGTGCAGCTTGACTACAAGGTGGTGCTCAACGCTTTCGCGGACGCGATGGTCGTCGCGGAAAACGATGGGCTGATCAGCTACGCCAATCCCGCAGTCGAGAATCTGCTCGGATGGGGCCCGGCTGAAATCATCGGCCAGCCGCTCACGATCATCGTTCCTCCTGCCGAGCGGCGGGCCTTTGTGCGCGATGCGACTTCGAGCTCATCGACAATCAATGGTCGTGCCGTTCGCCGTACTCTATTGCACCGAGATGGCTCGGAGATCGAGGTCGAGCTGTCATTGGCCACGGTCTTCGCCGGCTCACGCCCTTTGTGGATCGCGGGGCTGCGCGATCTGCGGGACCGGCTCGAGTTGGAAGCAAATGCCCAGCTGTACCAGGAAGCCCAAGAGGCGGTGCGAGCGCGCGATGAATTTCTCTCGGTGGCATCGCACGAGCTCAAGACCCCACTCTGCGCGCTCGCGTTATCGCTGCAGACGTTGGTAATGCGGGCTGATTCAGCCCCCTCCGAAGCTCCCTCTCTGCAAGAGCTGGCGTCAAAGGCAGAGTCGGCCAACCAGGTCGTCCAACGGATCTTGCGTTTGATGGACGAGATGCTGGAAGTCTCGCGAATCACTGGCGGTCGAATGAACCTGGACTTGGAAGAGTTGGAGCTCGCCGGGATCGTCGAGGAGCTGCTGCAGCGCTCCCGCGATGAACTGCAGCGCGCCGGGTGCACCCTTCATTTCCACGCTGAGGATCGCCTGTTGGGGAAGTGGGATCGATTGCGGATCGAACAAATCGTCAACAACCTGCTGTCCAACGCGATGAAGTATGGTCGGGGCAAGCCGATCGAAGTCGGCCTCAGCGGCAGCCCCCAGGCGGCATCGCTCACAGTTCGAGATTGGGGCATCGGCATTCCGGTGGAGGAGCAAGCGCGCATCTTCGAACGCTTCGAACGCGCCGTCACCGCTCGGATCTACACCGGGTTTGGGCTAGGTCTCTGGATCGTCCGCCAGATTGTCGAGGCGCTAGGGGGTTCGATCCACGTCCAAAGCCAGCCGGGAAGGGGCGCCCTCTTCACGGTAAACATTCCACGCGATCCAATCTCCGCCGCCCAGTCGCACTTTCAATCACCCAACCGAACGGGAACTTTATAGCTCGATCAGCCGCATGCGCCGCCATCGCAGCGGCCGCCATCGCAGCTGATCGCGCAGCCGCCGCAGTTGTTCGGGTCGCTCCTTGTGTTTACGCACGCGGCCGGGCCTCCGTCGACAGGACAGCGGGTAGAGGTATTGAGCACGCACGCCGTTCTGCACACGCCCTGCTCACATACCTGGTCCGGCGCGCAGACCATGCCTCCATCCCCGGCGCACCCTCCACAATTGAACGGGTCGGACGTCGGGACGCGACAGTAGCCGCTGCAAAGGATCGAGCCAGGTAGGCAGGCGCAGCCGCCGTCGAAGCAGTCTTGCCCAATCTGGCAAGCGACGCCGCACCCGCCGCAGTTGGTTCGGTCGGTCCGAATGTCCGGGCAAAGCAGACCGCAGGTGGTGAGGTTCGAGGGGCAACTATGCCCGGTGTC
>WNFF01005548.1_pt1 | contig 10489 bp, 12 predicted proteins | sample 5400441 | NCBI WGS metagenome assembly WNFF01 (sample SAMN13153345, study PRJNA577476) | soil metagenome | isolation source: 120 cm saprolite under Douglas fir tree site 2 hole 3 replicate 1 | place: USA:California | collected 2015-04-18
TCAGATGTCCATCGTCACTTGTTTTCGGCCGCGTGCTTCCCCAGTTTTTTCAAAAGCCGCAGCAATGTCAGCCGCTCGTTTTTTGAAAGGATGTCGGCTACATTCTCCATCGCGGCTGCGTGTTCACTGAACCCACGGGAGATCAGCGCCCGTCCCTTCGCTGTCAGGTCAACCCGGCGCACTCGGCGGTCGCCAGGAAGGTCCTTGCGGGAAACGAGCCCTTTTTTCACCAGCCGATCGACCGCCACGCTGATGGATCCAGGGGTGAGCCAAACCCTCGGGCCGATCGTATTCACCGGGAGCGGGCCCTTATGCAAGAGCACCTCCAGGACGCGGAAATCGGAATCGCCCAGTTTCGTCCGTTGGATGCTCTTCGCTGCGTGAGGAATCAGCGCCTGAAAAGCTTTCATAAAAACGAGCCAGACATGCACGCCGGCGGAGTTTTGTCTTTTGGTTTTGCGTTTCCGTTTCATTAATTTGACTTGACGCAGACTATATTGATATCAATATACTTTAACTCAAGTAATCAACTTAACATGAAAATCATCATTGTCATCGCCCGTTTCCTTCTCGGCCTGATTTTTCTAGTCTTCGGACTGAACGGCTTCCTTCACTTCATTCCCAGCTCTCCGCCCTCCGGGACGGCTGGCCAGTTCGTCGGGGCGCTCTTCGTCTCCCATTATCTGGTCCCGATATTTCTGCTCCAAATCATTTCGGCGGTCCTGCTCCTGGTTAATCGCTACGTCCCACTCGCGCTGACGTTACTCGCTCCGATCATCGTCAACATTCTGCTCATTCACATATTGATGCTTCCGAGCGGTCTGCCTCTGGCTCTCGTCGTGACGGTGCTCTGGATCGTTCTCTTCCTGAGCGTCCGCTCTGCCTTCGCCGGTCTGTTCCAGCAACGTGTTCAAGCTTAAATCCCAAGAGAAAGAACAGATGGAAATTGGCGTAGATAGTTTCGTAGCCGCAGCTGTTGACGCGGCAGGCCGGGCAGTCGACCCGGCGCGACATCTGAGCGAGTTGCTCGAAGCGATCACGCTCGCGGACGAAGTGGGCCTCGATGTTTTCGGCATCGGCGAACACCACCGGCGCGAGTTCCTCGATTCCGCGCCCACGATGGTTCTCGCCGCGGCCGCGGCCCGAACCCGCCGTATACGCTTGACGAGCGCCGTCACCGTCCTGAGCGCAGCCGATCCGGTGCGCGTGTTCCAGGAGTTCGCAACGCTGGATCTACTTTCGAACGGAAGGGCGGAGATTGTCGCCGGGCGCGGCTCATTCATCGAAGCGTTTCCGCTCTTCGGGCTAGAACTCGAGGACTACGATTCGCTCTTCGCCGAGAAGCTCGATCTGCTTCTGAACATCCGCGAGCACACGCACGTTCATTGGTCGGGCAAACACCGCGCGGCACTCACCGGCCAGGGAATTTACCCGCGCCCACTCCAAAACCCCCTGCCGGTTTGGCTCGGTGTTGGAGGCACGCCAAGCTCCTTCGTTCGCGCCGCCATGCTCGGGCTCCCGCTAATGGTTGCGATCATTGGCGGCGAACCGCACCGCTTTCGGCCACTGATCGACCGCTACCGCGAGGTTGGTCTGGGCGCCGGACACTCTCCAGAGCAGCTCAAAGTGGGCATTCACTCGTTAGGCTATGTCGCCGAGAATGCGGCGAGGGCGGCAAACGATTTCTTTCCCGGCTATGCGCAAAGCTTTACTGAGATTGGCAGGGAGCGCGGATGGCCACCTATGACTCGCGCGCACTTCGACGCCCAGCTCGGACCGACCGGAGCGCTCATTGTCGGCGAGCCGGAAACCGTCGTGGAAAAAATCCTGCGGGAAAACGAGTCGTTAGGCGGCATTTCCCGTCTCACGTTTCAGATGAGCGTGGCGGCATTGCCCCACGCCAAACTGATGCGCGCGATCGAGCTGCTCGGGACGCGCGTTGCTCCTTTGGTGCGAGCCGCGCTCGCCTCTGAGACAACGGCGGCGCCTCTCCTATCAGATATGCACTCATTTTGAATACCTCCTGTTTGAGATTGTTGTTTAGCGCAGCGATTTGAATGCAGCGCGGTGCTCCCGGTGGTGTTACTCCTTCACTCCTGTTAACGAAGTGCTGAAAAGCTGGTCGGATACATGAAGTAGTGATCGATATGATCTACCAATGGACCGTTTGCCTCCGATTCCGCCTTCACCTTCTGCCATTCCGGATCGGCTTGGAAAGCAGCCCAATTCTTCTCCGCTTCTTGGCGGCTGGGATGCTCGAGAATGTAGATGAACAGGTTCTGAGAATCCGGCGCATTTTCGGGCGACCAGTAACCGATGCTCTTCATGTTGTGCCGTCTGAAGATTGCGTCGGTGTGGTCACCGAAACGCGCTTTCAGAGCATCCATTTTACCCTCCTTGGCGTGATAGAGGCGCAACTCGTAAACGTGGTGCGGCGACTCCGCATTGGACGCGCCGAGCTTAGTGAAAGCGAGCATGACAGTAACCCCTAATAGAAAAGACAAGACATAGAATGGCTTCAGCGTAGGAGCGCTCATTGCGCGATATTTCAGCGAGGTTTGCATGGTTGTTCCTTTCAAGAAGGTTCACTCGTCGTGTTTCCTCGGGCCTCCACCATCGACGAGTATTTTGGTTTTCGGCTTGGTCTCTAACATATTGTTAACCTCGAACAGGAGCTACGATTCGTTAGGCGGATCCCCAGCCAAAGCCATTTCCGCATCAATAGCCGGCAATTCTTCAGTTCGGGTGTCGTTTCCTCAGCAGTCATAATGCACGCTGCACCCGCTCATCGTGTGGGGGGCCCAGGTACGGGAACTCGTCTAGCAGATCGCGATGCGGCCCAACCTTGTCTGTCACCTTTCGGTTCGTGTAGATAGAGAAGAAATGATCGACAACGTCGTCCGTTAGTGTCCGTCCATTGTCCGGATAGCGCACCGGCTCGCGAGGATTGTAGGAAAGAATGTCTGGCAACAACTTTCTCGCGACGCTTGCTGCGTCCTCCGCTGAATATCCGCCCGAGTGTTCCAGTTCGTGTGCGAAGACGCTGATGAAGTGATCATCATTCGCTGGCTCCCCGCTGAGGTATGCCTCTCTCTGTTCTCCAACGAGGAAGACCGCCTGCAATGGTCTTCCACCGCGGTCTGCTTGGACCCAGCCGTCCGCAGTCTTGTCTACCGTGCGAGCCCAAATTCCTACCGCACTGGTTCCCAAAGCCCAGCAATTGAAATGATGCGAGCATCGCAGAAACCACCAAAGCCATGCGGGAGACCAGCGAGAAATGCAGCGAATGGGGTCTGATCTTCACTTTCCACATTTCCGAACGACGTTTGGACTTTGCCTCCTTGGCGCGTTGAAGCGTTGAATCGTTACATCGGCAGAATGCGGAGTCAAAGCGCTGACGAGTGACCCGCCTTCGCTCATTCGTGCTCACTCCATTCTAATTTCTAAATTCTACTTTCTAATTCCTAATTCTCTTCCCCCCGATCTCTCAACTTCTCAACTTCTCAACTTTCGTCCCCCACCTCAAAGATCACTTCCAGTTCAACCGGGGTTCCGAGCGGAAGGCTGGCGACGCCATACACTAGGCGGCACGGATTCTTCTCCTTTCCGAAAACGTCTTGCAGCAACTCCGAAGCGGCGTCAGCGACTTTCGGCTGATCGCGGACGTCTCCCGAAGTGGCGACCGACACGCCGAGCCGGACGATCCGTGTCACTTTGTCGAGCGATCCCAAATGTTTTCTCGCGACAGCGAGGACGTTGAGCGCCGCGAGGTGAGCCGCGTTGCGCCCCGCTTCCACATCGAGCTCCGCACCGACGCGTCCAATAAATTTCGCCCCGCGGCCTTCTGTGGGAAGCATCCCGGTAAGAAAAAGCAGATTGCCCGTCTGCACCGCTTCCACATAGGTGCCGAACGGTTCAGGCGGCGCCGGGAGCTTGATGCCAAGTTCTTTCAACCGCTGCTCGGCGCTGGCCGGCCGAGCGCTTTCGCCCGTTACCATTTGCCAACGTGCGCACCGCCGTCCACGTGCAGCACCTCCCCTGTGATTTGGCGAGCTTCCGTCAGATAAACGACAGCGCTGGCGATGTCCTCAACGGTCGAGATTGAGCCCATCGGCGAAAGCGTTTTCAGAGAATTCTTCGGATCCTCGGCGTGAAGGGGTGTGTCGACGACCCCGGGAGCTACGGCGTTGAATCGAATGTGCTCTTTCGCGTATTCCATCGCCAGGCTCCGTGTGACGGCGTTCAGACCACCTTTCGTGATCATCGAAAGGGAAGCGGTTTCGCCAGCAATTGGATTATCGACCAGCGATGCAGTGATGCTCACGATGCTGCCGCCGGTCTTCTGTGCCTGCATCTGTTTAACCGCAAGCTGCGTGATGTAAATGAAGCCTGCGAGGTTGGTCGAGACGAGAGCGCGAAAGTCGTCTACCGTGTACTCCGTGAACGGCTTCACTGAGAAGATGCCGGCGTTCGCGACGACGGCATCGATTGAGCCGAACCTCTTGATCGCGAGCTCTGCAACTTTCTGCGCCGTCTCAAATTGACCTATGTCGCCGTCGATCAAGGCGAGGTGGTCGGAAGCTGAAAGCTCCTTCGATTTCGTCGCGCTTCGCGCGGTTCCTACAACATCGTAGCCGCGGGCTAGAAATGCTTGGACGACGCCCGCGCCGATGCCTTGCGAGGCTCCCGTAACGACCACTGTCTTCCGATTTCTTGCCATAAGCGGAAACCCGGTCACCCTGTCAGGGCGAACCGCGAAGCTTTGGCTTCGCATCAACAGTTCGCACGCGACGAGCTAGCCGAGCCTATTTTTTCTTGTGAGACTATCTCCTGCGGTGCTCGTCGATCTTTCGATTCGCTGACATCTGACTTCTGACATCTGACTTCTGACATCTGACTTCTGAGGATCTGACATCTGACTTATTGATCCCCCTCCTCTCTTGCGCTTAGCTTTCGCACTTTGAAGCGCGGTCTGCCGTTCATCATTTTTCTCCTGGTCCTGTTCGTCGGGGTGCTCGGAGTTTACATCGACTGGACTTGGAAACGAAAACTTTCGCCGCGCGGTGGACGTTACTTTTTCCATCGGATCGAGCTGGCTGTGCCGTTATTCCGCCAGGGAGACGAAAGGTGGAGTGATGATCCGTTGGGCGGAATCCCGGATAACGGCACTCTCGGCGGCGAAGGCTGCGCGGTGGCCGCGGCAGCGATGGTGCTCAAGTTTTACGGAATCGAGACCGATCCGCAGCAATTGAACTGGTTTCTGACATCCGTTGACGGATACACCGAACGTGGCTGGGTTTATTGGGAACGCGCGGCGTGGTTGTCGCCTAACCGTGTCCGGCACGTGTACGAAGATTTGCCGTCGTATCGGCTGATCGATTCGAATCTTGCCCGCGGCAATCCGGTCATTGTGCGGGTGCGGCTACGAGGTGGCGTCACGCATTTTGTGGTCGTCGCGGGCAAGGACGGGTTCGATTACCTCGTGCGCGATCCCGGAGCAGGCGCTGCCAAAGGTTTTTACCCACTGCGCGAGCTTCGCAGTGACATCGAAGCGCTCCGATTTTACGAGCCACTGGCGAACGCGGACGCGCAGTTCTCGGCACAAAAATAACACTCCGCTTCATCTCATCACTTGTTCGCCGACGGACGAACCGGCCGTGGCGGGTCATTCGTCACTCGTCACCGTTCAAATCGTTGCTTCGCGGCGACGCCCTGTGGCAATTCGAATCGATCGACTCGCCCATTTCACTCGTCAGAAACCCGGCCGGCTCAAACATTAGACCAACGCCGGCCGGCTTACGCTCGGGTCCTCCCGTGTTACATTCCCGCGCGCATGAAAACGAACCGGATCGAAGCGTTCAGCGATGGCGTTATCGCCATTCTCATTACCATCATGGTTTTGGAGTTGAAGGCTCCGCACGATCCGACGCCAGCTTCCTTGGCGAAGATGTGGCCGACCTTTTTTGCCTATGTCCTGAGCTTCATCATCATCGCTATCTATTGGGTCAATCATCATCATCTCATTCACCTCGTGACCCGGGTCGATTCGGTCATTCTTTGGGGAAACATCAATCTGCTCTTTTGGATCTCGCTCATCCCCTGGGTCACGGTTTATCTCGGCGACAATCACGCCCTGCCATTTCCGGTCGCGCTTTATGCCGCCGTCTCGACTGCGGGCGCCATTTCTTTTTTCCTACTGCGCGGATCGATCGCCCGTCATCACCACGAACCCGAGTTCAAGCGGTTGAACAAGAAAATGGCGCGCAAAAATCTAATCGCCATTCTCATCTATATCGCGGCCATCGCCGCGGCCTTCATCTACACGCCGCTCGCCCTGGTCATGATCGCGTTGCCGGCAATGATGTACTTTTTGCCGGAACGTGGGCTCGAGAAATTCGAGCACTCGACCTGATCTCGCAAAACACTTTCTACTTTAGCCTTCGTACTTTCTACTTTCTTCGAATGCACTCGGTCGTATTTCTTCGTGCCGTGAACGTCGGCGGAACCAATCGATGCCAACCGGCGCTAATCGCAAAGCAGTTGGCGAAGTTTGGCATCGTCAACATCGGCGCGGTTGGTACGTTTGTGGTGCGCGAAAATGTCCGCGAGTCGATTCTGCGCGCGGCGATCGCTAAGAAATTGCCATTCAAGTGCGAGATCATGATTTGTCCCGCACGCGACATCATCAAGCTCGCATCCAAGGATCCATTCTCAAAACACCCCGCAGGCGCGGACATAACGCGGTTCGTAAGCGTGTTAGCCAAACGACTTCGCGCGCTGCCTCCTCTTCCTCTCAGTCTGCCTTCTGATCACGACTGGCTGCTGAAGATCATTGCGATCCAGGACCGATTCGTCTTGGGTCTGTATCGCCGGCAGATGAAGGCGATCAGCTACCTCGGCAAGGTCGAGAAGCTCCTGGGCGTGCCGGTCACCACGCGCAATTGGAACACGATCGAAAAAGTCGCGAAAATTCTGCGCGATGCCAAGCCTGGCTAGACGAGTCACCATTTTGGACGATGCTTGGGCGAACGTCTGACCTCAAACTTTGCTACCCATGAACGACTTCTTCGAGGAAGTGCGGCGGCGGAAAGTATATCGAGTTGCGGCAGCTTACATCATTGCGGCCGGATTCATCATTCAGATCGGTTCGGCGGTTTTTCCGGCATGGGAATTGCCGAACTGGACGCTGCGTTTTGTCGTCGTCCTCTTGCTGATCGGATTTCCGATCGCACTAATTCTCGGCTGGGCCTACGACGTCACGCCACAAGGGATTCGTGCAACTCCAACGACATCGGCTCCCGGAACGCATCGTCGCCGTAACCTAATCATGCTGATTGCAACCGGCGTGGTTGTTTCAGCGGCGGCAGGTTTCTTCCTTTTGCCGCGCGCTTCCGCGCACAAGATCGACAAGTCGATCGCGGTCCTGCCGTTCCAAAATCTGAGTGACGAAAAAGAGAACGCCTACTTCGCCGATGGAATGCAGGACGATATACTGACAAACCTTTCCAAAATTGGCGACTTGAAGGTCATCTCGCGCATGTCAGTGATGTCATATCGGGGCGATGGGGTACGCAACGCCCGCGAAATCGGCAAAGCGCTCGGAGTAGCCACACTTCTGGAAGGTAGCGTCCGTCGGGCTGGCAATCGCGTCCGAGTAAGTGTTCAGTTAATCAACGCGGACACCGACGAGCACATCTGGGCGGAAGATTATGACCGTGATTTGACCGATGTCTTCGCGATTCAAACTGATCTCGCGCAAAAAATCGTCTCCACCTTGCGGGCAAAACTCTCGCCTAGCGAGAAAGCACGACTCGATCGCCGGCCGACAGAAAATTCGGATGCCTACTTGTTGTTTATTCAGGCAGAGCAGTATGCCAATGGGCCGGATATGTTTAGCGACGATTCCCGGAAGGCGAAGCAGCTTTTGGAAGAAGCAATCAAACTTGATCCAAACTTTGCCGCCGCCTTCGCCTGCCTCTCAATGGTAGAAAGTTGGGCATATCATACTTTTGATCCGACGCTGGCGCGACGAGAGAGAGCGCGACTGACTGCGGATCAGGCTTTGCACTTGCAGCCCGATCTTCCGGAAGGACACCTCGCCCTCGGGTTCTCTTACTATTATGGGGATCGCGATTATGATCGCGCGCTGGCCGAGTTCGAGATCGCAAAACGCGGTCTGCCCAACGAAGCCCAGGCTTACATGGCGATCGGCGCCATTCAGAGGCGCCAGGGCAAATGGACGGAATCGACAGCGAACTTTGAAAAGGCGTGCGCCCTCGACCCGAAGAACGTGAATTTCCTTTACAACCTCGGATTCAGTTACGTGGCACAGAAGAAGTTCGAAACTGCCGACAAAATCTTCGATCGAGCTCTTGCGGTGTCGCCGGAATCGTTCGGCGCGCGGGCATTGAAAGGAGTGGTCGCGATCTTTTCGAGGGGTGACGTCGATGCGGCCGAAAATCAACTCGCCTTGGCGCCGGCAAGTGACTCAGGTGGTCTGGTTGTATCCATGCGCGTGTGGGTCATGATCCTGCAGCGGAAGTTTCCGGAGGCGCTGCAAGCGATCCAACAATTTCCCAAAGAAGTGTTGGAAACGCATAGTGGCCAAAGCCCGAAAGCTTTCTTTGAAGGTCTCATTTATCAATACCAGGGTGACAAGGCGAAAGCCCAGGCTGCGTTCGAGCGGGCCCGCGTTGTGGCCGAGCAATTGGTGCGCGAAAGTCCGAACGACGCCCCTCTTCGTGCCCTGCTTGGTGAGATTCTCGCGGCGCTTGGGCAGAAAGGCGCGGCCATCTCCGAAGGCAAACGCGCGACGGAGTTGCTACCAGAATCTCAAGACGCCTACGACGGTCCGCAAATCACCGCCGCACTTGCGACAATCTACGCTTGCACCGGCGAAAACGATAAGGCGCTACAGCTGCTCGATCATTTACTTCAGACATCCAATGGCATCACCGTTCCCTTTCTCAAGCTCGATCCCGTTTGGGACCCGCTGCGCAAAGACTCGCGCTTCCAAGCGTTGATCGACAAGTACGCGGCCAGAAAGTGATTCGCGTTCTGCGGAAACGAATATGAAAAGCGCGTTCGGACTCAGCATACCGCAAACGCTCGAGGAAGTGTGCAACCCGCAGCGGATCGCGTTGCTCGTTTACGACATGCAGGTCGGAATTCTCAGTCAGATCAAGAATGCTGACCAGGTTACACGACAGGTTCTCAAGGTTCTCACCGCTGCTCGGGATGCCGGAGTGCGAGTATTCTTCTCGCGCCACCTTTCGCTCTCAAAGGAACTCATGGGCATGTCTCAGTTCCGCATGGCGATGGCCTGGCAACGGACGGATTCGCCTGAACAGGTAAATCCGTGGTTTTTGCGCGATGCTCCCGGATTTCAGATCACGCCGGAATTGTTGCCGCGTCCGAGTGAAGGCGTCTTCGACAAATTGACCATGTCGGCCTTCGAAGGGACTTGGCTCGATTTTGCTTTGCGAGATTGCGGTATTAACGCCTTTATCATTGTCGGCGTTGCGACCGAGATCGGAATCGAACCGACAGCGCGCCACGGCGCTGACCTCGGTTACATTCCGGTGTTGGTTAGCGATGCATGCGGAGCCGGCAATGAGGAAGCTGCCAAACGCGCGATCGAAAACTTAAAATTTATTGGCGATGCGCTGCTCACCGACACGAAAACGATTTGTGAGGTCCTGGCGCAGCAATCCGCTCGTAAGTCGTGAATCTCAACCAACGCTAGGAAAAAATTCTTCGCAACAAATAGTCGGAATTTTGTGTTGTGGGCGCCGGTCCATGTCAGGTCGCACCGTTCCAGTGCTTCCAGAGAAGAACAAAGATCACGTAGTGGGTCACCAACAATAGCGGGACCCAAAACGCTGGGATCCAGTAAGCTGGTCCCATGGCCACGGGAGCATTATGAATTGTGGCCAGAGTGATTGCCGTCACCAGGTCCAGTGTGCCGACGATGTTGAAGAGCCACACTGCCGGCTTGGCCAGCGAAGAGCTGCGCAATACCAATGGAATTGCTACGAACGCGATTACGGCCGTTAGCAAATCGCCGAACGCCGCCGGATAAGCGAATTCCGAGGACAATCCAGGATAGGTGGCGCCGCGAGTCAGGAACATCATTCCCAGATGTCGCGTCGAGTGCAAAAGAAGAATGGGAACAAGAACCTGTTTCGGCCGAAGCCGTGACAGTTGCGGCAGCAAATACAGCCGCGCCGCGACATAGAAAATCGCCGTGTTGGCGACGAGATTTAACGTCAGGACGCGGTCAAAGATGGCTGACATGCTCTGCACCTTTCCAATTGAGGAAACAATAATGTGGTGTTCAACCGTGAAAAGACGTTGCGGACGAATGAAGCACGGCTGACCGAGTTGGCCGCGTTCCAAATCGGTTCGATCGAGCGGAATGGAGTAAGCATCTGAGTGCGCGCGGCTCGTGATCTGGCAAAGAATCAAATCCGCGCCTGGAAGATCGGCA
>WNFF01005357.1_pt1 | contig 10487 bp, 11 predicted proteins | sample 5400441 | NCBI WGS metagenome assembly WNFF01 (sample SAMN13153345, study PRJNA577476) | soil metagenome | isolation source: 120 cm saprolite under Douglas fir tree site 2 hole 3 replicate 1 | place: USA:California | collected 2015-04-18
GACGGCAAAAGCCTACGCCACAGACCCGGACGGGCCTTACGTCTACTATTATCGCTCGTTGTTCACGAAACTGAAAAGGAACGGCCGCATCGAGTTGTTCAAAACGCGCCGTGATCAGCCTGATGATGAAGTGACGCTGGAAATGATCTGCGACAAGTTGATCATTTATGGAACGCCGGAGAGCGTCGCCGACCAGTTGCTGGCTTTTCAGGACGAGGTCGGAAAATTCGGCACGCTATTGTATGCGGGGAAGGACTGGAAGGACCCCGAGCTTGGACGGCAATCCATGATTATGATGGCCGAAAAGGTCATGCCGCGAGTTAACGCCGGCATTTTGAAACAGTCCAACGCCGCAGAGTAGTCCGGGGCCGCTCACCCAACCGCCTTGACCGGCGCCCGCCTGGGGGCCACCGCGGTTCCAAAAACGCGTTCGAAGCCGGCGAGAAAAACGTCCAGTGCATCGCTGATCATCTGTTCCTTGTCCTCGAGCACGGGAGATTCATAGATATACTTGCGTACCCCGTAATAAAAAATTCCGCTGTGAAACACCCAGGCCATTTCCAGTTCGGACGCGGTCGGCTTGCTTTGCACCGGAAGCCCCGCTTCATGGCGACACTCCCTGATGATGCGCGTCAGGATCTTGTCGCGCACCATGCCGACGTACCAGCGGTTGATGTCCAGCCCCTTCAAACCCGAGTAGAGATAGATGCGAAGCCATTTGCGGGTGAAAATCACTTTGGTATACGCATTGTAGAATTCCTGCAACCGATCGCGGATCGGCCGGGAGCGGTCGGTCAGCAGCTTGTCCCAGCCGGTATCGAGCGGCTCGAGATAGACCGTGCGATAGACCTCCTTGATCAAATCGTCCTTGCTCGGAAAATAGCGATACAGCAGCGGCTGGGTGACGCCGAGCCGGCGTGCCAGATCGCGCGTCCCGCCACCGAATCCCTGCTCCGAAAAGAATTCCGTCGCCTTGGCAACGAACTCCTTGCGGCGATCATCCGGCGATAGCCGCTTCTGCTTCGCGCGGGTCCCTCTGGGCGATGCTTTCTTTGTCATGGCTTAGGCGTCGCTGAAACATCGTCAGCGGTGAGAAATCGGCCGTAACCGCCGTGAGCAAACAGCAGCGGCTCCTGCCGGTTGTAGAGATAGGCCTCAACCGCACCGAGGAAAATAACATGATCGCCACCATAGTATCGGTTGGCCGCGCGGCACTGAAAATTTGCAACGCTATCGGCAAGAAGCGGCGCGCCGCCAAGGCCCGGCCTCCATTCAACTCCGGCGAACTTGTCTTCCGAAGACTTTGCGAATCTTGTTGCGAGGGCTTGCTGCGACGCGCCGAGGACATTGACCGCGAAATGGCTGGCGTTCTGGAATATGTTCATGCCTTGAGAAAATATCCCCAAGCTCCACAGCACAAGCGGCGGGTTCAGCGATACCGACGCGAACGAATTACAGGTCAGTCCATAGGGCTTGCCGTCAGCCGTGGCGGCCGTGATGATGGTGACGCCCGTGGCGTAGGTGCCCAGCGCGTTGCGAAAATCCCTGGGATCGATGACCGAACTGTCGCTGGCCAACTCGTTGGCTGGATCCGGACTGATCGGATGCTTTGGCGCGTCGGTCATCCGCCGGCCTCAAAGCGTCAGGTTTTCGGATGGCAGGCCAAGCGCAACACGTCCGTAGTTGGTGCCAGCCGCATCGAAATTGAACGCGAGGTGCGAATTGATAGCGTGGGCGTCACGAAACTGCCGTTGCAATGCTCCTATTGTGAACAGCCCCCGCGCGCCGCTCGCCGAGAACAGCAATGACACCGCCTCGGTGCAGAGATTGACGGAATAAGCCCCATCGCGCCGCAATCTGGTCTTGGCGGCCGTACCTGGAACGTGGCCGTGCCTCGCTTCGGCCATCGCCCCGATACAGGTCGAACGCATGATCAGGCGGGCCGCGTCGATCTTGGCGGAAGCCTCGGCAATCTTGATCTGCGTGCTCTGGAGGTCGGCAAGTTTGGCGCGATTGTAGGTCGAGGCGCGATGCCGCGCGACTTCGACATAATCGTCCAGACAGGCTTGTGCGTTCCCCAAGGCAACGCCGGAAAGCACATAGGGAAACAATGAGAAGACCGGCAGTTCATAAAGTGCATTCGGATTGACGGCGCTGCCGGGCGTCGGGCCACCGGCGAGGTCGCTTACCGCAACCGTCATCGGCTCGGCGACAAAGGCATCGTTGACCTCGACATCGTTCGATCCGGTTCCCCTCAATCCGGTGGCATTCCAGGTGTCCTTGATTTTGTAGTCGCTCTTGTTGAGCAGAAAGATCCGATACTCGATTCCGTCAGCTTCATCATCGGACGAAACAACGCTGGCAAGCATATTCCATTCCGAAGAATCCACCCCCGACGAAAACGGCCAACTGCCACGCAGCACATATCCACCGTCGACTTTCCTGGCCCGGCCGGCCGGAAATATAAAGGAAGACGCAATCAGCGCATCAGCGTTGTTCCAGACCAAGTCCTGGGCGCGCTTGTCGAACATACCCAGCATCCAGTGATGACTTGCGAGATTGGCAAAATTCCAGGCCACCGACGCGTCAGCCTGCCCGAGCGCATCGGCACAATCGACCAGCGCGACGTAATCGAATTCGGAGCCTCCCACTCGCTTCGGCTGCACGATCCGGAACAAACCTGTGTCATGCAAATCGCGTTCGGTTTCCGGCGGCAGACGCCGCAACTCTTCCGTCCGGGCAGCGCGGTCGCGCAACTGTGGAATGAGCGCCTTGGCACGGGCAATCATGGCCGCATAGGCGCGATCGTCCGCATCCGACCCCGAGGACAGGCTTGCATTTGGCTTTCGACCAACACCTGCCATTTTGCGGCTCCTCGCTATCTCGCCCGTCGTGCGGCTTTGAGATGCGGCCGGTCGAGATACAGGGAGGCAGCTAGCCCTTCTTCGTTTTGTTCGGCGAACTCGGTCAGCAGCTTCATCTCGGGAATTCGCGAGCGATCCAGCGTCTCGACGTCAGGCCAGTCGATCTCTATCAGATTTCCGGCGGGGTCGCGCAAGTACATCTGAACGCAGCCGTCCGGCAGTTCGTTCACCGGATTGCGAAATGCCGTCGAGTCCAGTGCGCCCATCGCCTTCGCGGCGTCGTAGGCTGCATGGAAGTCGTCTACATCGACCGCAAAGTGCTGGTAGACCGGAACCTGGTCTTCCAGCTCGAAGATATGCAATTGCAGATCGCCGCAGCGAAGATATTTCGTCTTAAAGCCAAAATTGTAGCTGGGGATGGTCTGCATACCCAACACGGTCTCGTAGAATCTTACCGACTCCGCGAGATTTCTGGTGCCGATTGAAAGGTGATTGAAGCCGGTAACCTTCACCACTCGCCTCCCTCAAAAAGCAAAATGCGCCGCGGCGCGGCTGAAACCTGCTTGACCGGTCGAAGCTACTTGACGATTGTTTATCGCCCGATCACTAATTAAGGCGCGGCCGGCGCTGCCCGTCAATCGAATTCGACAGCTGGGAAACGAACTCTCATGGATAGGACCGTTGGAATTATCGGGCTTGGCATCATGGGAGGCGCGATCGCCCGCAACCTCGTCGATCGTGGATGGCGAGTGATCGGTTTCGATACCGACGCGGCGCGACGAGCCGAGCTTGCACTGGCGAACGTCACAATCGCCGGCGACGCGAGTCAGGTCGCGCGTGACGCGCCCATCATCATGACCAGCCTTCCCACTCCGGCGGCGGTCGCGGATGTCGCGCATGAAATCGCCAATTCCGGTCAGTCGCCGCGGATTGTGGCCGAACTCTCCACGCTCAGCATCGCCGACAAGCGCCGCTTCGAAAGTATCCTGAAGAGAGCCGGCCATATTGCGCTGGACTGCCCCCTGAGCGGGACCGGCGCGCAGGCAAAGGTTCGCGATCTCGTGGTCTATGCCAGCGGCGACAGTCATGCCATTGCCCGTTGTGCAGGGCTGTTTTCCGACTTCGCCAAGCAAAGCGCCGATCTTGGCGCCTTCGGCAATGGCAGCCGGATGAAATTCGTCGCCAACCTCCTGGTAGCGATTCACAACGTCGCGACTGCCGAGGCGATGGTCCTGGCAGAGCGCGCCGGGCTCGATCCGAAAATGGTAGTTGACATGGTCGGCCCGGGCGCCGGCGGCTCGCGCATGTTTCAGATGCGCGCGCCGATGATGGTCGAAGGCATTTATGAGCCCGCGACCATGAAGGTCTCTACCTGGAAAAAGGACATGGCGATCATTGCCGAGTTCGCCGACGATGTTGGCTGCGCAACCCCTCTGTTTACGTTGACCCAGCCCGTCTACACGGAAGCGATGGCGATGGGCCTGGGCGATCAGGACACGGCAGCCGTGTTCGAAGTGTTGAAAAAAACCATCATTACTGGTCCTAAATCCGGCGCTCGAAATCGGAAATAGCCGCGTATCGCGGTTCGGGACGATCGCCGAGCCGCGAGGTGAGACCGACCAAATGAAGCGGCGCATATTCGCAATACCGCACTGCATCAAAGGCATCCGTGGGTTTCAATCCATTCCGTATCCGGCGCCACCAAAATATCCCGGTATACCCGGTCGGTGCGATGGTTATCACTTGATCATTTATAACTTCCGTCCGATAAATCACTCAAACAATAAGAGCAGCAGAACTGATATTTCGTAGAGTTTCGGGGAGGATCCATGACGATATCGCGACGACAATTTGTCTCAAGCGTTGCCGGTGCAAGTATCGCCGGCATGGCGGCCCCCAATCTCGTCTTTGCCCAGAATAATGGACCGATCCGCATCGGTCTGCTGGCGGCCAAGACCGGACCGCTGGCCTCCGGCGGCATCGACATGGAACTTGCGATGGCGATGTTTCTGAAGGAGCGCGAAAACACACTCGCGGGCCGCAAGGTCGAATTGATTGTCGCAGACACCGCCGGCGCTCCGGCCACCGCGCGCACCAAAGCCCAGGAGCTGATTGAAAAGAATAACATCCATTGCATCATTGGCCCGCTCGCAGCCTTCGAGGCGCTTGCGATCGCCGATTACCTCACGGAAAAGGAAATACCCACGCTCGGCGTCGCAGCGGCGGAGGATATGACACAGCGACACCCGAGCCCGTGGTTTGTCCGCTTGACGTCGACCTCGGCGCAATGCGCCTACCCGCTTGCCGATTATTCCGCCAAGGAATTGAAATACAAAAAGATCGTCACCATCGCCGACGACTTTGCCTACGGACATGAAATGTGCGCCGGCTTCCAGCGTAGCTTCGAGGATAATGGCGGCAAGATTATCCAGAAAATCTTCACGCCGCTGGCAACGCCGGACTATGGCAGCTACGTCGCCCAGGTGAAGAGCGCGGATGCCATCTTCCTCGGGACCGCCGGCTCGAACGGATTCCGGTTCATCCGTCAATTCATCGAATATGGTCTGAAAGACAAGATGGCCGTCATCGGCGGCATGACGGCGCTCGATGAATCCGTGCTTCGCAATATGGGCGATGAAGCGCTGGGGATTCTGACCACGAGCTGGTATTCGGCGGAATTGGACAACCCGCTCAACAAGGTTTTCGCAGCGGCATTCCGCAAGCAGTTTAAATACGATCCGGGCTATTACGCCGGGGGCGTTTACGTCACGGCCGAAGTTCTGGAAGCTGCGTTAAAGACCACGAAAGGAAATGTGGAAGACAAGAAAGCGCTGATGACGGCGATCCGCGGCAGCAGCGTGGAGACGGTGCGAGGGCTCGTCAAAATCGACGAATTCGGCAATGCAATCGGCAACGTCTATATCCGCAAGGTGGCAAGAAGCGACGGCCGGCTGGTCAATTCGGTCATCAAGACATATCCGGATGTCAGCCAGTTCTGGACTTATGACAAGACCGAATTCCTGAAGAATCCGGTGTATTCGCGCGACTATCCACCGGCAAAGAACCTGGAGCTATAATCCGTTGCGGAGCGATGGTCTCGCAACTCTCCGAACAAGATCGGCAAACGATGCAGTTTTGGATCATCCAGGGTCTTAACAGCCTGTCGCTTGGTGGTCTGTTGTTTCTGCTCTCGTCGGGATTCTCGCTGATCTTCGGCCTGATGAGACTGGCAAACCTGACGCACGGCGCGTTCTTCATGCTCGGTACGTATTTCGGGGCGATAGCGCTGCGTTCTTACGACGGCTTGAATATCTGGGTGACGGCGCTTGGCGCCGGAATTGCCGTCGCGGCGATTGGCGGCCTTTTCGAACGGCTGGTGCTGACCCGACTGAAGACCAACCCGCTCGGGCAGGTGCTGGTTACGCTCGGCATGTCATTCATCATTTCCGATGCGTGCCTGTTGCTGTGGGGAGGCGACTCGATACCGGTGCCGACGCCGCGAAATCTGCAATCGCCGACGCGGGTGCTAGGTTTCGTGTTTCCAACCTATCGGCTGGTGCTGGTGGGATGCGCCATCGGCGCCGCGGTCGCGCTGTACTTCCTGCTGGAGCGAACACGCCTGGGAGCAATGATCCGCGCCGGCGTCGACGACGGGCAGATGGCGCGCGCGGTCGGAATCCCCGTCTCCAATTTGTTTACCGTGGTGTTTTGTCTGGGCACCGGTATCGCCGGCGCCGGCGGCGTGCTGGGCGGACCGATCTTGTCCGCTTATCCCGGGCTTGATGCCGACATGCTTCCTCTGGCGCTGATCGTTGTTATTTTGGGCGGCATTGGAAGCCTGCTCGGGGCGTTTATCGGCAGCTTCGTCATCGGGTTCATCTATACTTTCGGCACGGCGCTATTTCCAGAGCTGGCCTACATCATCCTGTTCCTGCCGATGATCGTCGTCATTGCGTTCCGGCCCCAGGGCTTGTTTGGGCGCGTCGGCGCATGAAATGGATTGCCGCAGCCCTGCTTGTTATCTTGCTTCTCCTGCTGCCGTCCTTCGCAGGCGATTTCTATGTCAATCTCGCCAGCCAGATCCTGATCGCGGCAATTTTCGCACTCAGCCTCAATCTCCTGGTGGGCTATGGCGGGATGACCTCGCTCGGACACGCCTCATATCTCGGCGTCGCCGCCTACATTTCCGCGCTGCTGACAAGCCGCTACGGATTTGGACACGGGCCGGCCGCCGTCCTTTCGATCGCCGGCACAACCGCGATGGCCGCCTTCTTCGGCGTCATCGCGCTGCGTGCCACGGGCCTGGGCTTTCTCATGATCACGCTGGCTTTGTCGCAAGTGCTGTGGGGGCTTGCCTATCGGATGTCCAATGTGACCAACGGCGACAATGGAATAGCCGGCCTGACCAGACCGATGCCGTTTGGCATTTCGCTCGACAGCGCGGCATCGTTTTACTGGTTCGCGCTGGTTGTGGCGTCGTTTGCGTATCTGATGATGACGATCTTCGTGTCGTCGTCATTCGGATCGTCGTTGAAAGGCGTACGCGACCAGCCGCGCCGGATGGCTGCGCTGGGCTTCAATCCGTGGATGATCCGATGGATCACATTCGTCTATGCCGGCTTTTGGGGCGGCGTTTCCGGACTGCTTTATGTCTATTACAATAAATATATCCACCCAACTTCACTCTCGACCACGAGTTCGGCTGAAGCATTGCTCGGCGTTATTGCAGGGGGTTCGGGAACGCCTGGCGGTCCGTTGGTCGGCGCAGCGCTCGTGCTGTTGTTGAAGAACTACGCCTCGGCCTATATCGAGCGATGGAACATGCTGCTGGGCCTGGTGTTCCTGTTTATCGTTCTCGTTATGCCGACCGGAATCGTTCCCGGTTTCAGCAGGCTTGCGACGGGATTGCGCAGGGGATCGCGATGACCCCGCTGATGTCGGACTATGCACTTGAAGTCATCAATCTCAAGAAGGCGTTCGGCGGCCTTTCGGTAACACAAGACGTATCGCTCGCGATACGGCCGGGCGAACGCCGCCTGATCATCGGCCCTAATGGCGCCGGAAAGACCACGCTGTTTAATCAGATCAGCGGCGATATGCGGCCGAATTCGGGACAGATCAAACTGTTCGGCACGGATGTTACGCGATTTGCGCCCTACGCACGCGCGCATTTTGGACTGTCGCGAACATACCAGATCATTACGCTGTTTTCAGGCGATACGCTCGAACACAACGTCACGCTCGGCCTGCTCGGTTTGCGACCTTTACGCTGGCAGATGTGGCGGCCGTTGTCATTTTACGGCGATCTCGCAGCCGAGGCCCATCGAGTCCTCGATGCGGTCGGCCTATTGCATCTGGCCGAACATCCGGTGTCCGATATTGCTTATGGCGAGAAGCGCCGCGTTGAGTTGGCGATGGCTCTTGCGCAAAAGCCGCGCGTGTTGCTGCTGGACGAGCCGCTGGCGGGTCTTTCAAACACCGAGCGATCCACCGTGAAGTCGCTGATCGCGTCGATACCGCGGGAGACCACCGTGATCATGATCGAACATGACATGGATACCGCCCTTGACCTTGCGGAAACCGTGACCTTGCTGAACTACGGCCGCGTGATCGTCGATGGCGACCGCGATGCCGTGATCGCGGATGAACGAACGCGTGAGGTATATCTTGGCGTCTGACGCGCTCAGTTTGACCAATGTGCATACATTCTATGGCGACAGCCATATATTGCACGGCGTAAGCTTTTCATTGCAGCCGGGCGGCGTGCTGGCGCTGCTGGGGCGCAATGGGGCGGGAAAGACCACCTGCATTTCGACCATCATCGGTTTTCTGAAACCCCGGGACGGCGAAATCAGGCTGTTTGGAGAATCGATCGAAGGGCTCAGTCCCGAACGCATTTCGCAGCTGGGGATCGGTCTCGTGCCGCAAGGACGTCGCATCTTTCCGTCCCTCACGGTTCGGGAAAACCTGGCAGTGGCGCAGCAGCGCGAGAGCGCGACCGGCAAACCATGGAACGTCGAGCGGATTTACACCATGTTTCCTCGGCTGCGCGAGCGCCATGCGCAATTTGCCGGCACGCTGTCCGGCGGCGAACTGCAGATGCTGGCAATTGGGCGGGCGCTGATGGGAAACCCGCGGGTGCTTCTGCTCGATGAGCCGTCGGAAGGCCTTGCGCCGCTGATCGTGGCGGAGGTTGGCCGCACCATCAGGCGCCTGAAGGAAGAAGGACAATCCATTGTTCTCGTCGAACAAAACCTCAAGTTGGCGCTCGACGTTGCGGATCAGGCGGTCATCCTCAATACCGGCCGCTGCGTGTTCGCCGGCAGCGCCAACGACATTTTGAATAATGGGGAGCTGATTGCGCAAAATCTCGGCGTATTTCATGCTCAATAGCCTAACAATCCATTCTCGAGTTGAGGTCAAGCCATGAAAATCGGCGTATGCGGAACTGGACGGATGGGATCATCGATCGCGCAGCGGTTGATGTCGGTTGGACACGAAGTCGGCGTCTGGAATCGTAATTCCGCGAAGACAAAGCCCTTGATCGATGCAGGTGCAAAGCTGTTCGCCTCTGCGGCCGAGCTCGTGGAGGGCTGCGAAGTTGTGATCGTGATGTTGCTGAATGACGCTGCAACCGAGGCGGTTTACCGGGGGCCAAACGGCATTCTGACATCCAAACTCGCCGGCAAGCTCGTGATCGATATGAGCACGGTGCGCCCGGACACGATGAAATCGAACGGTTCTTCGGTATTGCGGCAGGGCGCTGTCTTTGTCGAATGTCCGGTAGGCGGAAGCACCGGCCCGGCGAAAGAAGGCAAGCTGTTCGGTCTGGTCGGGGGTGCGAAGACAGATGTCACCATGGCGATGCCACTTCTTGAGCAATTATGCCGCCGCATCGAACATGTCGGAGCGCTCGGGTCGGGCGCGACGATGAAACTTGCGGTCAATCTGCCGTTGTTGGTGTATTGGCAGGCGCTTGGCGAAGCGCTAGCGATCTGCAAACCGCTCAATCTTCCCGCCGACCGGCTAATCGATATTTTGTCCGACACCGCCGGCACGCCGACCGCCATGAAAGGGCGCGCCACTGCTATCGCCAAGGTATTGGGCGGAGCGCCGATGGGCGAAACCGCGTTCGGCCTTAGCGCCGCGAAAAAGGACCTGGCGACCGCGGTTCAATTCGGCGCGTCAATCCATGCCGAGCTTCCCGTCACGGCAAGCGCCCTTGCCTGCTTCGAGGAAGCGGAAGCTGCGGGCCTGGGCGATGCCGACGCAACCGCAGTTTCCGTGCGCTGGACCCAACGCCCGGCTGCCGCATCTAAATCTTAAATCACATCGGACTTTGACGTCATCACGCCCCCGAACAGCCAATCCAACAGCAGAGACAATGAAATGATCGATCGCAAGAATCGCTATGGCCGCACCGCCGCACGCATCCACGACGCCGACGGCCTCGCCCGGCGCCCGTCGTCGGCCACGATCGATATTCACGCGCACATCGTAGTTCCCCAGGCCGCCAGGCTGGCGCAACCGCATATCGATATCAGCCGGATGCCGCTCGCGCATTTTGCGGATGCCGCCAGCAAGAAAATCAATGCGCAGCAGGAGAATGACGTTCGCGAAGTC
>WNFF01010326.1_pt2 | contig 10487 bp, 8 predicted proteins | sample 5400441 | NCBI WGS metagenome assembly WNFF01 (sample SAMN13153345, study PRJNA577476) | soil metagenome | isolation source: 120 cm saprolite under Douglas fir tree site 2 hole 3 replicate 1 | place: USA:California | collected 2015-04-18
CGCCGTCTGCCCGCCGAAGCCCAGCATGAGTGCATCCGGCCGCTCGCGCTCGATCACCTGCTCGACGAATTCCGGCGTGACCGGCAGGAAGTAGATCCTGTCGGCGAGCCGCTCGGAGGTCTGGATCGTCGCGATGTTGGGGTTGACCAGCACAGTGAAGATCCCTTCCTCCTTCAGCGCCTTGATTGCCTGGCTGCCCGAATAATCGAACTCCCCCGCCTCGCCGATCTTGAGCGCGCCGCTTCCGAGGATCAGGACCTTGCCGGCCATCGCGCTCATCGGACCAGGCTGAGGAAATTGTCGAAAAGATACTGGCTGTCCACTGGCCCCGGGGCCGCCTCCGGATGGAACTGCACGCTCAGGAACGGTCGCGAACGGTGCCGCATTCCCTCGTTCGACCCATCATTGGCATTCGTGAACCAGGGCTCCCATCCCTCCGGCAACGAGCTTGGGTCGACGGCGAAGCCGTGGTTCTGCGACGTGATGAAACAGCGCCCGGTTCCTGCTTCGAGACAGGGCTGGTTATGGCCGCGGTGGCCGAATTTAAGCTTGTAGGTTCTCGCTCCCGCCGCGTGCGCCAGCAGCTGATGCCCAAGACAGATGCCCATGATCGGGCGGTCGAGGCGCATGGCACGCTCGATATTCCGGATGGTCGTGGTGCAGACGCCGGGATCTCCCGGCCCGTTCGATACCAGCACGGCGTCGAAGTCCTCGGCAAGGAAATCGTAGTCGGACGGTACCCGAACGATGGTCAAGCCCCGGGCACGGAGGTTTTCAATGATGCTCGACTTGCATCCGCAGTCGACCACGACCACGGTACGCTCCCCGCCCGGATAGATGACGCGCTCTCGAACGCTGACCGCCGCAACCAGGTCACGCCGGTTCGGATCATCGAAGGGCACATCGTCTGTCCCGACCACGATCTTGCCGAGCATGCTGCCCTGCTCCCGCAGCCGCTTGGTGAGCGCTCGCGTGTCGACTCCGGCCAGACAGGGAATTCCTTCCTGCCGGAGCCACTCCGGGAGGCTGTCGCAGGCCGTCGCGTGACTGTAGCCATGCGCCAGCTCGGAAACGATGAGCCCCGCCGCTTGAATTCTGCCGGACTCGAAAGACAGATCGGTGCCATTGCGCGCCGGCACGCCATAGTTGCCGATAAGCGGATACGTCAACACCAAGATCTGGCCGCTGTAGGAAGGATCCGTCAGCGCCTCGGGGTAGCCGACCATGCCGGTGTTGAAGACGATTTCTCCGGCCACGGACTTCGGGAACCCGTACAGCCGGCCAGCGATCGTCGTTCCGTCTTCAAGCACGAGCCGTGCGGCAGGTGGCTTGCGCTCCATGTTTCATTACCCCTTCCAGCCGGATTCGGTTCCACCGCCCAAGATAGTGGGGCGTTTGCCGATCCGATGCCGCGTGAGCCTGTATCTCGCTAATCCGAATGGACTATGCGCCGGCGTGGGGCCAAGGACGGGCGTTCAATGACGTCTACGTATGCTTATCCGAATGCCGAACGAAGCCCCTTCGAACCGATCTTTTGGTTCAGTGTTTACGGTATTTTTCACGCTGGTCGGCGTCTGGTGGCTGGCACCGCTCAACCGGGCGTGGATGCGATTCGGCGAGCTGCTCCATCGCATCGTCAGCCCGATCGTGCTCGGCGTCATTTTTTATGGCGTGTTCACGCCGGTCGGGCTGGTGATGCGCATGGCCCGGCGGGACGCCATGAAACGGCGGTTCGAGCCGGGGGCCCCGACCTACTGGATCGAGCGCCGCCCGCCGGGGCCGGCCGACGACAGTTTTCAAGACCAGTTCTGAGGAGACGCGGAATGATGTTTCTCGGGGAGCTGTGGAGATTTCTCAGGGTGCGCAAGAAGTTCTGGCTGCTGCCCATCATCATGATGACGCTGGCGCTGGGAGGGATACTGGTGCTCGCCCAAGGCTCGGCGGTGGCGCCGTTCATCTACACCTTGTTTTAAGAGCGCGATGCGCTTCCTCGGCCTGTCGGCCTATTACCACGATAGCGCCGCGGCGCTGGTGCAGGACGGGGAGGTAATCGCGGCCGCGCAGGAGGAGCGGTTTACCCGGAAAAAGCACGACTCCCGGTTTCCCCACCACGCCATCCGCTCCTGCCTGGAAGCGACCGGGACGCGCCCCGGCGACATCGACGTCGTGGCGTTCTACGACAAGCCATTCCTGAAATTCGAGCGTTTGCTCGAGACCTACCTGGCTTTCGCGCCGCGCGGATTCGCCTCATTCCGGCAGGCCCTGCCGCTGTGGATCAAGGAGAAACTGTTCCAGCGGCGGCTGCTGGTGAACGAGCTCGCGGAGCTCGATGACGCGGTCGATTGGGAGCGGCGCCTGTTGTTTTCCGAGCATCATCTGAGTCACGCCGCCAGCGCTTTTTTCCCGTCGCCGTTCGAGCGTGCCGCGGTGCTCACCATGGACGGGGTGGGCGAATGGACCACCACCTCGCTTGCCCTGGGAAAGGGACGCGACCTGAAAGTCATCCGCGAGATCCATTTTCCGCACTCGCTCGGATTGCTGTACTCGGCTTTTACCTATTACACGGGATTCAAGGTCAACTCGGGCGAATACAAGGTGATGGGGCTCGCGCCGTACGGAGACCCCAAGTATGCGAACGTGATCCGGGAGCGTCTGATCGACGTGAAGGAAGACGGCAGCTTTCGCCTCAACCTCGAGTACTTCGAGTATTGCACGGGGCTGACCATGACCAACGGCCGTTTTGACGAGCTGTTCGGCGGCCCGCCGCGCAAGCCCGACGCGCCGCTCACCCAGCGGGAGATGGATCTTGCAGCATCGATCCAGGCGGTGATCGAGGAGCTGGTGCTGAAGCTCGCGCGGGGCGTAGCGCGGGAAACCGGCGAGAGAAACCTGTGTCTCGCGGGCGGCGTAGCGCTGAATTGCGTCGCCAACGGCAAGCTCCTGCGCGAGCGATGCTTCGACCGGCTGTGGCTGCAGCCCGCGGCCGGTGACGCCGGCGGAGCTCTGGGCGCGGCGCTCGTCGCCTATCACTTGTTCAAGAAGCAGGGTCGACACATCAACGGCGCCCTCGATGGAATGCATGGGGCATACCTCGGACCCGAATACGGGCAGGCCGACATCGAGTCGCGCCTCAGCCGGGCAGGCGCGGTTTTCGAGACCGTCGACGACGAGACGTTGCTCGACGCCTCAGCGGCTGCGCTGGCGGAGGGGAAGGCACTCGGCTGGTTCCAGGGAAGGATGGAATTTGGCCCGCGCGCGCTCGGCGCCCGCTCGATCCTGGGCGATGCGCGTTCGCCGACGATGCAGAAGATGCTCAATCTCAAGGTCAAGTATCGGGAGTCCTTTCGTCCGTTCGCTCCCTCGGTGCTCAGCGAGGACGCGGCCGGGTGGTTCGATCTCGACGTGGAAAGCCCATACATGCTGCTCGTCGCCGACGTAGCCCGGCCGCACCGGATCCCGATGACCGAGGAGCAGAACCGGTTGTTCGGGATCGACAAGCTGAATATTCCGCGCTCATCGATTCCCGCGGTGACGCACGTTGACTATTCCGCGCGCGTCCAGACCGTCCACCGCGAAACGAATCCCCGCTATCACGCGCTCATCGACCGTTTCAAGGGTCGTACCGGCTGTCCAGTGATCGTCAATACCAGCTTCAACGTGCGCGGGGAACCGATCGTGTGCATGCCCGAGGACGCGTTCCGTTGCTTCATGGGCACCGAGATTGAAACGCTCGCCGTGGGTAACTGCTTTCTCAAGAAAGAACAGCAGAACTCCATGCTCAGGCAGAACTACGAGAGCAAATTCGAGCTCGACTAACTCGACCGGGAAGGGTCACTGACGAATGGGCGCATCGGGCAGAAGCCGCGCCGGCACGGCATGGGTGTTTGTGCGGAACGCAATTCTGATCGGCTTCCTTACGGTGCTGTTGATGGAGCTCGCCCTGAGGACCCTAGGTTTCTCTCGAGCGGTGTTCTATGAACCTGATTCACTGGTCGGCTGGTCGGGGCGCCCGGGGGCGCAGGGCGTCAACCTCGACGAGGGGAGCGCGGAGGTGCGTATTTCCTCCGCTGGCGTGAGGGATCGCGAGCATAGCGTCGTGAAACCCGCGGACGTCTGGCGTCTAGCCGTGCTTGGAGACTCATATACCGATGCGCTGCAGGTAGCCGAGGATAAACGCTTTACGTCTGTGATCGAGCGCCTGCTGGCCGAGTGCGATGCGGGCGGCGGGCGCCGCGTGGAAGTGCTCAATTTCGGCGTATCCGGATTTGGCACCGCCCAGGAGTATTTGCTCCTGCGAGACCGCGTGCTGCGTTACGCACCCGATGTCGTCGTCCTGGCGTTGCTTCCGGGTAACGATATTACGGACAACGTGCGTGCTCTCGACCCAAGCCTGGCGTCTCGCCCATACGTGACGCTGAACGGCAGCGGTCAGATCGCGTGGGACCGTTCGTTTGAGGGCACCCGGTCTTTCCGGATCAAGTCGAGCATCATCTATCGTGCGTTATTGAGCGCGTCGGATTTTTCCAGGGTCGTACAGGCTGCGTTCTTCGTCCGCGATCTGTGGCGCTACAAGCGTTTCGTTGCCGCGGATCAGGAGGAGAAGCAGGGGCAACTGGAGAAGGCGGGCGAGCCGGGGCTGTCGGCTGGAGTCTACGCTCCGCCGCGCACGCGGGAGTGGCAGCAGGCATGGAACATCGCCGAGAGACTGATCGAGGAGGTGAGCAGCTTGACGGCACAAAGCGCGACGCGGTTCCTGCTGGTCACGCTATCGAGCGGAATTCAAGTAGATCCGGACTTGAAACGGTCCTCCAAGGTGGCCGAAAGGCACGGCGTGGCGGACCTTTTTTACGCAGACGATAGATTGCATGCGTTTGCCACTCAGAGAGGTATCGAGGTTTTGAGTCTGGCGCGCCCCCTGGCGGAGTATGCGCGGCGGAACAACATGTTTTTGCATGGATTTCCCGGCAAAACACGGACGTTGGGCATGAACATGAATGTACTGGGGTCCGGCCACTGGAACGAGCGGGGGCATCAAGCGGCGGGCGAGATGATTGCCCGATATTTCTGCCAGCGGCGAGCAAAATCCGTCTTGACCCTGCCGACTGCCTCTTCGCTACCGTTCCCGCGCATTGCGCGCGACGCATCACTGCGAACGAGGTGACTCGAGTGGAACTCAAACGCGAGCATTATCCGGACACCAGCATGACGAAGGCGACAATATTGCTTTGCGGCCCACCGGTATCTGCCTTGGGAGGAGGGCCGACGCATATGAGAAATTTGATTGCCTCAGCGCTCAGCGATCGGTACACGATCATCCATTTCGAGAGCGGCAGTCGGGGGACAGAGAGCCCGGCGCGGGACGAAGGCGCGTCGGCGAAAATATTTCGAGTCATTACGAGTCCGTTTGCGCTTGCAACATTCATAGCGCGGTTCTGGCCAGCGGTTGTGCACCTCAATAGCGCCATCGATCACAGAGCGTTCTGGCGCGATCTGGTATACCTTTTCGTCAGCAAGCTGTTCGGACGCAAGGTCGTATTGCAGTTGCATGGAGGCTCGCTTGCGGAATTCTGTGGGACGCCGGGGATGCGACGAATCGCACGAACCGTGTATTCGATCCCCGATGCGCTCGTTCTATTGGCAAATTCCGAGAAACGAGACAGCGGCAAGGTACGCCGAATGGCCTTCATGGGGCGCCTCATACGGCCGAAGGGAATGTTCGAGGCGATGGAGGCTGTGCGGATCTTGCGTGCCGAGGAAGGCTTTCGCGATGTCGAGTTGTGGATCGCCGGATCGGGTCCGGCGAAGGAGGAGATCGAGAGCTGGAATCGGGCCCACGGCATGGACGGGTGCGTAAAGGTCGTCGGTCCCATCTTTGGTCGTGACAAGATCGAGTTCCTCCGGCAAGCGGACGTTTTTGTATTCCCCACTTACCACCCGGAGGGACTGCCCTATGCGATCCTGGAGAGCCTCGCGGCTGGGACGCCTGTGATCGCGTCCAAGGTCGCCGGCATCCCGGACGTAGTGGTCGATCGGGTGCACGGAATATTGATCGATGCGAAAGATCCTCGGCAGATTATTGACGCGGTGCACGAGCTCTCGCGTTCTGAAGCGGATCTTCGGGCGATGTCCCGAAGTTGCACCATTTGGGCGAAACAGCAACTGGGTCTGGAAAGATTAGCGAGGCAGTTTGGGGATCTATACGAAAACCTGCGAGCGTGACGGTGCAATGTGAGCAAAATCCGTCTTGACTCTGCCGACTGCCGCTTCGCTACCGTCATCGTCCACAAACAGCCGGTGCCAGATTTCCAGGACCAGCATCAGCCAGATCCCTTGCTCCCGATCGACGCGGCGCTGGACATGATCGCTCACGATGCCGCGCACCACGTCAGCGTTGTAGTAACCCCGGTCCAGGCAGCGATCGGAAAGCAGCACATCGTTGATCAGGCCACGCCACGGCCCGGCGAACCAGCGAGTGAGCGGAACGGTGAAACCCACTTTGCGGCGGTAGATGGTCTCCTGGGGAATGTAGCGCTCGGCGAGGCGCTTGAGAACGATCTTTGAGCGCAACCCGCTGACCTTCAGGTGCTGGGGCAGGCGCGCGGCGAACTCGACCAGCTTGTGGTCGAGGAACGGCACGCGAGCCTCGATGCTGGCGCCCATGCTCATCCGATCGCTCTTGACCAGGATGTCGTCCACCAGTCGGGCGTGAATGTCGCAATAAAGGAAGCGATCGAGGGCGCTGCTGCTGTCGCAGGTATTGACGAGTTCGTGGAACGCTTTTGCCAATCCGCCGTCACCGATCTGGTTTCGCATCGTGTCCGAAAGCACGCGCGCCTGGAGCTCCGTGTCGAAACCCCCATACCACGACGCGAAGCGGCGCGGCAGATCGGATATCGCGAGGATCTCCGCCATGCTGCGCAGACGCCGGCCCCCGAACGGCAGGCCGCTCGCAATGCCGCGCAAGAGACCACTGCGGACCCCGGCCGGCATCCAGTCGAGCGCCGCGGAAAACCGATCGAACAGGTACTTGGAATAGCCGCCGAATTGTTCGTCGGCCCCCTCTCCACAGAGCATCACGGTCACGTGCTTCTTCGCCTCGCGGCACATGAAGTAGGTGGGGATCCCCGGCGGCTCCCCCATTGGTTCGTCGTAGATCCAGGCAAGGAAGGGCAGTTCCTCGGCAAAATCCTTGAAGCCGACCGTGATCTCGTGGTGCTCCGTGCCGTAGCGTTCCGCCACCTTGCGCGCGTAGCCGAGCTCGCTGAACTCGGCGATGTCGTACCCGACGGAAAAGGTCTTCACCGGAGCCGGATCTCCCCTTTCCCGGCGCAGGGTCTCCATCAGGGCGACCACGACGCTGCTGTCGACGCCGCCGGAGAGCTGTACGCCCAGCGGCACATCTGACATCAACTGCATCTCCACCGTGCGCTTCAACAAGGCGTCCAGTTGCTCGGTCGCCTCCTCGAGGCTGATTTGCTCGGATCGGTAGCTCACATCCCAGTAACGCAGTGGCTCCGCCGGCAGCCCGCCATGCACGGTGAGCTCCATGCAGCACCCCTCGGGCAAGCGTGACAGTCCCTCGAACAGGGTGGCCGGGCGGGACACGTAACGGGTCACGAGAACCTGGGCAATACCTGCCCGGTTGACCTTGCGGCCGCGCAAGGCCGGGTGACGCAACAAGGACTTCATCTCGCTCGCAAACAGCAGCGCATTGCCATCGCTCCACCAGTAGAGCGGCTTGACCCCCATCGGGTCACGCGCGAGCGATAGAGTGCGCTTGGCGACATCGTAAAGAGCGAAGGCAAAGATGCCCTGCAGCCGCTCCGCCAGACCCCGGAGCCCCCACTGCTCGTAGCCGTGGACGAGCACCTCGGTATCGCTGCGGGTCTTGAAGCGGTGCCCGTGCGACTCGAGCTCTGCGCGCAACTCGACGAAGTTGTAGATCTCGCCATTGAAGACGGTCCAGACCGTCCCGTCCTCGTTGCACATCGGCTGGTCGCCGGTGTGAAGGTCGATAATGGCGAGGCGTCGATGGCCGAACCAGCAGAGATCGTCGGCGGAGCGCCACTGGCCTTCCCCGTCCGGTCCCCGCCGGCGGATCGCCGCCAGCATCTCCCTCGCCACGTCAGCTGAAATCGGCGGGGAATTCCCAGGGCGCAGTCGCAGATAACCCGCAATCCCGCACATAGTGCATTACTCCATTCGCCTCTGCGACCTTCCCGCACCCGCGCGGCGGATCAACCGATCTTGAACGGGAACCGCGGCTCCATCGTGACGATGCGGCGCTCCGTGATGGACCGCTTCGCGGCGAGCAGCGCCTGCGCCGACACGAGGAAGCTCTCGGTGTAGTCCACTGCACCGGGCGTGCCGGAAAACTGGGCGACCATCGCCTGAAGCATCGCCTTCTGGCCCAAGTCGGGCTGGAACTGGCGCATGCCGCCGCCGAGGCCGCCGCGAAGGATGAGCCGGCGAAAGCCGGTGATCCGAGCCGAGCGGCCGCCACCGAGGATTTCTATGGTTTCGCGGTCCAAACCTTTCTGGCTGCCGCACACGTAGTGCACCACTCCGAGGCTCCCGTTTGCGAAACGCAGCGTGATCGCCCAGCTTTCCTCGCGGCGTCCGGGGTCAGGCGTCGCGAATGCGCTTACGTCGACCGGCAAACTCTGGGCAAAGTAGATCGCGAGATCAATGAAGTGGCAAACGTCGCCAAAGAGAATCCCGCCGCCCTCTACCTCGTCGTGGTACCAGCTGTCCGCGGGCACGGCCGCGGAGCGCACAGTGCAAGTTATCTGCCGCACCTCGACGCCCTTGAAGTGAGCGAGCGCACGCTGGCTGAGCAGACTGAAGCGGCGGTTATGGCCGATCCACAGCGTCGGGCCGTCCGCGCCGCGCTTGCCGAGCACCGTGGCGATCGGTGCAAGCTGCTCCTCGGTCATGGCGAGCGGCTTCTCGACATAGGCATGCTTGCCGCCTTCAAGCGCTGCCAGGGCGTAGCGGGCGTGGCTGTCATGACGAGTAGCCACCATGATCGAAGTAATCTCTGGATCGCGAAGCAGCTCGTTCGCATCGGTTGTGGCCTTGCGGAATCCGTACCGCTTGGCCAGTGCCTCGGCGTTCGGGCCCTTCGTCGTGCAAATGCCCTCGAGGCTCAGGCCCGCGAGCGACGGGAAACACGGCATGAGCATGGACTTCGCGTAGTTGCCAGCGCCGATCTGCCCGAGTCGCACCGCGCCGCGCGGCTTGCCGTCCCCGAAGGTGAGCGTGCGCGGCTGCAATTCGAACGCGCCTCTTTCGGGCTCGGGGTACTCGAACACGATCCCTACTGCGTGACTCAGCTCGCCGCTTGCAATCTTGTCGAACACCGAGATCGCTTCTGAGAACGGGAACCGGTGGGTGATGAGCTGCGGCACTGCGAGCTTACCCTGCGCGATCAGATCGAGAAAAGCCTGCATGTTGCGGTTGGCCGTCCAGCGCACATAGCCGATCGGGTACTCCTTGCCACGCGAGAAATAATCGGGCTCGTTGATGCCGGCCCCCATCGCGCGGCTGAACATGAAGTCGATCTCCTTGCCAAACCAGGCACGCCAGTCCAGCTCGATCGCGGTGTTGCCAAGGCAAACCACCCGGCCGCGGTCGCGCACCAGCTCGGCGGACAGCTCGATTGGACCGAGGTCCTTGGTCGACACGGTGAGTATCACCGCATCCACGCCGAGCCCTCCGCTCATGCGCAGGGCGTGATAGAGGGCCTCGTCCATCTCGGGGCCGCAGGCGGCTTCGGCGCCGTTCTGCACCGCCAGCGCGCACTTACCCGGGTCAAGGTCTACTCCCATCACGCGGCAGCCGTTCGCGCGGCAAAGCTGCACTAGGAACTGCCCGAGCAGCCCGAGCCCGATGATCGCCACGCTTTCGCCCAGCTCGAGCTTCGCCTGGCGTATCGATTGGAGCGCGATCGCGCCCACGGCGCTCGAGCTGGCAGCTTCGAGGCTCACGTTGGCAGGAACATGCGCCACGAGATTCCGCGGCACGGCGTTGTACTCGGCGTGCGTCGCCACTCCTTCCCCGATGCACGCCACGCGGTCGCCCACACGGAACTCGTTCACCTGCGCGCCCGCCGCCACCACGGTTCCGGCGCAGCTGTAGCCGAGGGTGGTCGGGGCCTTGAGGCGCTCCCGCACCTTGCGGAGCGTAGGGATCAGGCCCTGCTCCCTGACCGAATTGAGTACCAGCCTGACCTGATCGGGGCGCTCGATCGCCTTCTCCGCGAGGCTCATGCGGGCCTGCGAGATCTTCATCTTTTCGGTGCCCACGCTCACGAACGAATAATGATTCCGCACGAGCACGTCGCCGGAGCCGGGCGCGGGGATGGGCACTTCGCCGATGTCCAAGGTGCCGTTGCGCAGGTAGTGGCGGGCTTGCTTCACATCGTCCTCGAAAAGACAGCGAGGGGAAAAAATGCGCGCGTCAAGATGATAGTCGGTTCAGATCAG
>WNFF01012798.1_pt1 | contig 10487 bp, 10 predicted proteins | sample 5400441 | NCBI WGS metagenome assembly WNFF01 (sample SAMN13153345, study PRJNA577476) | soil metagenome | isolation source: 120 cm saprolite under Douglas fir tree site 2 hole 3 replicate 1 | place: USA:California | collected 2015-04-18
CCGGGCGAGCCTGGCAGATCGCCTCGTTCACCTCCGTGACCTGACCGACCAGGTCCCGGAACCGCTCGTACTCCGCGACCTCCCGCCGGGCCTTCTCCAGCTCCGGACCCGGCTTCAGGTGCACCGCCCGCGTCCGCCCTCCCACCTTCCGCGTCAGGTTCCACTGCGGCCCGTGACCGCGATGACCCGGGGCAGCGCACGCGCAGCCTGGCTTGCCGCACTTACGGCGCACCTCGTTCAGCGACCCCCGCCGGAAGTCCCCGACCTGGCCCAGCTCCCGGTACAGCTCCTCGCGCCGGCGCTCGAGTCCCGCCAGCTCATCAGCACCCTCCAGCACGCTGCCTCCCATTCTGAGTGACTAACTACACTCAGAATAGGCTCACAGCCAGCCACAACCAAGAACCCCTACAAAACTGACGCGCACCCCCCCGGCCCACACCACCCCCACGCCGGGCGCCGCCGCACACTGCACACCCAAGCCAGCCAGACCACACCGCCGCCCAGCCAGCAGCCAGCAGCTGACGACCCCCGGACCGCCCGGCCTGCACTCCTCCGGCCGGCGGCGACAGCGCGTCAGCCGCGATCAATGCGTGCGCGCGGGCCGGCCGCGGTCACCACGCGCCCGGCCGCGAGTCCTTCACCCGCCGCCCACGCCATTACCCTGGCGACCTGCCAGTCAAGATCAGACCGCTGGCCTGCGGAGGAGACACGGGCGTACACAGCGACAAGCCCCGCAGAAACAAGAACAGGAACAGCGTCCACCAGGATCAGCCGGCCCGCACGCCTCGCCGGAACCAGCAGCCCCACCCGGGGAACCAGTGGCACGCGATCACGGGACGGACACCCTGCCGCCGCACTCCGCGGAGCGGGCCGAACATGTTGCGCCCCATGATGGTGGCGCCAATGCCTGCATCGCCCCGCGCGGCGAACTCGTCGTCGATGCCCTCGCTACCGCCGTCCAGGCCGCTCATCTGACGACCGGTGCGGGTCGCGAACACCCATTCATGCAGCGCGGGACCTCCCACGCCGAATGGGTTGTCGAGGCTCTGGTCAGGTCCGGCCGCGTACCCGTCGATCGAGATCGCGAGGCTGTGCACGCGCAGCTTTGGCATTGATGTCTCCCTGTACTCGTGAGAGCGGTTTGTCGGACGACGCCGGCACCGCCGAGACCGCGACATCCCGTCAGCCTCACGGACCTTCGTGTTCAGACTAAAGACCCGGCGCTAACCCAGAACTCATCGGCCAGCTAAATAGCCAGGTGCCGCGGTTACGCGCGCTGCTGCGCCGGGCGGGCCAGGCCGAGGGCAGCCTCGACTTCCGCCACGGCCGCGGGCAGGCTCGGCAGGAACTGGACAGCGTCAGGAATCCCGGCGGGGTCCCACCCGGGGCCGCCGACGAAGATCCTGGGGCGGCTGGGATGATCCCGCAGGTCGGCAAGGGGAGCCGGGTCACCCGTGGCGGCGGTCTGCGACCAGAGGAAGACCACGGCCGGGTGGCTGCGCCAGATCGCCTCGCCCAGCGCGCGGAGAGGAACGCGGGCACCGAGCATCCGGGTGGCGACCCCCTCCTCCGCCAACGCGGCCGCCAGCACATGCAGGGACATGGTGTGCTGCTCATCCTCGGCACAGGACAGCAGCACCGGTGGGTGCTGGGCCGGCCGGGACAGCGCCGCGGAGGCCTCGGCCAGGACGTCACACGCGGCGGCCGTCAAGACATGCTCGACATCGATGAGGCTCCCTGACTTGCGCTGCTGATCGCCTATCCCCGCAATCAGGGGAATGAGGAGGTCTTCCCAGGTACCGATGACCCCGTCGCAGGCCACGGCCACGCGGATGATCTCCACGATCAGGTGAGCGTCCAGGGCCATCGCCGCATCAGCCAGCTCGCGCACCGCAGCCGAGGAGCCGGGAATGATCAGATCGCGCGGCACAGAGGCATAGCCGGGCGACCAGCGCCGGGCGGGGATCGTCGATCGATCACCGGGAGCTCCCGGTGCCGGGGCGTGTTCGGCCAGGACCACCCGCGCGGCTTCGCGGGGTGGCATGCCGGCCGCGATAAGGCTGCGCATCTGCGCCAGGTACGCGACGTCCTCGGCCGTGTAGAGCACGTGCCCACCCGCGTTGGGCCGGCCGACCGCGACGCCGTAGCGCCGGCGCCACGAGCGCAGCGTCGAAGGAGCCAGACCGAGGCGGCGCGCCACCGCATCCCCGGTCAGCGCGGACTCATCTGCCATGCAATACCCCCGATGCCCCAGGTTACCGAGAAATAGCCACGAAGAGTATGCGTGAGATCACAATATGAGACCAAGCTCGCGGCTGGCGGCTCACCCCCGGGGCGCCCAGTGACACGTTTCGACCAGGGGCAACGAGGGGGATGCCGATCTTCCCAGGCAGGCCCGGTGAACCGCCGCGGGTAGATCTTGTGGACTCCTTGCGGCTTGAGGAACTTCGCCCGGATGGGCCGCCGGGGCGGCTATGGTGCAATAGCCGGCGGGGCTGACGGTCCCCCGCTCCCCAAGCAGCCCCGCCGGCACTATGCCCGGGTGGCAATGACACAATCGCTCGCAGCGTCACCGGCACTGGGCCGGCGCGAATGGGACTGAGAGACGCAGGCAAGCCAGTCATGGTTCCGCTCACCGGCATACAGCACGAGATCTCCGCGGGCGACTACCGGGCCACTGTTACCCAACTTGGCGCGGGGCTGCGGGCACTGCATTACCATGGCCGGCCGGTCATCGGGGAGTACGGCCCGGACGTGCTACCGCCAGGTGCCTCCGGCCAGCTCCTCGCTCCCTGGCCGAACCGCGTGGATGGCGGCCGCTACAGCATCAACGGCACCCGATACCAGCTAGACCTGAGCGAGCCTGCCAACCTTAACGCCATCCACGGGCTAACCCGGTGGGACGGCTGGGAGGTCGCGGCGCTCACCTCGGAGGCAGTCCTCCTGCGGCACGTCCTGCTCGGCCGGCAGGGATACCCGTTCTGCCTGGATATCGAGGCCGAATACCGGCTTGCCGCGGACAGCGGCCTGCAGGTCAGCGTCACCGCGCGCAACGCTGGCTCGACACCCGCCCCGTACGGCACCGGTTCGCACCCGTACCTAGCCGCGGGCACACCCGTTATCGACGACTGCGAGTTGATGCTGCCCGGCGGGCTGTGGCTGCCGGCCGACGAACGGGGCATCCCGTCCGGACCCGTGGAGGACGTGGCGGGTACCCCGTACGATTTCCGCGAATCCCGGCCGATCGCCGCGACGCGCCTCGATCACGCGCTCACGGGTTTGGCCCGCGACGCAGGTGGCCGCGCCTGGGCGCGCCTGTCCGGCAGGGGAACTCAGGTCGCGCTCTGGGCAGGCCCCGGCTATCAATGGCTGCAGGTGTTCACCGGCGACACGCTGGACCCCGCGCACCGCCGCAGGGCCCTGGCCGTCGAGCCGATGACCTGCCCCCCCAACGCCTTCGCCTCGGGGGTGGACCTGCTTCTGCTGGAGCCAGGCGACAGCGTGACGCATACCTGGGGCATCCAGGTCAGCATGGCCGACTGACGGTCAGCTGGCGGCCGACTCGGCGGCCGCGACGATCGCGGCGATTCGGGCCAGATCTTCCGGAGTGTCGACATCGTCGGGGCGGCCGGTGTCCGCGCATTCCACGAGCGTCACCAGGTCCGGATGGGCGCGCAGGAACGGCCGTGCTCCGACGTCCCCCGCGGCCAGCGCGATCGCCGCTGGCCAGTGCTCGCGGGCGAGCAGGACCGGGTTGCGCGGCTGGCCATGATAGGCCGCCACCGCGACGCGGGCCCCCGCCCGGTAGGCGGCAATCAGCCGCCGCACAGAACCAGACCCGACCAGCGGCTGGTCCACCAGGGCGACCACCGCTGCTTCGGCGCTGACCGGGACCGAGCCGAGGCCGGCGGCCAGCGAGGACCCCATGCCAGTACGCCAGTCCGGGTTGTGCACGGTGATCACGCCGAGCAACTCGACGACCGCCGCCCCCAGGACCGCCACCACCGGGGCCGTGCCGCCTTCACGCAACAGCGCGACGCCCCGGTCGATCAGCCGCACACCGACCAGCTCCACCAGGGCCTTGGGGTTGCCGAGCCTCCTGCCCTCCCCCGCGGCGAGCAGCACTCCCGCGACACGTGTCTCCATGGTCACCAAGCGTAGAGCAGCGCCCCAAAGCGTAGAACGGCCGCCGGGGCCCCGCGCTCAGCCGTGGTGAATCCGCCCTGAGGTCGCCGTCAGCGGCTGCCCGGAACCGCCCCAGCGGAGCTGGATGAGTTCAGCGGCGACCGACACGGCGGTCTCCTCGGGCGTCCTGGCCCCCAGGTCGAGCCCTATCGGGGAGCGCAGCCGCGCGAGTTCGGCGGCGGACAGCCCGGCATCGCGCAGCCGGGCGAGCCGGTCCTCATGGGTACGCCTGCTGCCCATGGCACCGATGTAGCCGGCGGGCGTGCGCAGCGCGACCTCGAGCAGCGGCACGTCGAACTTGGGATCGTGCGTGAGCACGCAGATCACCGTCCGCGCGTCCACCGGGGTGCCGGCCAGGTAGCGGTGCGGCCAGTCGACCACGACCTCGTCGGCCTCGGGGAACCGGGCTGGCGTCGCGAAGATCTGGCGGGCGTCGCAGACCGTGACGCGGTAGCCGAGGAATTTTCCGGCCCGGGCCACGGCCGCGGCGAAGTCGATGGCGCCGAACACCAGCATCCGGGGCGGCGGCGCGAACGAGTGCACGAACACGGCGAGGTCGTCGCCACGCCGCTCCCCGTGCGCGCCGTAGCGGCGGACACCGGTCAGTCCCTGCGCGAGCATGCCGCGCGCGTCATCGTCGACGGCCTGATCCAGCCGGTCCCCGGCACCCAGGGTGCCGCTCGCGCCACTCCGGCGGGCCACCGCCGGCTCGGTACCCCCCAGCTCGGTACCCCCCAGCTCGGTACCTCCCAGCTCGGTACCCGCCGGCTCGGTGCCTGCCGACGGCTCGGTGCCGGCCCAGATCACCCGCCGCGCCCCGACCCGGCCCGGCCCCTCGATGACCGTGGCCAGGGCCACTGGCTCCCCCGCGGCGATCGCAGCAGCCACATCACCCAGCTCGGGGAAGGCCACGGTGTCGACCGGCTCCACGAAGATATGCAAGATCCCGCCGCAGGTCAGCCCGACAGCGAGTGCGTCGTCGTCACTCACGCCGTAGGTCTGCAAGACCGGCTGCCCGGTCTCGCACACCTCACGCGCCAGTTCGTACACGGCGCCTTCCACGCAGCCGCCGGAGACGCTGCCAGTGACCTCACCCTCGTTGGACACCGCGAGGGCGGCACCGGGCTCCCTGGGGGCGCTGCGGAACGTGCGCACCACGGTGGCCAGACCGAACGTCTCGCCGCTGTCCCACCACTTGGTTATGGGGTCCAGGATGTCTCGCACGGCCTGTCACCTCGGAACGTCTCGCCCAGCCCGGGACCGGAGTCAGCACTGACTGATGACCGCCGCAGGCCGCGGCCAGGGCCTGAGCATTCCCCGGAGGTACCTCCAGATTACGTTCACGCCACTCCCGGACGCCACGGCGAGCACGCCGATGGACATGCCACAGCTCCACTGGAGCGGGCGGTGGTGCCTGTTGGTCAGGCGCCAGCCGCGGTGACGATGGCGTCCGTGACGAAGCCCAGCAGGATGCCGAGCAGGATGCCCCAGGTCGTGATTTCCTTCAAGGCCTGCTTGCGCGCGACCGCCAGCAGCTCGATAACGACGTAGAGGATGGATCCCGCGGCCAGGGTCAGGAATCCGATGGACAGTGTCTCGTTGACCACGCGCTGTCCCACCAGGGTCCCCAGGAAGGTAGGGCCGCCGCCGATGACCCCCAGCAGGAACAGGTAGCGCCAAGAGGGGCGGCGGCCTTCGGCGGCCATGGGCGCGACGATGCCGAAGCCTTCCGTAGCGTTGTGCAAGCCGAACCCGATGACCAGCAGAACAGCGAGCTGCAGCGCGCCTCGTGCGGCTGAGTTGCCGATAGCGAGGCCCTCGGCGAAGTTGTGCAGGCCGATCCCAATGGCGATCATCATCGGCAGGTCGCTCAAGCGGGCAAGACCGGTCCGCCCGGCCCGTAGTTCGGCCACCGACGCCGCTCCCGGCCCGAACGACCGGGCAGCGCGCCGTGCTACCCATCGGTCGAAGTAGACCAGGCCCGCCAGGCCGACACCAAAGCACAGCGCGAACACCGCCCCGTTGCCGAACGCTGAGCCGTACCTGTGGCCACTCAGCGCGGCGTCCACCGGTGCCCACGCATGGTCGAGAACATCCCACAGCAGGAAGATCAGGATGCCAGTGGCCGTCGCGCTCAGCATCGTCCGCACCTTGGGCATCGGAGCGCGCAGCCTGCCGACCGGGAGGCCCAGAAAGATGGTGCACCCGGCTATCGCGCCGAGCACGGCGATCTGAGCTGAACCCACGACAGAACTCCCAGGGTTGAACGATGAAGATGCGGCACCGATCGATTCTTAGGCAAGGCTAACCTAATAGGGCTACTCAGCTCGCGTCAACGACCAGTCTTCCTGGCTGGCCTGCCGAGGGCAGCCTCTTCCCGCACCTCACTGTCGAGGCGAACATCGGGAGCGTCTGTTGGCGTGTTCTAGGTTCTGTTCCCGGTCGGCACGGCGAGGCATTGCGCCCGGTGTCAGCGATAGCTACTATCCCACTAACCAATTAGTGGAAGAAGGAAAATGATCGAGTTCCAGCTCGATGCCGCTTCGGGCGTGGCCACCTATCTCCAGCTGGTCCAGCAGGTCCATGACGCCCTGCAACTCGGCCTCCTCGAACCAGGTGACCAATTGCCGACGGCCCAGCAGGTCGTCGCGAAGCTGGCCATCAACCCGAATACGGTGCTCAAGGCGTACCGCGACCTGGAACGCGAGGGCCTGGCGCGCGCCCGGCCGGGCCAGGGGACGTTCATCACCCGGTCGCTCCCCCGCACCGATCCCGCCACCCAGGCCCGGTTCCTCGCCGCCATGACCGACTGGCTGCGCTCGGCGCGCTCGGCGGGCCTTGGTCCCGATGACATTGAGGCGATCTACCGCACCGCAGCCCGCAACTGCTTCGCGGAGGGCGTGGCATGAGCGAGCCGGAGGGGCGCGGCGGCGCCTGGACTGAGGAGGGAGAAGCGAGGGACGAGCGACGAGCGACGAGGGAAGGCGGCGCAGTGAAGGGGGAATGGGGAGGCGGGCGGGGCCCCAGAGGCGAGCGGGGGAACAGAGCGTGACACCTGTACTGAAGACCGACGGTCTCGGCAAGCGGTACCGGCGGCGCTGGGACCCGGCCTGGACCGTCAAGCCGGTCACCATGGACGACCTGGTACTCGCCTACATGAGCCAGGCGCGCGACGCCAGACAAGCCCGCAGGCCCAGACTGGGGGTCCTTCGATGATCCGGTTCACCTGGCTCCAGTTCCGCACCCAGGCCGCGGTGTCCATCGGCGGGCTGGCGGTCGTTGCGGTCGTCTTGGCGATCACCGGCCCGCACCTGGCCCACCTCTACGACACGACGGTCGCGAACTGCAAGGCCCACAATGACTGCAAAACGGCCATGGCAGCGTTCCTCAGGAAGCGTCACCCGCCGACGCTGGATGGCCGCCAAGCTCGGCGTCGTCGGCCTGGCCCTGGCCGTCGCCGGGCTCCTCAGCCTCATGGTGACGTGGTGGTCAAGCCCCGTCGACCGGGTCAACATGAGCCCGTTTGTATCGTTCGACCAGCGCGCCATCGTCCCCGTCGGCTACGCCGCCTTCGCCTTCGCTCTCGGCGTCACCGCCGGCCTGCTGATCCGCCGGACCCTGCCCGCCATGGCGACCACCCTCGCCGTCTTCGTCGGCGTTCGGCTGGTCGTAGCGCACTTCCTGCGGCCGTACCACCTCATCGCCCCCCTCCACCGCACCGTGCCTGACACCGCGATCGCCGCGATCGCCTTCAGCGGACCGGGGTCGCCGCCCACATGGGGGCTCGCCCCGCGCGACTGGCTCATGTCCAACCAGACCATCAACGCCACAGGACACGTGATCGGACAGGACGGAGTTATCAGCGATGGCGCAGGGAACATCGGCATCGGGCCTCATGGGGTCGGCATCCAAGGACTCACCTGCCCCAACATCAGGCTCCCCAGGCACTCAACCCCGAATCCCGCGGCTGCCAACGCGGCCATTCAGCGATGCGTCAACCAGCTCCGGATACGCGATCTACTGACCTATCAGCCGACCAGCCGTTACTGGACGTTCCAGTGGTACGAGCTGGCGATCTTCCTCGGCCTGGCCCTTGTCCTGAGCGGGTTCTGCCTCTGGTGGTCCCGCCGCCGCTCCAGGGAACCTCACGTCCAGCACTCCCGCACCGACCGCGCACCGGCGCTGGAGCGATCGAGGTGATTGTGGCCAACCCGGCCATCCCGCAGGCAGGCTGACGCTCATGGGCAGCCGACGCGCTCCGAGGCACCTGGCGCGGGGCTTACTCGACGATCTTGGAGATGGGGATCTCCAGGATGTCCCGCGCTCCCGCCGCTTTCAGCGCGGGAATCAGCGTGTTGACCCCGCGCTTGGGCACAACGGTCTCCACGGCGTGCATGTCGCCGCGCGCCAGGGCCGTGACCGTGGGCGATGACATGGCCGGCAGCATCTCTGACACCGCCGCGAGCTGCGCCGACGGCACGTTCAGCTTGAGCAGCACGCTGGCCCGGGCCCGGATCGCGCCGGCCAGCAGCAACGCGATGTCCTCCATGGCGGCGCGCTTGGCGGTGTCGGCGTACGCCCCGGTGTTCGCGACAAGCTCGGTGTAGCTGGTGAGCAGCGTTTCGATGATCCGCAGGCCGTTGCGGCGCAGCGACGAGCCGGTCTCGGTGAGGTCGACGATGGCGTCCACGATGTCGGGCACCTTGGCCTCGGTGGCGCCGTGCGAGGGGATCACCATGGCCTTCACCCCGTGCTCGGCCAGGTACTGGCTGGTCAGCGACGGCAGCTCGGTAGAGATCCGCACCCCGTCCGGCAGGTCGGTGACCGATTGCCAGGGCGAGCCCTGCGGCACGGCCAGCACCACGCGCACCGGCTGCGACGTGGCCTTGGAGTAGTGCAGTTCGCCCAGCGAGGCGACCTCGGCCCCGGTCTCGGTGATCCAGTCACGCCCGGTGATGCCGAGGTCGAAAAGGCCGCGCTCGATGTAGGACGGGATCTCCTGGGGCCGCAGGAACCGCACCCGCTCGATCCTCGGGTCGTCGATGGAGGCGTGGTAATCGCGGTCAGAGGACCGGCGGACGGTCAGGTCCGCCGCGTCGAACAGGTCGAGGGTGGCACGCTCCAGCGAGCCTTTGGGCAGGACGAGGGAAAGCAACGCAGAAGCCTTTCATCAGATGAGCGCCGACTCTTCACGTGTTACGACCATGATCACGCCCTATTTGTCCCAGTTTGGTACTACCGAACGCGTGACCCCAGGGAACTGTGGACACCTAGCGAGCTGCCGGGAGGGTTGCTCCCTGGGCCCAGGACACTTAATGTCGCGGGCGGTCTCCAGCTCCGCGGGCCTGTGCGCTCCGGCGGTCCCGGCCTTCCGGGCGGGTGGCGCGGAGGGAGCGCAGCACGAGCGCCGTGTCGAGGGCGGCCACGACCGCCTCCCATCCTTTGTCCTCACTGCTGCCGTCCAGCCCGCTCCGCTGGCGGGCCTGTTCCAGGGTGTCACAAGTGAGCACCCCGTTGGCCACCGGCGTGCCAGCGTCAAGCGCGACCCGGGCCAAGCCGTAGGTGACGGCATCGCACACGTACTCGAAGTGCGGCGTTCCGCCGCGGATCACCGCGCCGAGGCAGGCCACGGCGTCGTGGCTGGCGGCTAGCTCCGCGGCCACCACGGGCAGTTCGACGGCACCCGGCACACGGACCAGCAGCGGGTCGTCGATCCCGCAGGCCTTGGCCGCCGCCAGGGCCCGCTCCACCAGGCTGTCGGTGATCTCCGCATGCCAGCGGGCCGCCACCAGGGCCAGGGTGAGCCCGCCCGCGTCGACCGCCTCGCTGCCGGGCCGCCCCGCGCCGCTCACAGTGTCTCCCGCTCGCCTGCGGGGCGCTTAAGGCGCCGCCTTCCCTCGTCGCTCGTTCCTCGCTGCTCAGTCCAGGCGGCACCGCGCCCCGGCTCGCTCACCGTACCTCCGCGAGCCCGTCCGGGCGGGCGGTGCTAGCCCGGGGGACATCCCCCGGACCCCCGGGCATAGCCGTGCTGGCCCTGGGGACGGTGAGCGGCAGCCCGTCGATCAGGTGGCCGAGCCGGTCCCGTTTGGCGATGAGGTAGCGCACGTTGTCCGGGGTCGGCGTGACCGGCAACGCAACCCGGCCGGCCACCTCGATGCCGAAGCCCGCTAGCCCACGGACCTTGGCCGGGTTGTTGGTGAGCAGGCGGATGGAGCGGACCCCGAGGTCAGCGAGGACCTGCGCCCCGGTCGAGTACTCGCGGGCGTCCGCGGGCAGGCCGAGCTCCAGGTTGGCGTCGACGG
>WNFF01009318.1_pt1 | contig 10485 bp, 10 predicted proteins | sample 5400441 | NCBI WGS metagenome assembly WNFF01 (sample SAMN13153345, study PRJNA577476) | soil metagenome | isolation source: 120 cm saprolite under Douglas fir tree site 2 hole 3 replicate 1 | place: USA:California | collected 2015-04-18
CGGCTTCGAGCCGCAGCGCTGCGATTTGTTCATCACCGAGGCGACCTTCGGGCTGCCGGTCTTCCGCCACCCGCCCGACCGCCACGAGATTGAGAAACTCTTACATTCGGTCCGGCTGTTCCCCGAACGCTGCCACCTCGTCGGCGTCTATGCCCTCGGCAAGTGCCAGCGCGTCATCGCGTTGTTGCGAGCCGCCGGCTACGATGAGCCGATCTATCTGCATGGCGCGCTGCTCGGGCTGACCGAGCTGTATCAAAGCTTTGGCATTTCGCTCGGCGCGCTATTGCCGTGCGCCGGGCTGACGCAGGAGGCATTCAAGGGCCGCATCGTGCTGGCGCCGCCATCGGCGCTCGCCGATCGCTGGACCCGCCGGTTGCCCGACCCGGTCGCCGCCCTGGCCTCCGGCTGGATGCGCGTCAAGCAGCGGGCCAAGGCGCGCGGCGTTGAATTGCCGCTGGTCATCTCCGACCATGCCGATTGGGACGAGCTGACCCAGACGCTCGACGAGGTTGGCGCCGAGGAAATCTGGGTGACGCACGGTCGCGAGGAAGCGCTCGTCCATCACGTGACGATGCGCGGCCTCAAGGCGCGCGCGCTCGCCCTCACCGGCTTCGGCGAGGAGGAGGAATGAGCCCCCTTAGTGCCGGCCGGCCGCGCGCGGCGCCGAATTCATCGCGGCGAGAACCTTGTCGGGCCGGGTGAAGGCGAGGTATTCCGCCGCGAAATCGGGCGGCAGGATCTCGACCATCGTCTCGTTCTCGACCCAGACCTCGATGACATGAAACGGGCCGCGGTTACAGACAAAGCATTTCCAGCCGGCGCGGGAAGCGATTGCCTCGACCTTCTTCGCATCGGTCGCGACGCTGAGGGCAAAATGGGTCGACCCGTAGCCGCGTTCCCGCGGCTGCTTGACGAAGCTGCCGCCGACCTCGCCGTTCGGCTCGAGCTCGGTGCCGGCCGGGTAGACCTCGACGCCCGAACCGTGATCGTCGAGCTGCAGGGCAAAGAAGCTTCCCGGATTGGGCGGAAACGGTACCGCCTTGCCGCCCATCAGCTCGGCCAGAACCCCGGCCGCCTGCTCGGGGTCGCGCGCGGCAATCGACAGATGATGGATCATGACACCCTCGCCAATTTTCTCGCGCGAGGCATAGCACGCCTGCGTTGCCGGCGCGATAGGTCGCCGTGAACCGCTTCGCCGCCCTGATCGACGCCTTGCTGTTCACCCCCGGGCGCAACGGCAAGCTGCGGCTGATGCAGGAATATTTCGCGACGACATCGGATCCGGAGCGCGGCTGGACGCTGGCGGCGCTGACCGGCGAACTCCGCTTTGCCGAAGCCAAGCCGAGCCAGGTGCGCGATCTGGCGATCAGCCGGGTCGATCCCGAGCTGTTCGGCTGGTCCCTTGATTTCGTCGGCGACCTCGCCGAGACCGTGGCGCTGATCTGGCCGGAGCCCAGCCCCCACCCCAACCCTCCCCCGCTTGCGGGGGAGGGAGCCCGCCGCGGCTCGATAAGGAACCCTCCCCTGCTTGCGGGGGAGGGAGGGGCCCGTCGCGAGAGCGACGGGAGGGTGGGGGTTGATGGCGGCGAGGTGCCGACCCTGACCGAGATCGTCGCGGCCCTGAGCACGGTGAGCCGCGCCGAGGTCGGGGCGCATTTGGCGCCGTGGCTCGACGCGCTCGACGCCACCGGCCGCTGGGCCTTGTTGAAGCTCGTCACCGGCAGCTTGCGGATCGGCGTGTCGGCCCGGCTCGCCAAGCTGGCGCTCGCCGAATGGAGCGGCGCCGAGATCGCGCGGATCGAGGAGGTCTGGCATGGCCTCGCGCCGCCCTACCCCGCCCTCTTCGACTGGCTCGAAGGCCGCGCCGCGGCGCCGGCGACCGGCGAATTGCCGAATTTCTGTCCGTTAATGCTGGCCCAGCCGCTTGAAGAGGACGAGCTCACCCGCCTCGACCCGCGCGATTACCTCGCCGAGTGGAAATGGGACGGCATCCGCGTCCAGCTCGTCGCGCGCGGCGGTGAGAGGCGGCTCTATTCGCGTTCGGGCGATGACATCGGCGGGGCCTTCCCCGATGTCCTCGAAGCGTTGCCCGACGCGGTCACGCTCGACGGCGAGCTGCTGGTCATCCGCGACGGAGAGGTCGCGCCGTTCAACGATCTGCAGCAGCGCCTCAATCGCAAATCGCCGAATGCGACGATGCTGCGCGACTTCCCGGCTTCGGTCCGGCTCTACGACATCTTACAGGAGGGGCAGGAGGATTTGCGCGGCCTGCCGCTCATCGACCGGCGCCAGCGTCTTGAAGCCTGGTACGGCGACACATCGCGGCCGCTTCTCGATCTGTCGCGGCTTATCTTGTTCGATGGTTGGGACGAACTGAGTACGCTGCGCGACGGCGCGCGCGAGCGCGGCATCGAGGGGATCATGCTGAAGCGCGCCGATTCGCTCTATGTCGCGGGCCGGCCGAAGGGTCCGTGGTTCAAATGGAAGCGCGGCGCGCTGACGATCGACACGGTGCTGATCTATGCCCAGCGCGGCCACGGCAAGCGCTCGTCATTCTATTCCGACTACACGTTCGGCGCCTGGTCGGGCGACCGGCTCGTACCGGTCGGCAAGGCCTATTCCGGCTTCACCGACGAGGAATTGCGCCGCCTCGACAAATGGGTGCGTGACAATACGGTCAACCGCTTCGGACCGGTGCGCGAGGTCACGCCCAGCCTGGTTCTCGAAATCGCCTTCGACAGCGTGCACCGCTCAAAGCGCCACAAATCCGGGGTGGCGATGCGCTTCCCGCGGGTCCACCGCATCCGCTGGGACAAGCCGTTCCGCGAAGCCGACACGCTGGAGAGCCTGGAGCGGCTGGTGACGTAAAACCCTCTCCCGCACCGCGGGAGAGGGTGGCGAGCGCAGCGAGCCGGGTGAGGGTGTGGCCGCAGAGTTACCCTCACCCACAGCTCGCTCTCGCGACCGGTCCCCCCACTCCCGCAATGCGGGAGAGGGTTCTACTGCAATCTCGCGATGCCCAGGGCGGCGCCGAACCGGGTCGCGCAGTCGAGCGGGTTGCCGTATTTCCTGTGCACCGCAGTGTGGTGGGCGCACGCGAGGAGGAGCCGGTCGCGGTCCCAGCTGCGGTTCTTGGCGTAATCCTCGAGGAGGACCTGGCCGATCTCCTGGTTGTGCGGGTCGTTGCCCATGCGGCAGGCGAGCAATGCCAGGCGCTGCACCAGCGGCTTCTTGTCGGCGCCGCTTTCGATGTAGGCCTGGGTCCAGGCGGTGCTGTCCGGCCCGTTGAGCGCCAACACGGCGGCATCGACCCGGTCGAGGATTTGCGCCGGGGTCAGCTTGTCGGCGCCGCCTGCGGCGCGGATCGCTACGGGCTCGGCGTCGCCGATCCCCTTCTGGTGCCACGCCGCGCGGTTGACGTACGCGGCCGCGAGATAAAGCAGTTTCAGCTGGTGCTTGTGGGTGAAATTGTCGAAGAACCACCCCATCGTGTTCAGATATTCGAAGCAGTGCTGCGGCAATGAGAAATTGTTGACCCCCTTCGTTTCAAGGATCACCTGCGCATCGGCGATTTGCAGCGCGTCGAGGATGTGGCGCGGGCTCTTGCCGGCTTCGAGGTAGCGCGACAGCAACTCGAGAAAGCCCGGCTCCGGTTCGCGGATCAGCGCCCGTTCAAGGGCCTCGGCCTCGTCGCGGCTCAGCTTCTCCTTGTTGTTGGCGAGGATCGCCAGCTCTTCCGGCGATGCGCCACCATAGGGGATCGCCGACACCGCCGCTTTTTCGATGAAGATCTTGACGACGTTGCAGGCCATCTCATAGGTCGAGTACCAGCGCGGGCCGACCGCGACGTCGAGCGCGCCGGCATAGACGACGTCATGCGCATTGTCCCAGCCGAGCGTATTGCCGAGTTCGACCGTGGCGCGGGCGCGGAATGCCTTGTGACCGGTCGTGTAGGACCGGTTGTAGAGCGCCCGGTCCTGCACATCCATGAGGCCGGCATGGCAGAGCTGGGCGAGCACCGCCGGGCGCTCTTCCGGGTTCGCCAGGAGGCCGAGAAACACGCGATAAGCCTCGAGGACGTTGCCGCGATGGACCAGCGTCATCCAATGGTCGAGCCGCTCCTGGAGCGGGCCGTCGAGCGGCTCCGCCTCCTGGTCGGGCCAGACGATTTCCGGCATCGGTGGCGGACCGGGCGGCATCGACCAGCCGGGAGCGCGGGCATAGTGGCCGGGCGCCTTCAGGATCTTCTGGTTCCAGATGTCGAGCCCGGTCGGGATGTACCAGATCGTCTGCGCCAGCGGCAGCGCGGCGCAATCCTCGGGCACCATCCGGGTCAGCCGGGTTGCGGCGCGCGCCGACAGGAGGCAATGGTCGTTGTTGACGAAGTTGACGTAGCCGTCGTCGATCCGCTCGTGATAGGGCACGTGGGTATAGGGCGCGTGGATCCGCACCGCCTCGCCGATCATCTCGGTCATCGGGCGGCGCTGGCGTACCAAGTCGTAATAAACTTCGCTCGCGCCCTGCTGGTCGCGCGCCAGGATGCGATCCTCCAGCTTTGCGTAAACCGCCTCCGGCTTCGGGGCGTTGCTGGTCGCACCCTGAACATCGTTGGGCATTCGTTCGAACTCCTGTCTCGTCTCGCCAGGCCACGCGCGGCCTGAACGCCGTTCACCATAGCCCCGACAATCCGCGCGCGGCAACGCCGGCAGGCCCAACCGCGACGATTGGTCTGGCTGTCATGCGCCGTTCGTATGGCCCCGCCGGTGAGCCCGACGCAGCGACTGGAGTTCTGCCGATCATCTCCGGAGCACCTTCTTGTCATCCCGGCGCAAGCCGGGATCCACCCCGCCGTGGATACCGGCTTGCGCCGGTATGACAAGAAGGAGAGGCAGGCCGGAGGAACTTCCGGATCAGCCGCGGGCGTAGTTCCGGCAGACGAGGCGCAGCCGATTGCTGATCTGCTCGCGGACGTGCTGGGGCATCGGCGTGGATTCGCTGGCCTGCTTCCATTCCGGCGAGTCGACCACTCCGGGCGCGGCGAGATGATAGAGCGCCAAATATTTCGGGTTGCCGCCGCCGCTTGTCTGGAAACGGCGCGCGCACAACACACCGGGGACGCGGGCGAGCGCGGGGACGTGCTCGGTGTCGTACCACGCGTTGAACGCGGTCTCGACCGCCGGCGCCGGGGTCATGCCGACCAAGAGGAGCCCACCGGCATTCGCCGGCGCCGGCGCGTCGCCCGGGAGGATCTGCTCGCCTTCATAGCGCAAGAGGCGCTCGACTTTGGCGGTCACCCGCTTCGACCATGGCGACAAATTCTCGCCGCCGATCGCGCGGTAGCCCGGGCTCTGCAGCACAGAGAGGCTGTCGAGATCGTAGGTCGCGACGGACTGCCTCGGGTTGTCGGCGCCGATCCACCGCTGCAGGGTCAGAAAACCCGGCACCCGCCGCCGCTCGGGGATGTGCTCGGTGTCATACCAGTCGTTGAACTCGTCGGCGGCGACATTCGAGAAATCCATCGCCGCAATCAGCGCACCCTTCGCCATGGCCGTTCCTCCTTTGGCAATTGGCATGTTTCTACGCCAACAAGGGCGAGCTGTGCACCCGGATCGCGTCGCCCGCGCATTAAAAGCGAGCGTCGCGCCGGCGGGCGTGTCTGACGGCAAAAATCGCGACATCGCTATCGCGCCGGCGATACGAGACGATGTAGGCGCCGACGATAAGTCGGCGCACGCCTGGGCGTAGACCCGGCGCACCTGAGTTCGGATATTCAGCGAGCTGTTGCTCGGCTCGCCCGATCGCTTCCGTAAAACGTGTTGCCGCCGGTTGGCTATGTTCGGCAAGAAAGGCGGTTATTTCCTCGATTTCCGCGGCCGCGCGCCGGGAATAGACGACGCCGGTCGTCATTTCTGCTGTTCGCGTGCTTTCTCGGCTTTGCCGATTATCTCCTCCAATCTTCGCCGCAGATCATCCGACGAGACGGTTTCGCCCCGGTCGAGCTCAGCCAGGCTCTCGGTGTCCTCGGCGATCTCCGCGCCCTCCCCGTCCTCGAGGTACTGGCGCAATGCCCTGACCATGACCCACGACCGCGGACGGTCGAGGGCCGCGGCGAGTTGGTCGAACGCTTCGATCAGGTCGCTCGGAACGCGCAGCGAAACATGGCTCAGCACCCTATGGTCGTCGGGCAACGATCCCTCCTGTAGCACGACAGAGCACGTCGTAGCACCTGGTCGAATAAAAGAGAAGAGTCGCTCGCGCGCTCACGCACCATCTGGACCGCGGGCCTCCGGCCCGCACGCGGCCGAGACGGCCGTGCTCCCGTGCCGTTACGGCGCCTGGGCGTAGAGCTTGAGGTCGCCGACCAGGCCTTCGTCGCGCTCGATCGCGTAATCCTCGTGGAGCGGGCCCTTCTTCTCTTTGACCAGGAGCAGGTTAGGGTCGCTCGTCTCGAAGATGCGCAGGTGGCGCCCCTCGACAGTGACCTCGGCGAGCTTGACAGTCAGCGGCGCAAGATCGAACCGGTCGCTGGCGTCGACTAGCTCGACCAGGCCCTCCGGGGTGATCCGGGCATCCTTCAACCGCTGCTGGTAGGCGCCCGCCGCGGCGGCCTTCTGTTGCGCCTCGGCGGCGCGCGCCTTGGCGGCGTCAGCGGCCTGCTGGCGATACTCGTCGAATTGCGGCTTCAGCCGCTGGACCAGCACCGCGGCCGGCACGTCGCGGGTGTCGACCCACACCTTGGCGCGAGTCCAGGTGCGGGCGAGCCAGGCGCGGAATGGCTCACCGGGGATCTCGCGCAGGCGTTCCTCGCGGATCGTCGTCGCCCAGCGCTTCTGCTCCGGCGTGCCCGAAAGCTCTGGCCACTGCCGCTCGGCCGCGGACAGCGCGGCCGGCATGCGCGGCGGCGCTGGAGCCGTCGCCTCGGTCGCGAAGCGCTGCTTCAGCACCGCGAATTGCCGGCGGTATTCGTCTTCCCACTCGTCGCTTTCATCGCTCGGCACAAAGCCAAGCTTGTCGTGGAGGGCGCGCGAGGTCGCCTCGATCGCCGCTTCGCGGAGCGCGTGCAGATCCATCTTCCCTCCCTACGCTTTGTTTGCGGCGGCGAGCGGGCGATATTACCGGGACCGGCGAGCGAAGGAAAAGGCGCGAATCTAGCTCCTGGCGGCGCGGCGGCGGACGAGTAGCACGAGCACCACCGCCGCGGCTGAGGCGGCGGTGTACAGCGCGAACGCGTCGAGATAGCCGATCATCGCCGCCTGGCGGTTGATTTCCTTCGACAGCCGCGCCAGGCCCGGCAGCGTGTCGGTGCTCCACCCGCCCATCACCCAGGGCAATGCCAGCCGGCTGTTGAACGGCGATATCATCTCGCTCAGGCGGCTGTAGCTCTGCGCCGTCACGCGCACAATGTCGGCGACGCACATCGAGATAAAAAAGCTCGACCCGATGTTGCGTAAGAGGTGGAACACCGACATCGCCTCGGGCCAGAACCGGCTGTCGAGCGTCGCAAAGCTGGCGATCGTCAGCGGGACCCAGATGATGCCGATCGCCATGCCCTGGAGGATGCTATTGGCAATGAGGATGTCCATGCCGACATCGAGGTTGACGCTCATCAGCCACAGGCCGGAGATCACCTGCAGGCTGAACCCGATCGTCATGCCGATGCGCGGGTCGAGCCGGCCGATGAACATCGCCGCGAAAAATCCGATCGTCGCCCCAACGCCGCGCGCCGCCAGCACCTCGCCGATCAGCGCGTCGGGAAACCCGGCATGCTGCTGCAAGAGCGGCGGCAACAGCACCATCGGCGTGACGTTGAGCATGCCGAAGACGCCGACCAGCGCGAGGCCGAGCGCGTAATTGCGGTCGAGCAGCAGCCGCAGGTTGAGGAATGGCCGCTCAGCGGTCAGGCTGTGCGTCACAAAGATGTAAAAGGCGAAGAACGCGGCAATCGTCTCGAGCCAGATTTCCGGCGATTCGAACCAGTCGAGCCGCTGGCCGCGCGACAGCACCAGCTGCACGCACGAGATCGCCGCCGAAAGGCTCAGAAAGCCGATCCAGTCGAGCCGCACCGTCTGGCGCGGCGGGTCGCGCAGCATGCTGAGCTGAAGCCCGATGCAGGAGGCTACCCCGACCGGCACCAACCCGTAGAAGGCCCAGCGCCAGCTGTACATATCGGACATGTAGCCGCCGAGGGCCGGGCCGATCACCGGGCCGATCACCACCGTCATGCCGTAGATCGACATGATCAGCCGGTGCTGGCGGCGCGGGAAGACGTCGAACAGGATGGTCTGCGACAGCGGGGTCACCGGCGCGCCGGTCGCGCCTTGCAGAACCCGCCATATCACCAGAGTCTCCAGCGAATCGGCCGCGCCGCACAGATAAGTGAACAACGAAAACAGCGCCATCGAGCCGACCATCACACCGCGCCGCCCAAAGCTGGCGACCAGCCAGCCGGTCATCGGCGTCACGACGGCGGTTGCGAGAATGTTGAACGTCATCACCCAGGCGATCTCGTCCTGGGTCGCCGACATCGCGCCCTGCATCTGCGGAAGCAGGGTCGAGGCGATCAGCAAGGTCGTTGAATAAAGCGTCGAGCCGAGGATGATCGAGAGCATGATCATGATCCGGCGAGTCACCGTCGTCGGATGGTTCGGCTGGTCGTCAGACATCGCTTGAGTTGAGTGGCGAGTAGATGGTATGCTAGGCAACCTTAGCCTAGGCACTCAAATGGGAAAAGCCCTTTGTCGTCCGATGACGAGCGCCACATCGGGTTTCTGATCTCCGATGTCGCGCGCCTCATGCGCACCGCCTTCGATCGGCGGGTGCGCCGGCTCGGGCTGACGCGGTCGCAATGGCTGGTGATCAACCGGCTGCATCGCCGGCCCGGCGCCACCCAATCGGAGTTGGCCGAGATGCTCGAGGTCGAGAAGGCCACTGCCGGGCGCATGGTCGACCGCATGGAAAAGAAGGGCTGGGTCATGCGTCGTCCCGACGCCGCCGACCGGCGGGTCAACCGCCTCTTCCTGACCGCCGAAGCGGACCTGATCCAGGTGCAATTGGCGGAGATCGCCGACCGCACTGTCGATAATGCACTGGCGCTCTTATCGGCGCGCGAGCGGGAGCAGTTTTCCGAGTGGATGCGGCAGGTGAAGCGCCAACTGCAGGCGATGCTCGAGCCCGAGCTCGCCGCGGCGACCAAGGAACTCGTCCGGTGATCCAGCCGCACCCGAAAGTCGTTCGTCTCGCGCTGCTCGTCGCGGTGCCGTTCGTACTGGCATTGATCGGCGGTGCGGTGTGGCTGCACGGCGGCCGAACGGTCGGCACCGAGGACGCCTACGTCAAGGCCGACATCGCCCAGATCGCGCCGGAAGTGTCGGGGCGGGTGGTGCAGGTTCTGGTGCGCGACCATGAGGTGGTCGAGGCCGGCGCTCCGTTGCTCAAGATCGATTCGGCGCCGTTCCGGCTCTCGCTCGACAAGGCCGAAGCGGAGCTCGACAATGCCCGCACCACGGTCGAGACGACGCGGGCGCAATGGCTGGAAACGCAGAGCGAACTGGCCGAGGTCGAAAGCCAGGCGGATTATCTGGCAAGACAGGCGACGCGCCAGCAGGCGCTTGCCGCAACCGGCGCGACGTCAGTCACCAAGCTCGAAGAGGCGCAGAACGCGGCCGGTGTCGCGAAGGATCGCATCGGCGTCGTCAAAAAGCGCCTGGCGCGCATGCTGGCGGCGCTGGGCGGCAACCCTGACATCGCAACCGACGGCCACCCGCTGGTGCGCGAGAAACGGGCCGAGCGCGACCGCGCCGCGCTCGATCTTGCGCGCACGACGATCGCCGCACCGATCGGCGGCACCGCGGTCAATGTCAAACTGCAACCGGGCGAGCAGGTCAGGGCAATGACACCACTCTTTGTCGTAGTGGCGAAAACGCGGCCCTGGGTCGAGGCCAATATGAAGGAAACCGACCTGACCTATGTCGAGCCCGGACAGAAGGCCAGCGTCGTGCTCGACATCTACCCCGATGTGGCCTGGGCCGCCGAGGTCGACAGCATCAGCCCGGCGACCGGGGCGGAGTTCGCGATCCTGCCGCCGCAAAACGCCTCGGGGAATTGGGTCAAGGTGGTGCAGCGCCTGCCGGTCCGGGTGCGCCTCCTACCGCATGCGGGCGAGGCGCCGCTGCGCGCCGGGATGACCGCGACGGTGACGATCGAGATCGGCCGAACGCGCAGTCTCTCCGGCCTGTTCCACGGCAGCGCCAGCGCCGCCAGCCGGCCGTAAGTGCTATCCACCCAGCGCCGGCGCGATGGCGGTGTGGGCGGTCACCGCGGCAGCCCGCGGTCGTCGTACAGCAATTTCCCATGATCGGTGGAGCGATACGGCTCCTTCAAATGGGCCGCGCAATCGCGACCGATCGCGAGGAGACGTTCGGCGAGGCCCCCGGCGTCTCCGCCGTGGCGCTCATGATCCAGCTCCTCACGCAACGCGTCGGTCAC
>WNFF01016751.1_pt2 | contig 10482 bp, 9 predicted proteins | sample 5400441 | NCBI WGS metagenome assembly WNFF01 (sample SAMN13153345, study PRJNA577476) | soil metagenome | isolation source: 120 cm saprolite under Douglas fir tree site 2 hole 3 replicate 1 | place: USA:California | collected 2015-04-18
GGAGATCGCCCGGAAGGCCCTTGCCCTGGAGGGGGTTCAGGTGCCGGTGACTGCGCGATGGAATGAGGAAATTCTGCGCAACGCCGGGTTCAAGCACGTGGACTGCTTCTGGCGCTGGCTGAACTTCGCAGGATGGTTGGCGATCAAGTGATTGGCGCCAGCCCCAAGTAAGTCAAGAGAGATCGTCGATGTGTGGCATCGCCGGCTGGATCGACTGGGACCGTGACTTGACCACCGAGCGCAGGAACGTGCAGGCAATGATCGACACCATGGCCTGCCGGGGTCCCGATGCCGAAGGGCTGTGGCTGTCGGCGCGGGCGGCCATCGGGCACCGTAGGCTGGCGGTTATAGACGTGGAAGGCGGCGCCCAACCGATGATTGCCGACCGGCGGGCAGGATCTGAGCTGGTGCTCAGCTTTAGCGGCGAGCTGTACAACTTTGTCGAGCTGCGCCGCGAGTTGCAGCGACTCGGTCACAGTTTCCGCACTCGTTCGGACACAGAGGTCGTGCTGCAGGCGTTCGCGAGGTGGGGTGAGGGCGCGGTTGAACGTTTCAACGGCATGTACGCCTTCGCGATCTGGGACGCAAAAGGCGAGCATCTGACGTTGGTCCGGGACCGCTTAGGAGTCAAGCCCCTTTATTACGCTCCGCTGCCGACCGGGGTCCTCTTCGGCTCGGAACCCAAGGCGATCCTCGCCAACCCAATGTTCCGGCCCGCGATCGACCGAGAGGGCTTGGCTGAGCTGTTCGCGCTGCCCGCAGCCAAGACGCCTGGGCATGCGATCTTCCGGGGCCTCCACGAGGTCAAGCCCGCTCACACGATGAGGGTGACGAGTTCTGGGATCCGCGAGCGGCGCTATTGGCAGCTGACCAGTCAACCGCATCATGCCGACGAAACCGCCACGGCCGCTACCGTTCGCTCCCTGCTCGGCGCCGCGGTCAGCCGTCAGCTGGTCTCTGACGTCCCGCTTGGTTGTCTGCTCTCAGGCGGATTGGACTCGTCGGCGATCACGGCCCTGGCAGCCAGGACGCTCTCGGAGCACAACGGCGGCCCGATCTCCACGTTCGATCTGGACTTCGCCGGCAGCCAGGACAACTTCATCCCGGACGCCTGGCGGCCCAGCCTTGACGCTCCCTACGTCGAGCTAGTCGTCGAGGCCGTGGGTGCCCACCACACGCACATCGTGCTGGACGGCTCCGACCTGCTTGTCCATGCCGACGCCACGCTGGCCGCTCGCGACCTACCGAGTCTTCACTCCTTTGATGTCTCGCTGTATCTGCTTTGCCGCGAGGTTCGGCGCCAGGCAACGGTTGCTCTTTCTGGTGAGTCTGCAGACGAGCTGTTCGGCGGTTACCCGTGGTACAACGACGCCGATGCACTCGACGCGCCCACCTTCCCTTGGCTGGCCACGCAGCCGGCCCCCAGTCTCGTTCTCAACGAGCAGACGCGGAACGCGCTGCACCTTGATGAGTACGTCGCCGATCGCTACGCAGAAGCGCTTGCCGAAGTCCCCCGCCTCGATGGTGAGACAGGCCACGCGCGCAGGATGCGAGAGGTCTTCTACCTCTCCATTACCCGCTTCCTACCGATCATGCTCGATCGCAAGGACCGTATGAGCATGGCGGTCGGCCTAGAGGTGCGAGTGCCTTACTGCGACCACGAGCTGGTCGAATACGTCTGGAACATACCCTGGGAGACGAAGAGCGCGGGTGGCCGGGAGAAAGGAATCTTGCGCCGAGCGCTAGCGGACCTGCTGCCAACAGAAGTCGTAAACCGGCGCAAGAGTGGCTTTCCGATCGCAAGAGATCCTGGGCACGCCGCGGCAGTCAGCCAGCACATGCGCGCCATGCTGGCTGACCCCGTCTCGCCCCTGCGCGACCTTCTCGATACATCCCTGCTTTCGGCGGTGCTCGAAATGCCCGCCGGTTCGTTCTCCGGCGATCTGATGGTCGCCGGGTTCTCCTACCTGCTCGGCGTCGACGCCTGGCTGCGCCGGTACCACGTAGCGATCGTCTGATCCAACTCCAATTAGGTGGGCTTTCGAGCGATGACCCATCCGAAGGGAACCGCCCAGAGCGGCACCCGCCAATGATGTCGCACGTTCACCATACCCAGCGCACGCAGGACACGAGCATATTCAGGTGTCAGCACGAGATCCATGATGGCGAGCTGCCCACCGGGCTTCAGCACACGCACGATCTCTGTCAGTGCGCTCCTTCTTTCTTCGTACTCCGAATGAGAGATGTTGTGAATGCACATGCCTGAGAGAACGACGTCGAAGCTGGCATCGAGGAACGGCAACCGCCGAGCATCTCCATCGCAGAGGGCAACCTTATCTCCAACCCCCTCAGCTTCGGCATTGGCGAGCGTGGCGCTGCCGTGCTGGCTGGCGTGGTGTCTGGCCTGCCATGTGTCGACCCCCAACGCACTGCCGACCGTCAGACGCTGTGCCGCCTTGACGAGGAGGACGCCGCGGCCGCATCCGACATCAAGGACGCGCTCGTCTCCCCTCCAGGTCAGCACGTCGATCATATGATCAGCCTCTTGGAGCTTTAGGACGCGACTGCTGAAAACGAAGAAGGGTGTTGTGATGAGGCCCCAGAGGGCGGCGGCGCCCACTCCTGCCCGCACCAACCGCGGGGCACGAAAGTGGTTCAGCAAGAGCCAGAGGGCGGAACCAGACAACCCCGTATATAGCCACAGATAAAACCAGTGCGGGGCGTCGAGACCGTAGTCGGGCTTGGTCTCCGCGGGGCGCCTCATCTGATCGACCGGCCAGGAAAGAAGCCCGCCAGGGCTAGGGTCGGAAAGACGTGGTGGCAGAGAAGGTGATATTTCGCGTAGACGAGGCCGGGCAGCACGGTGGCGGTGTGCTGCGCAACTTCCCAAGTGCCGTCGCGCTGAGTTCTCTTCAAATAGTCAATCCCCTTCAGGGACGTTGTATCAGCAGCTAGTCCCGCGGCGTGCAGAGACATGACAGCCCATGCGGTCTGGGGAGGCGTGCTGGGTCCTCTTCCAATCCATGCTGGGTCTTCGTATGAGAGACAGCTCTCTCCCCAGCCAAGGTCCCGGTTCTGCCTGGCTTTGATCCAATTTGTGGCTCTAGTGATGGCCGGACCAGCGGTCTTCAGTGCGCTCAGGCACGTCACCACGCACCAGCTGCCGTAGACATGGTTAGAAATGAGACGCCTCGGTCAATGGCGGGGTGTCCAATCGCGAATCCTGCGTAAGCCAACATCTCCAGAACGTGGGCCGTGACGTCCTCGTCGGGTCCACTCAGCGGTTGCAGCTCAGGCATTCCTGGGAGCCGCAATGGAAGTCGTGTCGAACCCGAGCCGCCGTACACGTTCCAACCTCCATTCCGCGAAGCTGTGGAAATCGCCCAGGCGATGCCGCCCCTGGTCGCGGCTTGAGCCTCTCCTGCCGGGAGTGCCCGCAAGAGGGCGCGAACAACGAAGGAAGTGGTATCGAGGTCGGGGACGCCATCGCGGCCTGGCTGAAATGGCCAGCCCGCAAGTTGGGACGTCGTCGAGTTCGCTCGGATTTCGACTCGCTGGTCCAGCAGCCAGTGCACACTCTTCTTGATTCGAGGCTCGGACGGCGCCAGCCCCGCCTCGAGTAGTGCCAGAATCGCCCATGCAGTGTCGCAAGCACTGGACGCGGTGAATTGAAGCCTGGTCCTAGCGTCATCCGACACCAAGTAGGCGTTGAGCGCCTTCAAACCCTTGCGCACCGCCGGATGGCTGGTTGGCAGACTCTCCGACCGCAGGGCCAGGATCGACATCGTGGTTGCGGCTGTAATTCCTCCCCAACTCCCATCCGGCCCTTGGCGCTCGAGAAGCCAATTGGTCATCTGACGCCGGGCGGCAGGGCGACCCGGGCGCCACGGCAGAGCGTCATATGCTCGCAGCCCTTTGCACCATGCCGGTTCCAATTCGCTCGGGGAGCCGCCAGCCAATCCGATCGAGTTGAGCTCCTCAGGCGTCACGCCAACATCGAAAACGGCCCGTCTGGACATGAGCAGCAGCCGGGCGACCAGGTCCATTCGCACCAGGATCGGGAGGCTGTGGATGCTTCCAGGCATCACCGATGGAAGGTAGAAGAGCTCGAGCGGAATCGGTACCAGTCGCGACCACGGGTAGAGTCCAAGCAATGCCAACCAGAATTTGCCGTAGTAGGGAGTCGCCTCAACTCCGCCCAGCCGGCTAATGACTTCACGAGCGCGGATCGCCGGTCCACGGGTGGGCTCCAGGCCAAGAGCACGCAGAGCCACATAGCCAAGGACCGTGAGATTCAAGTCTGGTGGTCCGTCGAAATAAGCAGTCCAGGAACCGTCATCACGTTGCTGTGAGAGAAGGTGCGTTAGCAAAGACGGATGGAGCGGATCGAGGTCGCGCGATATCAGTCTCGAATTCCGCGTACCAACTCCCATCGGACCGCTGTCGGTCAAGCAGCCAATCGACCGCGCGTTCCAAATGCGTGCTGTTGCTCTGCCGGAAGGTCATGACGTCAAGATCCTGTCAGTGGCCGAGCTGAGTGAGCCAAGCACGAGTGTCGCCGAGCACGACATAACGCGCTTCGCGCAGGTCCCGCGGGCTTTTGCCTCCGGTTAAGAAGATCGCGAGACGGAGCTCTTCCAAAAACTCATAAAGCCAGTGGTCAACTGCGTCTGATCCCTGGAGGGCGGCCAACAGCAGGGGACGCGCTACACCGACGAGGGTCGCGCCCAGGGCGATTGCCTTCGCTGCGTCAAGGCCGGACCTGATTCCGCCAGTGGCTATGATCGGTAGGTCGGCGGCTCTGGCCATGACAACTGAAACCGGGGTCGGTATGCCCCAATCCCCAAACACTGAGCCCAGGTGAGAACCCCTAGCGTCGCCGCTCGCCTGTGCACGAAGCCCCTCGATCAGCGCGAAGCTAGTGCCTCCCTGACCTCCGACATCCAGTGCTTTGAAACCCAGTCCTCGCATCTCCAGCGCAGCCGTTTCCGAGAGCCCGGCGCCCGTCTCTTTGGCAATGGCTGGGAGCTCTAGATTGGCAAGAGCCGTGGCGATGGCTTCGCGAAGCCCATGCGCTCTGCGGTCCCCCTCGGGCTGGACGGCCTCCTGCAAGTAGTTGAAATGAACCGCAAGCGCATCTGCTTGGATCATTCTGGCCAATCGATCGATGTCATCACCGGAGACGGCGGGACCGCTCTCCTGTGGAACGAGCTGAGGAGCCCCGATGTTCGCTATTAACATTGCAGTCGGTGCTCGTTCCCTTGCCACCGAGAAGGTTGCGGCCAGGGCAGGGTTGCGTAACGCGGCTCTCTGACTTCCGACCCCCATGGCGATTCCATGTCGCTCGGCGGCGGCGGCAAGAATCGCGTTGATCTCTCTCGCCGCCTCGAAGCCACCGGTCATCGATGAAATCACGAGCGGGGCCTTCAGCCCATGTCCCAAGAATTCTGCGTACAACTCGACCTGGTCCAGATCCGCTGTCGGTAGAGCCCGGGGAAGGAGAGTTATGTCGGCCCACTTTGCGCCTGACTTCGGTTCTGCTTCCGCCGAGGCCGCAAAACGAATGTGATCCGCCTTGCGCGTCGGAATCGCCTCTTCAGGCCTCGGCTCGCTCATCCATTAATTCCTGAACGGCTGTCATGGGAGTCCAAGCATAAGTCTGCCCGGTGGTGGAGGAGAACGCCTCTGCGAGCGGGTCGCATTTCTAGCGGCACTCAATCTGTCGCGAGCTTGTCCAGCCTTGGTCAGACAGCTTGAGATAGCATGAATTCGATCAAATGAAGGGCCCAATGGTTGAGGACGCTCCAACCACCCCAAGGACATACCGGGCCCCCATGTCTCGTTTGTGGTGGCTGCGTCATCGGGGCTACTTTATTTATGTCGTCAGAGATCTGACCCCTGGTCCGGTGCTCGTGTGGCTGGTGGTCTTCCTCATCGAGATCCGGCGGCTTGACGGCGGAGTGCCGGGCTATCATCCGTTCGCTTCGGTCTGGTTCGTGCTCTTCAGCGTCCTTTGTCTGAGTGCCGCCTTGTTCCACTCGATCACCTGGTTCAACCTCACGGGGAGGGTCTTTCCAAGTCGAATCGGTCAGCTGACCGTTGAGCCGTGGACGTACAGCTTGACCCTATACATCGTGTGGTTGCTGGCCTCTGTTATCGGAGGGGCTCTCCTCGTGTGGCTCGCGAGATGAGGACTTCAAAGCCCGACTACCTTGAGTCCATATGGTGGTTGCTTTTTGCCAACGGTGGTGTCGTCATGGCGGTCCTCGTGCCGGTCCACATTCTCTTCCAGGGAATCCTCGGGCCGCTCGGCATCGTGCCAGTAGTCACCGGTCGATACTCGACGTTCGTGGATGCGCTGGGTAACCCGCTAATTCGGCTCTATCTGTTTGCCCTGATCGCGCTGCCGATGTATCACTGGGCTCATCGGTTCCGAGTCCTCACCTACCACCTGGGCTTCCACTGGGGACGCCGATATCACCCATTGTTTTTCTACGGACTGGCCATCCTTGGAACGTTGGCGACCGCGTATGTGATCGTCGCTGCTCCGTAGTACGTCGCCAGGCCGAGTGGAGACCACTCTTGAAGCCGATGAGTGACAACTGCTAGCTACCCTTGGTCGTGTGCAACGAGGCAACGCAGTGGCCGCTACCTTCGGCGCGTTCGTTGCTCGCCACCATCGGCTGTTCTTGGGTGGCTGGCTGGTCCTCTTTGCCGCTATGGCCTATTTCTCAGCCGGAACCACGCGGCTTCTCTCCCCAACCGGTTTCAGCGCCGACACCGAGGCAACCCGGGCGGCGGACATACTCCGAGCCAAGTTCCCAGACCGCCGCGGGCCAGTTCTCTACGCCGTCTTCCACAGCGACACGGCCAACCTCGACGACCCCAGCTACCACGCCCAACTAGCGACGTGGAAGGACGCCCTGCTGGGGGCGGTAGGTAATGCCAACGCCACCGTTGTTGGTCCGCAGGTCGGACAGGACGGACGCACCGCCGCACTGTTCGTCTACTCTAACGACACACCGGACCACTTCATCGACTTGGCCCGACGCGTCGATGGAATCCACCATGCGGGTCCCGCCGCCGTATACGTCGGTGGGGCTGCATCCGTCTACAACACCTTCCTCGCGGACTCGGAGTCCGACCTTCGTCGCAGCGAAACCTATGGTGCACCACTGGCGATAGTGCTCCTGCTGCTCGTCTTCGGTGGCTTGGTCGCGGGTTCGCTTCCGGTGCTGACGGGTCTGGCCACCGTGGCCACCGCTATCGCTGTGCTCGGGTTCTTGGCACGGGCGCACACGGTTTCCGTCTTCGCCTTGAATGTGAGCTCCGTGATCGGCCTTGGGCTCGGCATCGACTACTCATTGCTGGTCACGAACCGCTTTCGCGAGGAACTGCGTGCTGGAGCAACAGTAGAACGGGCGGTGACGATCACCGCGGGCACCGCTGGCGTAGCGACGGTCATCTCGGGCGGCACGGTGATGATCGGTTTTGGGGCTCTCCTGCTCGCCCGCTTGAACGTGCTCTGGTCGATAGGCCTCGGCGGCGTAATAGTGGTCGCAGCTTCCGTGCTCGCTTCCTTGACCTTGATCCCCGCCCTATTGGTGCTCTTCGGTCGCCACATCGATAGATTTGCCTTGCCCTTCACCCGTGGGCGGGACACCCGTACCTTCTGGCACGGCCTGGCCGCCCGAGTAATGCGCGGTCCGCTCATCTTCATTTCAGTCGGCCTGGTCGTGGTGTTCGTACTCGCTTCCCCCGCAAGAGCCTTCTACCCAGGTGTGGCCGGGGCTGAGAGCCTGCCCGCGGCCGATCCCACGTTTACCGCCGATAGGCTGCTCCGCGAACAGCTCGGTGGCACTCCGCACTCACCGATCCTGGTCGTGGCGGGCGGTATCACCACCGATGCTCAAGCGCGCGACGTCGAGAACGCGGTGCGTTCAGCCGCCGGCGGCCAGACGGTGCGCGGCGTACTGGACGTGGCGGCCTCGATGCGGGCTGACTACCTGAGTAGTGGTTACGCCGTGTACGAGATCACGCAGCCCGCCGACGATAACGTCCGCTCGACACGCGAACTCCTTGACCGGCTCCGCGGGATGCCCCATCCGGCTGGTGTGACCGTGATGCTGACGGGGGAGGCGCCCGCTTACCAGGACTTCCTTAATGTCCTCCTGAACGACTTTCCGAAGATCTTCGGGGTCGTGCTGGGATTGACTATCCTGCTACTCCTGGTCTCGTTCCGCTCGATTGCGTTACCGATCAAGGCCGTGGTCATGAACCTGCTCTCGATCGGCGCGGCCATTGGAATCCTGACGTGGGCCTTCCAGCAGGGTCACCTGGCGTGGCTGCTGGACTTCAAGGCCGTCGGGTTCATCGATGCCATCGTCCCCGTAATCATCTTTTGCGGGCTCTTCGGACTTTCGATGGACTACGAGGTCTTCCTGCTCTCGCGCATACGCGAGGAGTACCGGTCTGGGCTCGACAATGCTGCCGCAGTTGCTGCTGGCATGGAGCGAACCGGCCAGATCATCACCAGCGCAGCATTGATCCTTGTCCTCGTCGCGGGCACGCTGCTGTTCTCGAGCCTGATGCTCAACAAGGCGTTGGGCGTAACCTTCGCTGCAGCCATCTTCCTCGATGCAACGCTCATCAGGCTCTTGCTCGTGCCCGCGATGATGCAGGTGCTCGGGAAGCTCAATTGGTGGCCGGGCGGCCGAAGCTAAGGTGGCGCAACTGGTGTCTTTCCGGGGATGCGGGGAGTGGGGATGATGGTGAGCGCAACGCCCGTAGTAAGCGTCACTTGCATGGCTTTAAAAGCGATGTTCAGTTGTCGTTTACAAAACAGCTGCTCTGCCGATTGATTTACGCCGGCGTCCTCTGAAGGGTAAAGGAACTTTCTGACACGGGGACGTCAGACAACGGACCCTAGGCCTTGGCGACGCGAAAAAGTTCTAGTCAGTAAGACCATAACTTGTGCTAAGGTATGAGTCGTGACGACCAAAACCCGCCAACCCGGGACGCTGGCGGGCTACGACCCAGCTCAGTACCCGGCGTTCGCGGTGACGGTGGACGTGGTGATCCTGACGATGTCCGACAGCCGGCTTCATGTGCTGCTCGTGCGTCGCGGGGTGCCGCCGTTCGAGGGCAGGTGGGCGATCCCCGGTGGCTTCAAGCGACCCAGCGAGACGCTCGACGAGGCTGCGAAGCGAGAGCTCGTTGCGGAGACCGGCGTCGACAGCGCAACCTTGCTGACCCAGTTCGGCGCCTACGGTGATCCTGGGCGCGACCCTCGAATGAGCGTCGTGACCGTCGGCTACCTCGCTGTGCTGCCCGAGGTGGGTGGGATAGTGGCCGGCACGGACGCTGCGGCTGCCGCTCTGATTCCGGTGGCCAAGGCGCTGAACGGGGATATCGAGCTGGCGTTCGATCACGCCCAGATCCTGAGCGATGCGGTCGAACGTGTTTCCGTCAACCTCGACCTCACAGGCATCGCAACGGCTTTCGTCGGACAGAGGTTCACTTTGGCCGAGCTGAGAGCGGTGTACGAGGCCGTCTGGGGCGGGCACCTCGACGGCGCGAATTTCCGGCGGAGCGTGGTCTCGGAGGAGGGCTGGGTGATCCCGACCGGGCGCCTGGCTCGGCCCGGCGCGAACGGCGGCAAGCCCGCCGAGCTCTATCGACCAGGGCGGATGTGGAAGCACGGCAGTCCGATCCGGCGCTCGCAGCCGAACGCGAGAAGGAAGGGGGAATCGTGAAAGCAGTTGTCTACGACAAGTACGGGCCGCCGGAGGTTCTGCGACTCGAAGACGTCGAGCGGCCGGTACCCAGGGAGGACGAAGTCCTCGTCAAGATTCACGCCACGACGGTCACTCGGACGGACTGCGGCGTTCGCGCGGCAAACCCGTTCATCGCCCGTTTCTTCACGGGCCTCCGCCGGCCAAGGCGGCGGATCCTCGGCATCGAGCTGGCGGGAAAGGTTGCCGCAGTCGGCCCAGCCGTCAGCGAGTTCGCGGTCGGTGACCGCGTTTTCGGCGCCAGCGCGTGGCTGTTCGGGGCACACGCAGAGTTCATCTGCATGCGGGAGAGCGCCGCGTTGGCGCAAATGCCGGCCGGCATGACTTTCGAAGAGGCCGCTGCTGTCTGCGACGGGGCGATCCTGGCCCTGATGGGCATGCGACCTGCAGATATCCGGAAGGGCCACATGGTCCTCGTCTACGGCGCGTCCGGATCCATCGGCACGGCGGCGGTGCAGCTGGCCAAGTACTTCGGAGCCGACGTCACCGCCGTGTGCGGCGCGAAGAACCTCGACCTCGTGAGATCGCTCGGAGCCGATCGGGCGATCGACTACACGAGGGAGGACTTCACCAAGAACGGCCAAACGTACGACGCCATCATCGACGCGGTCGGCATGCTCTCGTTCAGCCGGTGCAGAGGCTCGCTGAAGCCGGGCGGCATCTACAACCCAAGCGACGGGCTCCAGAA
>WNFF01021534.1_pt1 | contig 10481 bp, 10 predicted proteins | sample 5400441 | NCBI WGS metagenome assembly WNFF01 (sample SAMN13153345, study PRJNA577476) | soil metagenome | isolation source: 120 cm saprolite under Douglas fir tree site 2 hole 3 replicate 1 | place: USA:California | collected 2015-04-18
GCTTGAGGAACTCGTTGGCCAACAAAATTCGTGGCTTTACGGCGCGCGGAGAGACCTCGACCGCGCGTGAATACATTGCCACATCGTTGCGCCAGCTCGGTACCTGCTGAGCAGTGAGAGCGCCGAGGAGGATTGTGAGTACGGCCGTGACAGCGACACTCGAGGCACTAAAGCCAAACAGCAATCTGCCGCGCGCGGGAATCCGCGCCAGCCCGCAAGCCACCAGCATGCACAAGCCAGCCAGCGCCACGAAGGCAAAGCGGTCATGGAGAATCTCACCATCCTGGAAAGCCAGCACGCCGACAATTGGGGCGATCAGCGCAAGGGCCCACCAGAGCAGCAGAAAACCCGCAAGCATTCTGCGCCTAAGCAGCCAGATAGTCACAGCAGCGTAGGCTATGCAGCCAAAGAGCGGCAGCCAGAATTTAGGATCGTTGAGACTGGTGACGACCGGCGTGTCATACCACATCCCCAGACGCGAGGGCCAGAGCGCATGTTGGATGTAAGTCACAAACAGCAGCGGCGCGGTGCGCAGGACATCTGCCCAGTTGTGATGCGGCCTTGGAGCAACGACTCCGTGAATTGCCAATCGGCGCACTACCGCGTACAACGCTACGGTCAGGACCATCGTGACGACCGGCAACACCACGGAGCGGCGCGATGCGGCATTATCTCTTTCGCGAAACACCAGCGCATGCACGCAAATCAGCACGGGCAAAGCGATCGCCGTCTCTTTGGAGAACAGGGCACAGAGGGTAAGAAGAGCGAACCCCAAAAGCCATGCCGTGCTTCCACTCTCCCGCCAGCGCAGATAGGCCAGAAAACCGGCGAGAAAGAAGATATTCAATATCGTTTCAACGCACGCGCCGGAGAGCCACACAACACCTTCCACGTGCAAGGGATGAAGCCCATAGAGCAAGGCCGCTGCCACAGCGACAAAGTCGTTGCCAGTAAGCTTCAGCGCCACTCGCCAAACAAGGAAGACACCCAAGGCATACAGCAGAACGGCGAGCAGATGCCAGAGGCCGGGGCGAAGTCCCAGCATCTTGTAATTCAGAAGCGTCCAGGTCCCGGGCAGAGGACGATAGAGGTTCGGAACCTTCGCGCCCTCGCGACCATGGCCGGCGGCGCCAGTGAAATAAAAAGGAAGCCAGGACCAATCGTGCACGGAAGGATTCTGGACGATAAATGGAGTGTCATCCAGGACCAGAAAAGGATAACTCGCGGCCGGAGCGTACACCAAAAGCACTATGAAGACCAGGAACAGAGCGTACTTCCAGTGAATAGAAGCTATGGCCTTCTCCATTGGGCTGGCGGGATTCTCCTGAGGCAGCAATTGGCTGCGACGATCATATCCGGTGAAGCTCCGGTTTGCACGAATTTCGGACAGAGATGCGGCTCTCTTCAGGCCAGCAGCTCTCGTTCCTTCGGCGCGCCGCCGAGAAAAATGGCACAATGGCAGAAGTGATAAGGATGATCCAGAGAAGCTGTGCGATTCTCGTGCTCATGTTCGCAACGGCGCACCTGCTGGCACAGACGCCCGAGAGTCCGGCAAAGGTCGCCGGCCTGGCAGACGCCCACTATAACCATCTCAAAAGTTTCAAGGCCGCATTTACTGAGGGATACTCCAGTGCCGGAATCACCCGCAGCGAGAGTGGGATTCTCTGGCTGAAGAAGCCGGGCCGAATGCGTTGGGAGTACCACCAGCCCAGAGAGAAACTCTTTCTCACTGACGGCAAGACGGCTTATTTCTATGTCCCAGGAGAGCGCCAGGCCAGAAGGGCCGACGTAAAGAAGCTTGATGACATCCGCTCTCCGCTGCGCTATCTCCTGGGCAAGACTAAGCTGGAGAAAGAGCTCGACGGTCTCTCTTTTGCTCCGGATGCTAAGCCGCTTCAGGCTGGAGATGTAGTCCTGCGAGGGATTCCCAAGGACATGAAGGACCGTGTATCCGATGTTTTGCTGGAAATCTCGTCCTCCGGCCAGATCACCCGTATTGTGGTCCATGAAATCGACGGAGCAACCACGGATTTCCGCTTCTCTGGATTTGAAGAAAATATCCCGGTAGAGGACGCGCTGTTTCGCTTCACCGCTCCTCCCGGTGTGGAGATGATTCAGGACACGCAAGTCGCTCAATAGCGCACAAAAAATGCAATATTTACGGCCTTCGCCGTTCTACCTAAGCGTGGGCCACAAGCAGCGCGAAATGTTAGACTTAAGCAAGGAGCGGGAGCCTCCCCAAGTCCCTATTTCATGGCAGAATTCCTGGTCAAACTGGCAGATGAGCGCGGACGCGTGCTCGAACAAGTGGAAAACGGGGTTTCCGAAAAGGAGATCCGCGATCGCTTTTCCCACCAGGGCTATCTTGTCTATTCCGTCAAAGGACGGGACAGCTTCTCACTCTCCCGGGTTTTCGGGCGACGCAAGCCGCAAGTCAAGAAGGACGAGTTCATCATCTTCAACCAGCAGTTTGTCACGCTGATCAAGGCTGGACTTCCCATCCTGATGTCCTTGGGTCTTCTTAGCCGCAGGCAGAAAGATGCCTACTTCAAATCCATGTTGGAGGACGTGCAGCAGCGGGTCAGGAGTGGATCGCTTCTCTCTGATGCGTTTGCCGCGCAAGGCGGGGTTTCCAAGATTTACACCACCACGGTCCTGGCCGGGGAGCGCAGCGGTAATCTGGAAGAAGTGCTGGCGCGATTCATCGCTTTCCAAAAGATTACTTCGACTTTCCGCAAAAAGCTGATGTCGTCATTGTGGTATCCAGCGCTGCTTGTCATAGCGCTGGCGGTGATGCTCACCTTCCTCATGAGCTTTGTGGTGCCGCAGTTTGCCGAGCTCTACCATTCCATGAACACGCCGTTACCCGCGATCACGATATTCATGCTGGGCATCGGCGAGGGCATTCGCCACCACTACCTGCTCATTCTGACGGTGCTGGCGTTGCTGATCATCAGCCTGGTGACGTGGATCCGCTCAGAGAAGGGCGCTCGCACCATGGACACTCTGCGTTACAAAGTGCCCAAGTTCGGCAGCATCTGGATGAAGTACCAGGTTTCTATGTTCTCGCGGACGCTCTCCACGCTGCTTTCCGGCGGATTGCCGCTGGTGCCCTCGCTGGAGACGGCGAGTCATTCCATCAACAGCCCGAAGATCGCCGCTACGGTGGCGAAAGCCTCACAACGCGTGCGCGAAGGCCGCTCGCTTTCCTTCAGTCTGGAGGAGTCGAAGTTCTTCCCAGACCTGGCTGTCGAAATGATCGAAGTGGGAGAATCCACCGGAGCGTTACCCGCGATGCTCAACTCGGTCGCGGAGTTCTACGAAGAGGACGTACAGCTTGCCTTGACTGCGGCATTGCAACTGGTCGAGCCGGTCATTTTGATTTTCATGGGCGTTACCGTCGCGACTGTTCTGATCTCGTTGTATTTACCGGTCTTTTCGCTGGGATCGCAACTGCACTAAGGATGTTATGCACCAAAAGAATCTACTCATGACTGTGGACAATCTGGCCAACGGACTGGGCGCCGGTGGCGAACAGTGGGCCCGCGACATCGCTGCCCGTTACCGCTGCGAGTTTGTTGACCTGCGCAATTACCACCTCGACCCAGAGCTCTTTAAGTCCATTCCCGTGGACCTGATGTTCCGCTACAACTTCATTCCCCTGGAAGTGCGCGACGGAACTTTGTGGGTCGCCATTGCCGATCCCAGCAAGCTGATGATGATTGACGAGATCGCGCTTCTGCTGGACCGCCGCGTCAAGACGAAAGTTGCGACCCTGGCGCAGATCAGTGACATCCTGAAGAAGACCGAGCAGTCGCAGCGCGTGCTGGAAGAGGCCAGCGAAGGATTCGTGCTCGACGTGGTGCGGGAAGAGGAAGGCGCCGGCGACGAAAGCATCAACATCGATCGCCTCACGGCGGAAGCGGAAGTAAGCCCCATGATCCGCCTGGTGGACACCACCATCTTCACAGCGCTGCAAAAGCGCGCCAGCGACATTCACGTGGAAACCGAGAGCGAGTCCGTCCAGGTCAAGTACCGCATTGACGGCGTGCTGCAACAAGCCATGGCGCCCATGGCTAAGGAACACCACTCCACCATCATCACTCGTATCAAGGTCATGAGCGAGCTCGACATTGCCGAGCGCCGCGTGCCGCAGGACGGACGCTTCCGGGTGAAGTACAACAATCGCCTGATCGATTTCCGTGTCTCCATCATGCCGACCATCCATGGCGAAAACGCCGTGCTCCGCGTACTGGACAAAGAGTCCATGAGCGAAAAGTTTCGCAACCTCGTGCTCGACGTGGTCGGGTTTGATGAAGAGGACCTGCGCAGGTTCCGGCACTACATTGCCGAACCTTACGGCATGGTCCTGGTGACCGGACCCACCGGCAGCGGCAAGACGACCACGCTTTACGCAGCGCTCAATGAAATCAAGAGCGATGAGGACAAGATCATCACGATTGAAGACCCGGTCGAGTACCAGATCAAGGGCGTGACGCAAATCCCGGTCAACGAGAAAAAAGGTCTCACCTTCGCCCGCGGGCTGCGCTCGATCCTGCGCCACGATCCCGACAAGATCATGGTCGGAGAAATCCGCGACACTGAGACAGCGCAGATTGCCATTCAGTCCGCACTGACCGGACACCTGGTCTTTACCACCGTCCACGCCAACAACGTGGTGGACGTTCTGGGCCGCTTCCTCAACATGGGCGTTGAGCCCTACAACTTTGTTTCCGCTCTGAATTGCGTGCTGGCCCAGCGGCTGGTGCGCGTGATCTGTCCGCACTGCATGAAGCGGGTACAATATTCAGATGAGGCCCTGGAAACCAGCGGCCTAGCGCCGGCGGATTGGCGTGACGTGGAGTTCCGCGAAGGCCAGGGCTGCATTGAGTGCGGCGGCACGGGATACCATGGCCGCACCGCGATCCACGAGTTGCTCGATTTGACAGATCGCATTCGCGAGCTGATTCTGGAAAAACGCCCATCGTCGGAAATCCGGCGCGCCGCCCGCGAAGAAGGCATGCGGTTCTTGCGTGAATCCGCGTTGGCCAAAGTCAGGGCCGGCGTAACTACCTTGAAGGAGATCAATAAGGTCACGTTCATCGAGACCACACGGTAAAAATGCCACGACTGACCCAATCAGAAGCCCGGCCGGTGCTGGCCTGTGAGATTTCGGCTGACCGCGTCATCGCGGCGCGAAGCTCGTCGGGCAAGACTGCGCGCCTGGAAATGTTCACGTCCCGGCGCCTGGGCCATGGCGTGATCACACCAGGCTTGAGCGGCCCCAATGTACAGGACCCCACGGCCCTGCGCAGCGCCATTCAAGGAGCGCTGGAAGCGGTAAGCGGCAATGCCAGGGACGTGATTGCGATCATTCCCGACGCCGCCATTCGCGTGCTGCTGCGCTTCCGCCTCAAGAAGTCTCTGCCGTTTGATGTTGAGCAAGCCGCGTTGTCTTACGATGTCCGGCGCAGCAATGGAAACGTCCATGTGGTTGCAGCGGTCTCGCCCAATTCGATCATTCAGGAATATGAGGCTGCTTTCCGCGACGCCGGCTATGCTCCGGGGATCGTGCTTCCGGCCTCGCTTGCATCGCTTGGACTGGTGGAGGCGCAGAGCCCAACCCTGGTCTTGAAGATCGATCCCATAAACATCACAGTCGCGGCCGCGGACCTGGGCGAATTACGTCTGATTCGCACCCTCGACAACCCGAATGGATACAACGTGACCGCAGCCGAGCTCGCCGAAGCTGTGCTGCCATCCATTATTTTCTTTGAAGACACGTTCGGCTCGCGTATCGAGCAGATCCTGATCAGTGGCGCCGCTTCCCTTTCGGAAATTGCGCCGCTTCTCCATCAGCAAACGGGCGCTCAGGTGGAAGAACTTGCGCCGGAAACCTCGTCACACCAAAACCTTGCTGGTGACAAATTGCCGCCGTCTTTGATGGCCGGCGTCGCGGGGGCCTTGCTCGGATAATGCGTGCAGCAGCAAGCCGCCGCACTGGATATAGAAAGGGCCAAGGCGGAAAAGATCCTCAACGAGCCGGAAAACCGGCCTGTCCGGGACCAATCGCGCTTCTGGAACGCGCGCATCGAGCAAAGGGCATTCTCCTGGACCCAGCTGTTCTCCGACCTGGAAAAGATCATGCCCAGCCGCGCGTTTGTGACCTCAGTCGAACCAATCCCCAGCAAGGACAAGAAACTGAAGCTCAAGATCACCATCGAGAGCGAGAGCCACAAGTTCGCAAACGATCTGGTAAAGAGCATGGAAGCCTCGCAGCATTTCCATTCCGCCTCCATCCTCTCGGAAGTTATGCACGCAGCCACCAAGACCTCTCCGGCAGTGGTGGAGTTTCACATTGAGGCCTATTACACGCCTGCGACTGCGATCGTAAGACCTGCGGCCAGGGAGAAAGAAGGCGCTTGATGACGAAACTGCAACGGCTCCGCCAAAGACTCACGGTGGTCATCGCTGTTCTTTTGGCGGTGGATCTGGCCCTCGGGGTTTACTTGTTATGGCCCGGTGGATCGAGCGTGAAAGACCATGCACTGGAGTCTGCTCTTCAGCAGGAAGTGCGGGACAAGACGCGGGAGGTCGCGCCCCTGATCGGGATTGAGAATACTCTGGCACGGTCGCGCACCGACCTGAAGACCCTGTATCGCGACCAACTCCCCAACAAGTATTCGCAGATATCTGACGAAATAGACAAGCTGGCGCGCGAAAATGGCGTTAGCTTTCCCGTGCTGCGCTACAACGCGGACGCCACGGAGCTGCCGGATGTAGACCGGGTGAGACTCGAAACCACCATCTCAGCCGACTATTCCAAGATACCGCGCTTCATCAATGCCATGGAGCGGGACAAGCAATTGCTGATGGTAATCGATCAGATCTCGGTCAATGGCCAGCAGCAAAGCGGCCAGGTCACGCTGGCCATACGGTTTGAAGCGTTTTTGAAGAAAATGGCGTAGTGCAATACAAAGGTTCACGAGTGAAAATAGGCGCGGAAGACAAAACGAAAGTTCGGGTCATGGTCGCGGTGGTGGCACTGGCGGCGCTGGTCCTTCTCTACAATCTTGTAGGCAGCTCCAGTTCAGCTGCCGGGCCTCAGGCCGATCAATCGCAACCTGCGGCGAAAAAACCGGCGCCAGACAATTCGCTTGACCCCACCATCCGGCTGGAGATTCTGCGCGCCAGCCAGAGCGTCACCTATCACGACGGTGGACGGAATATTTTTAGGATGGAAGAGCCAGTGATCCCGCATCCCGACTTTCCTCCACGTCCAAGGCCAGGCCCAGGCCCATCGCCAGGGCCTCAACCGCCCGGTTATACGCCGCCCGACATTCCCCTCAAGTTTTATGGCTTCGCCAGCAATCCCGGCGAACCCAAGAGGATCTTCTTGTGGGATGCAGGATCGGTTTTCATTGCCCGGGAAGGCGACATCATTGACCGGCGCTACAAAGTCGTGCAGATCAGCAATGCGTCAGTGATGATCGAAGACGTGCTGACCAACTTCCGCAAGCCCATTCCACTTACAGCCAGCAATGAGCGCTAACTCCCAATTCGCAACGCGCGCTCGAAAGAACGAGCAAGGCTACGTGCTTCTTGCTGTAATGCTTTTGGTGACCCTCCTGATTATTGCGCTTGCAATCGAGGCCCCTCGCCTGGGACAGCAGATCAAGCGTGAAAGAGAAGAAGAGCTGATTCATCGCGGCCAGGAGTACTCCAGGGCCATCAAGAAGTTTTACATCGCATCGGGCGGCCACTATCCCACGTCCCTGGAGCAACTGGAAAACACCAACAACAAGCGCTTCCTGAGAAAACGCTATAAAGACCCCGTCACCGGAAAAGACGATTGGAGAATCATCCACGTGGGTGAAGCCCATCTGGATCTGACCCCTAATGGCCAGCCGGTCACCGGCGACCAGAACAACTCTACGCAATCCGGTAACAACTCAGGCAGCGCCAGTTTAAGCGGTGGTAGCTTAGGGGGAAATAGCGCAGGCGGAAGCGGCCTCGGCAGCGGTGGCCTTGGTAATAGCGGCCTAGGCAGCGGAAGCTCCAATTCTTCCGGAACAAACGCCTCTTCTGGAACCAACCCCTCTTCCGGGACAAACCCGCAGGCGGGCAATGCGCAGCCCGGTCAATCGAATTCGGGTTCGTTTGGCAGCGGTCAGACGTTCGGAGGACAGATCATGGGTGTGGCCAGCAGCAGCCACGATGAATCCATCAAGGAATTGAAAGGCAAAAACCACTACAACGATTGGGAGTTCATTTACGACCCGCGTCTGGACCGGCCGGGAGGAAACGGAGTCATCAACACCACGGGCAGGCCGGGCAACCTCAACGGACCGGGGTCCGACTCCTCCGGATCGTCGAAACCGCCGCAACCGCAATAAAAAAGCCTCGCCATTCTGGCGAGGCCCTCGAAACTTTTCTCTGCAACCGGCGCTTAGACGTTGAAAGACGAGCCGCAGCCGCAAGTGCTCTTCACATTCGGGTTCTCGAACTTAAAGCCCGCCGCTTCAATGGTCTCGACGTAATCCACAGTGCATCCATTCAGGTACATGGCAGAGGTCGCGTCAACGAAGACCTTCAGGCCGTCAAAATTGAGGACCTTGTCCATCACGCCGGCGCCGTTCTCGAACGACATGGAGTACGAAAACCCGGAGCAACCTCCGCCGACCACGCCAATGCGCAAGCCCGCCGGAACCGGGTTCTGAGAGCCCATGATTTCCTTCACTTTTACCACTGCGCTGGGCGTAAGGTTCACCGCGTTCTTGGGGGCAGTCTCAGTCGTTGGAATTGTCGTAGTCGCCATGGGCCGTCTCCTTGGGAAATGAGTGCAAGATCAATATAGCCGATTTCGCATCGTTTTGTCGCTGATTCTATTGGCCTTGCTCCTATTAGATGTCCGTCGGGCATCTAAGGTCGCAACAATGATCAGATCTGCTTGGGCAAAAAAATCCGGTTTGGCCTTGAAAACCCGGGGCTATAATCTGCTTAGGTTCCACGTACCCTCGCCGTACATTCGGTTACGGCATCGTAGGCGGGACCGGTTCCCAACTGAAATCGAGGTGTGTTTATGTTGACACCACTGCTGATCGTTTGGGCCGGTTTGACCGTGATCCTGATCGTACTCCTGATTTACCGCAGTACCCTCACCATGCATGAAGACGACCAGCTGTTCCTGGACGATGCGAATGCAAACTTCGCCAAGGAACAACAGGAACTTGTCGCGAAAATGGACAAGATCCAGCCATGGGTCCGTATCTGCGGCGCAGGATCGGCCTTGCTCATTATGTTCATTGCTGGAATGGAGTTGTATACCCGCATCACGCGCTGAATCGCCCCGTTCCCGCAAGCGCTGGTGGAAAACTGAGAGCTCGGCTCCGTACCTCGAGGGGACTTTTGCGTTTCTATACCTCACGACCTTTGCTTCAGGCCCGTTTCCGCGTACCCAAATCTACACGGGCCTGACCTCGCAACCTGCCATGCAGACGCGTTTACAATAAGAAAGCGCGACGCATTCGTATTCGCGACGCGTGAGCGCTAGTGCGAAAGTGGCGGAATTGGCAGACGCACCAGACTTAGGATCTGGCGCCGCAAGGCGTGGGGGTTCGAGTCCCCCCTTTCGCACCATCTTCCCTGATTTGTGATCTTAGTGACTCTTGGTCTTCCCGTCTATTGCCCCTCGGAAGTAGCTGTGTTATCAACTAACTACTGATTCTTTTTTAGCCGCAGTTTCTTGAAGGAGAGCCGGATGAAGGTGGTTGTGCTCTGCGGCGGTCTCGGTACCCGTTTGCGGGAAGAAACCGAGTTCCGTCCCAAGCCCATGGTTGAGATCGGCGGACGCCCGATTCTCTGGCACATCATGAAGATGTACGCGCACGCCGGACATCGCGATTTTGTGCTCTGCCTGGGTTATCGCGGGAACATGATCAAGGAATATTTCCTGAACTATGAGGCCATGAACAGCGATTTCACCATCGCCCTGGGCCGCGATTCACGCATCGCCTACAACAACGAGCATGGCGAGCAGAATTTCAAGGTCACTCTTGCCGATACCGGCCAGTCCACTATGACCGGCGGGCGCGTGCACCGAATCGAAAGATATATTGACGACGATAATTTCCTGCTGACCTACGGTGACGGCCTGAGCGATATCGATCTGGACCGCTTGATTAAGTTTCATAAGAGCCACGGCAAGATCGCCACGGTAAGCGCCGTGGTGCCCAGTTCCCGCTTTGGCATTGTCGACACCAGCGAAGATGGCCGTGTCCTCAAGTTCGTCGAGAAGCCGCGAAGCGAAGGCCGCGTCAGCGCAGGATTCTTTGTGTTTCGCCGCGATATTTTCAAATACCTCGGCGGAGATGACTGCATATTGGAGCGTGAGCCATTGGAAAAGCTGGCTGCCGAGGGCCAGTTGATGGCTTATGAACACAACGGTTTCTTCTACGCCATGGATACTTATCGCGAGTACG
>WNFF01008479.1_pt1 | contig 10478 bp, 7 predicted proteins | sample 5400441 | NCBI WGS metagenome assembly WNFF01 (sample SAMN13153345, study PRJNA577476) | soil metagenome | isolation source: 120 cm saprolite under Douglas fir tree site 2 hole 3 replicate 1 | place: USA:California | collected 2015-04-18
GCAAGTGGTCGAACCGGTGTTCGGACAGATCAAACAGGCGCGCGGATTCCGCCAATTCCTGTTGCGGGGCGTCGAGAAAGTGCGCGCCGAGTGGGCGATGATCTGCACCGCCCACAACCTCCTGAAGCTGTTCACCCTCGCAAAGGCCTCCTGAGCCCGCGAACCTGCAACAAATGCCCGATCGCGATGCCTATCTGGACGGGCTCCTAGAGAAGGGGTCCGGCGTAGCCGGACCCCCGCCCCAGTTCACGTCAAAAGATAAACAAATAGCGCGACGGCCCGAAGGCAGGCGGCTACGTCTATTTTCACAGAACACCGGATGATGAGCTGCTTGCGCATCTCGTAGTCCTCCGGGTAGCAGCCCGCCGCTTACCCAAAAGGTTTAGGGTGAAGCTCCCATCGGAACGGTTTGACCGCCGTTCATAGGTGCATCGGCCCACCATTGGCGTTCTAGACCGCCTTTGATGGCCTACGTCATCCCCGGGTATCCTTCCGCCGTCGTTTCTGAGACGCCAGCGTCTCGGGCCGGGCCGTAGGATTGCGGATGGGTTGCACGGGTGGCCAACTGATGAGGCTGGGGCCAGCAAGGTCCGCGACGCTATGTTGCGACGACTCTCCACTTTGAGGCGAGTCCTTAATAGCGTTTTCCCCAGAGCGGCGGGTCCCTGAGACGTGTCACAGTGATCGAGCTACCGCCGGTCATCTTCGTCCGGATGTACCCAAACATAGGGCGTGATCTCGCGCTTTTGGGCTCACTGGTAATTCTACCAGCAGAACTCGCCGGTCTAAGTATGACAACTGCATGACGCAGGGAAACGTAAATGTATGCCACAACCGCTGGCTGATCCTCATATTCGACATGAGTAAAACGCGAAGATCGGTGCTACGTCACTCGCGTGGAGAAGAGCACCTTTTGCTGCGTCAGTACTTCCACGCGGCAACTGCATCAATACTGCGATTTGCAATTACTCTCTTCCCTTACTCGCCGCGCTATCACGTCGCGGGCTGCCCCCAATTGATCCGTTCGTACCTATGAGGACTCAACGTTGAGCCGACGCACAGTTGGAATGTCCGAAGCCGATGAATTGAAAGACATAGCGCGGTTGCTGGCGAGCTTATGGGAGACCGCGCAACGGCTTCCTGAGGGATCAGAGCGGCAGGATGCGTTCAGACAGATTGGTAGCTTCCAAAGGCGGGTAGCGGCATTAGTTACACGCGCCCTCTAGGCTCTTCAGGATGTTGCGTGGCGCTGTGCCGTGGCTACCCATCCAACTCGCGCCGGAAGATTGCGATTTGGAAGTTGGCGAACTTGAAAAGACCGGCATTATACCATTGGGTTTTCCATGCCGCCGAAAATTGGGGGTTTGGTACAATGCTTGGGCCGATGAGCCGATTTTGATTTGTCCGACGCACTGGAGGAGCTGGCGCGCGCCTTTTTCGAGGAAGTGGAGCCCGTTATGAGGACAGCGCTTTGCTTCGCTATGTTGCTCATTCCCACGATTGCGCTCGCTCAAGGCGTTAGGTAGAACATACCTTGTGTACATGCCGCCGCCACTACCCCGGCGCAGCGTCTGAACGTATCGCTTCGCTCATTTCATCCAGACGTATCAGTCTTCCCCGATAGGGTTGTCGGGTCGACCTGCGCATTGTCCTTTTCGAGGATTGCTCGGCGTTCACTCGCGTTGCGGCCTGCACACTCGCGCTGTCACCAATTTGTGACACGCTAATCGAAGGCTTCAGCCACTTCGTTACCTCCATGACAGCCGACATTGGAGCGGACAGGGAAATCTAATGCGTCGGGTCACCTGAGGAAATGACCGCTAATGATCTCACCGAACGACACGCAACAAGGATCGAATCTACTCGCGCTGCCGAATGCTGCCGTGCACTTTTCTGCCTGCGCCCCTTACTAGGGCGTTGTGCTCTCCCTGAGGCAAGTTCCCGAAAGTGCTGTCGCTGCGAGCGATGACGGGCGATTGAGACAGACTTCCGGCTGCTCCGCGGGCCGCCGCAACGTCTCCGAAGGCGACTCTCCGAACAGCATGCGGTAGGCAACCGAGAAGCGCCCGAGCTCCCAAAAGCCGTGGTCGGTAACAATCCGCGTGACGGTTGCCTTGGACGGATCCGAACACAGGAGCGCCTGCCGCACGAGGTGCATTCGGCGCAAAGCGAGATAACGGATTGGCCCCATGCCTAGATGCTCCTCGCAGGAGGCGCGAAGTGTTCGCTCCGCGACGCCGATCGCTGCGCAAATTTCGGTGAGATAAAGCGGTCGGTCGGGATTTGCCTCCAAGAATTCCTCAAACCGCGCGACGATGGTGTCGTGACGACAGCGCGAATAATTCGTTTGTGCAGCGTTTTCGGAAACTCACGACCGATTATTGCTTCAGCAGCAGCATCCAGATCATCAAGCGGAAGAGACATCGTGCCATAATGAAAGTTAGCGTCAGATCGTTGATGTGTGACCTCGAACCCGTTCACGATGATGTCGCCGGGCAAGACTTCTAAGCCACAGTGCAGGAGTGGTGACGAATTAGGTTCGATAAGGAAGCCAATCGCTCTACGGCCGGGCTTGACCGTGACAGTATTGACCTGTGGCAAGGATACCCCAATTCGGGCATCCAAAGGCTGCTCATGCCGATTTGTGTAAGCCCGGCACGAAAACTTCCTTTCGCTGTGGGAAATAGTTCGCAATCGGCAGACCAAATAACCGCCTGGCACTCCAACGGATCGCTAAAACTAAAAACTCTACACCACGACACTTCTGTTCTCCCCCGAAACAGAAAATATTATTTGGCGTGACAACTAGCTTTGCAGCGACGAGCGTCAGGAGGACTTAGCTTCGGATCGCAAAAGCAGAGTAGGCAATGTGATCGCGGCGACCCGAAATCGCAGTTGTACCTTAGCTCCACTATCACCTCTGATCAATGTACGGATTATGACGCAAACTGCGATATTGCCATTCCGATTCTGTATAGCTGAAGGCCAAAGCTTCGATTGTGCAATGCACCGCTTCCAGGATGGTCCGATGGGGCGGCATCCATGCCGGTCCATGCGGCACAATGTATCACCCTAATATTTATCAGCTTCCGAAGTCGTATAGTGAAGTCGGAGCCGGCCCCCCATCCTGCGTGTTCGATTGCGGTTCGCAAGGGCGTGGCCTGTCTAATGAGATGGAGCGGATAGCGGAGAACGGCACAGCGACGTTTTCCAATCCGGACGACTACCAAGCCGGTATTGGAGACGCGAGTGTCAATCTCATCATCACCGGCGGCGGAGATTTCAATGCGCGCCTGACGTGGTTGCGCTTGCGCCGTTTGCATGTGCTTCGTGGCCGCGAAAATCTACCGCGCATTGCCTTTATCTCGTTGTCGCCGGCGCGCGTGTTTATTTCGTTTCCAACGAGCGCGGGTCTGCCCTTAACATACGGCGGACTTGGATTGCAGTTCGGCGACGTCGTGTTCCACGGTCGCGGCGAGCGAACGCATCAGCGGACCAATGGAGAAAGCCAATGGGGCCTTATATCGTTGCCGGCCAAGCAGCTCGCCGCCTGCGCTAAGGCCCTGACTGGACGGAAGATAACTTCGCCGCCTGCCGGCCGGGTGCTGCGACCGTCGCGGAGTGCCGGAGTGCGCTTGCTGCGGCTTCATTCAAAAGCCTGCCGTCTCGCCGAAACCAGACATAAGTTAATCGCGAATCCGGAAGTCGCGCGCGCGCTCGAGCAGGAATTACTTCACGCGCTGGTCAATTGCCTGACGGCCGACGATGTCAACGGCAATCGAAAAACGAGGCGGCAACACACCGATATCATGGTTCGGTTCGAGGATGCGTTGGCCGCGCATAGTGGCTCGCAGCTGAACATGCCCGCGCTTTGCTCGGCTATCGGCGTATCCGAACGAACCTTGCGAACGTGCTGCACCGAATTCCTGGGCATGAGCCCTACTCGGTACCTTTTGCTGCGACGATTGAATATGGCGCGCTCAGCATTGCGGCGCGCCGACCCGGCAACGGCGAGCGTCGCAGAGATTGCCCGAACCCATCAATTCCTGGAGCCTGGGCGCTTCGCAGTGACCTACCGCACCGTCTTCGGAGAAATGCCCTCGTCCACGCTGCGGCGCTCGCTGATCAAAACGACCTGATCAAAACGCAGCCGAATTCGCACAGCGCGTGCAAAGCAACCAGTGGAAAATCGCCGGATCGATAACGAAGCGGACAGCCTGGGCGGTGGCCGGAGGCGAAGAGCGACGACGTTTGTCTGGCTATTCATCAGAGATCGGTATTTCTCGGCAAGGCCGAATTCATGATCTATGATGGAAAGACAAGGAGCCGATCTTGCCGATGCCGCCTCGGAAAGCTCGAGGATAACCAGCATGCAAATCTGAGCGTTGCTCCTCGCGGATGTCCGAAGTCCGGGTCTTGATGGAATAGGTAAGTCACTTCCGGTCATGGCACCTTTGAGACATGCCGATGAACTCTGAGCATGTCTGTTGATAGGGGCAGACCGGAAGTGACTGGCCCGCAGTCAACACGACGAGATTGACCCACAGCGGTCATTCGAAAAAGGGCGCGTATCATGCACACCTGGACGAGCAAGACGCCATCATGGACCTCAAAGGGTGGCTACGGAACCTCGGTCTCGAACACTTTGAGGCGGCATAAAGCAGGCGGCCGGATCAGCCAAACCGCGTTGGATCGAGAAGCGATCTCTGCCTATCCGAATTCGGCAGAGGATGTGGCAATAATGCGCGATCGTCGCGGCTCGCTAAACGTGCCGTTTCCGCATAGGCAGTCCCCCTATGCCTTGGCAACATTGCCTCCGACCCCTCGTAAAAGATCAACTCCTGAAGGGGTTAGTGCTATGGTGGAATACTAGGCTGAACACCCCTTGATATGGATCCGCGAGCCGACCGCCGCGTCGCGACAGGGCTTGTGGACCAATCGTGCAGTACTGCAATAAGCGGGGGCACGGCAATGGGCACGTGGAACACAAAGCCAAGCACACGCGGTGCGGCTGGATCGCGCCCGATCAAGCAGTGGCATACCCTGATCGCAACATGTCTCGCAGTCTGCTTCGCCCTCATCACGCAGGCCCGCGCGCTCGACCAGGTCTCGCTGCAGCTAAAATGGAAGCACCAGTTCCAATTCGCGGGTTACTACGCCGCAGTCGAGAAAGGATTCTATCGCGAGAACGGCCTTGAGGTCGAAATTCGCGAGGGAGGTCCCAGCGTGAATGCGGGTGCCACGGTCGCGGCAGGCGGTGCCGACTTTGGCATCTGCACGACCAGCGTTCTGCTGGATAGCACTCAGCGAGCCAACACGGTCATCCTCGCCGTGATTTTTCAGCACTCCGCTGCTATCATCCTGACATCGAATCGCGCCGGCATCCACACGGTCTCCGAATTGAAAGGGCACCGCCTGATGGATCGGCCGGGAAATGACGACCTCGCAGCGATGCTGAAGCACGAGGGCGTCGACTACGCCGCTCTCCCTCGCGTTGCTCATGATGGCAATCCACGCGATCTGCTCAACGGCACTGCGGACGCGATGGTGGCTTACAGCACCAACGAGCCGTATGCCCTGGAAAAGCTCGGCACGCCGTATCTGATCTTCTCGCCGCGCGCCTTCGGGCTCGACTTCTATGGTGACAACTTGTGCACATCGAGGGCGGAGGCCGTAAAGCACGCCGAACGTGCACACGCGTTTCGCGCCGCTAGTGTGAAGGGCTGGCAGTATGCGCTCGCGCACAAGGACGAGATCGCTGATCTGATCCGTCGGCGCTACTCCATGCAGAAGAGTCGCGAAGCGCTGATGTTCGAAGCCGTGCAGACCGAATTGCTGATTCAGCCGCATCTCGTTCCAATCGGTGATCAGAGCGTCGAGCGCTGGCAGACCATCGCCAACACCTATCTCAGCTTGGGGATGCTGAGCGAGGCGGAACTCCCGGCGGGGATGATCTATGTACCCGACGACGGGGCGTGGGCGGCGCGGCTGCGGACGCCGCTGCTATGGACGTTGCTCGCGATCGTTCTCGTTGCTGCAGCCGCCTGGGCGCTCTATCGCGGGAAGGCGTGCACATTCGGGGCCCTGCGGCTGAGCGCGGTGATGTCGGGGCTTTTCGTTCTGCTCAGTATCCCCGTGCTGATCTTCATCCTGTTGTACAATTATCGCGAGAACGGCGTTGCCATCCGGGCGACCCTGAAGGACCAAGTCTCCAAGACCAAGCAGGTCAGCATCGACGATGCGGAGAATCTGATGTTCCCGGTCGCGGCCACGCTCAAGCTGCTGGCGGCGATCGCTGCAGCAGACCCGGATACTTTCAAAAAGGAGGAAAGCCGGGAGTTGCTCTATCAGGCTCTGACCTCAGCGAGGCAGATCGACGCGGCCTATGTGAGCTACGAAGACGGCTATCATCGTGTCGTGACGCGGATCGATGACGACCGCAGGCGCTCCGACCCCGCCATTCCGCCGTCCGCGAACTGGCATTCAAGCTATATCGACAGCTTTGCCGGGAGCCCACGGCGGGTGCGCCATCGCACCTTCTTCGATATCTGGCCCCATGTCGTTGGGAATTATGGTGTGGAGACGATTCTCGATATCAGGACGCTGCCGGGGTACCAGGCGGCGAAGGAAGCACGAGCCCTTATTATCGAGCAACCGTCGATCAATCCGGATACGGGATACCCGATCATTTCCGTGAGATATCCGATCATCAAGGACGGCGCATTCATCGGCTGCGCCTCCGCCAACATCACCCTCGACGTCTTATCCCGCTTTCTCACCAGCCATCGCGCCAGCCTCCGCAGTACGACGATCCTCGCCAATCCGAACAACGGGATGATCATCGCGTTTCCCGATCAGAAGAAGAGCGTCCGTAGCGAGAATGGCCGCCTGGAAATCGCCAGGCTTAGCGACATCGCGGACGACAACGTTCGGGAAGCCTACCGGCTGCAGGGCGAAACCAACCGCGACGACTTCTTCTTCCGCTCACCGCAAAACGGCGAGGAGATCACCGCGTCCTTTGCGCGCTTTCCGGGCAGCTTCGGACAGCCGTGGGAGGTGGTCGTCCTGACGCCCACTGATGACTTTGTCGGCGGCCTTGAGCGAACCAATCGCCAGATGATCGTGCTAATCGCTGCGCTGACGGGCATCGAGCTGCTCCTGATCTATTTCTTGTCGCGGCGGCTGTCGCGTCCGATCGAGGGCGTTTCGCGGGAGTTGAGATTGGTGGAGGATCTGTCCTTCACGCACACGGCGCCGGCCACATCGACCATCAAGGAGATCAAGGAGCTGCAGACCGCGGTCGGGCTGTTCGAGACCTCGCTGCGATCATTCTCCTCGTTCGTGCCCCTTGATGTGGTCAGGGAGTTGATCAAGACCGGCATTCCTCTGACGCTTGGCGTCGAGCAGCGCATCATGACCGTGATGTTCACCGATCTGCAAGATTTCTCCACCCTCGCCGAGCAGATGGCGCCGAACGATCTGCTTAGTCAGCTGTCGGTTTATTTCGAAGCGGTTTCGCAAGCGATCGCGGAAGAGCACGGCACAGTCGACAAGTTCATCGGCGACGGCATCATGGCGTTCTGGGGCGCGCCTGCTCATCGGCCGGACCACACGCTGCGGGCCTGCTGCGGGGCCATGCGTGCCGTGCGGCGCATGCAACAGACCAACGACGCCTGGAGCGCCGAGGGGCGGCCACGATTGCACCTTCGCATCGGGCTGCATTGCGCGAACGTACTGGTCGGCAATGTCGGCTCGAGCGAGCGACTCAGTTACACGGTGATGGGAGATGGGGTAAACGTTGCGGCTCGCCTTGAAGGCATCAACAAAACCTTCGGCACCACGATCTGCATAAGCGACAGCATATTTGAGGTTGCCGGGCCGGACATCGTGGCGAGACCGATAAGGAAGGTCCAGGTTAAAGGCCGCGAGCACGCGTTCATGATCTACGAGCTGCTGGGAATCAGGAACAACGAAGATCCGGAGCTGGCGGCGCCGGACGGAGCAGGCAGACTATGCGACATGACTCGGGGGGCCTCGCACCATTTCGAGCGGGGCCAGCTGGACAAGGCAGCCCAATGCTATCGCGAAATATTGATAGCGTTTCCGGGCGACCCCGTGGCCAAGTCGTTGCTCGCGATGTGCTCCACAGCGGTGAAGGCTTGAGCAGAGTACCGAGTTTGGCGCAATGTCCGTGTTTCTTTGTGGTTCGCTCGCATGCTATCTGACCGGACAGAATACAGTGCCGGATGGCGGAAGCGCTTTCCGGGCCTGGTTTGTTCAAGACCAGCGGACGCGAATGTCGGCTCTTGGTACAAAGCGTCGATTGGCTCAGTGCAGGCTTACGTCTGCAGTTGGTGGTAGACCGGAAATGGTCGACCGACTGTCAGACTGGCGCTCTTGACCCAAAAGCCACATTGACCGGTCGCCCCACAACCCGCGTGCCTGAACTCACCCAAGGCCGCCGTCAATGTGCTAACTTGAGCTCGCAAAGAGCTTCGTCCCAGCCTCGGGGGAGTTGCATGAGGCGACGCGAATTCATCACGCTTCTCGGCAGCGCGGCTGGTGCCTGGCCGTTCGCGGCGCGCGCACAGAACGTAACGAAGTCCTGCGGCCAAAGCCGGCGCGACAGGCCTGATGATAGCGGGGGCTCGCCGATCATACGAACCGGCGATTAGGGGCAGCGTACTGGCCGCCCGAAAGTGTTCGCGTTGGGTCGAGGCGGCTGGTTAGGACCGCTTAACATCAGGTCACTCCAAAATTGAGGTCACTATGCCTTACACTCCGGTCGAGCGCGAGCAGTTCTAGGGCTCAGGCCCTCTCTGCCGCAGGGGATAGGAGGCTTGGGAGAGAGGGTGTTTATTTAAGATAGGGTGTTGAATTCTGCACCCCGCGAATTCCGCCATTTACCTGCTATCAACCATACCGGGCTATTCTGGCGTCCATGGGGACTCGACCTGACACATCGGTGCGGGCGCTTCGCCGGCGCCACGACGCCCTTCTTACGATCTGGCTCGCCTTTGTGGATGAGCTCGATAACCCGGTGCGCCCGCGCGCCGCGGAATTCCCGCAAGGGCAAGAGCAACGGCTTGGCCGAGACACGTCCACGCGCGGGCTCTCCCGAATAAGGGCTGTCAACTGCAGTCTATTGGTGCACTCCGCTAAACGGCCCCGACTCGTCGATAGGGCCCGCGAGAGCCACTGAAGCGAGGCGTAGCCACCGCTAATGCTGCGGAAGCCATCTATCGCGCGCGAGATGGATGACGGATGCACGGTTACCGGCTCCTGCTACGTGGTGGCGCATCCGCTTAAAGCCAGCCGCGGCGGACGAGTGAGCCCATCCCTGTGCCGGATTGCCTGGCGATTGTGCTGACGTGCAACGTTTTTCTGAGGGAGCGAGCCGTTTTCGCATTGAAGTGGTTTTGTTGAAACCGCGCGCAAAATCCTCAGCCACCAGCGGAAGCCGCGTTCAAGCAATTCCAGGCTTGGGCGGCAGAGGAAGATGCGCAGGCACAGGTCCGGCCCGTGCAGTCCGTACAAGATGCCCAACCCCAGGTCCAAGATGACCAAGCACGGGTCGCAAATGCCCGTGCGGAGGTCCGGCCCGTAAAAAATGCCCCCGCACATGTGCGGTCCGAGCATAATGCCCGAGCGAAGGTCCGACACCTGAAAAATGCACGGGCACGAATGCGGCGGGAGCAAAATACACAAGCACAGGTCCAGCCCGTGCAAAATGCTCAGCCACCGGGGCTCCTGCAAAGTCTCGGTTTGAAGGATAAGTGACGCTGTACCTTGCCAAGCCCCCGCGGCATCGGCGGACAGCCCCCTAGTTCTACTGAGTCAGAAAGTCGCATCGTTTGGTGGAAGGAATCAGCTATTTGACGAGATTCACGCTCTGGTGACGGGAGGCGGCAATGGACCGGCGAGGGTCGGATGATAGTGAATCGCGATTTGCGGCTTATGTCGAGGGTCTTTCGACGGTCATCGGACACGCGGATCGGGCGGGTCCGCTGCGAGATTATTGCGTGGGGCTGATAATGCCCGGCGAACGCAAGAGCGTCGAACCGATGGCAGCAGTGACTGCTCCGGCGCGGACAGCGGCGCAGCACCAGTCGTTGCTGCATTTTGTTGGTCAGTCGGCGTGGTCGGACGCAGAGGTCTTGGCCAAGGTGAGCCAGATGGTGCTGCCAAAGATCGAGCATCACGGAGCGATCGAGGCGTGGATCATCGACGACACTGGTTTTCCCAAGAAAGGAGAACACTCGGTCGGAGTGGCGCGGCAATATTGCGGCCGGCTCGGCAAGACGGACAATTGTCAGGTCGCCGTGTCGTTATCGCTGGCCAATCATCACGCCAGTCTGCCGGTGGCCTATCAGCTGTATTTGCCTGAAGAATGGAGCAGCGATCGCAAGCGTCTGCGCAAGGTGGGCGTTCCTGAGGAAGTCGGCTTCAAGACCAAGCCCGAGATCGCGCTCGAGCAG
>WNFF01052809.1_pt1 | contig 10478 bp, 8 predicted proteins | sample 5400441 | NCBI WGS metagenome assembly WNFF01 (sample SAMN13153345, study PRJNA577476) | soil metagenome | isolation source: 120 cm saprolite under Douglas fir tree site 2 hole 3 replicate 1 | place: USA:California | collected 2015-04-18
AAAACGCAACTCCCTCCGTAGTTATGTCAACTTCTAAGTCCTTTAGATGCAACACTTCCTGACCATCTCGTATGTGTTGCAGACAAAGGACTTGCGCAATGACTAAGTCTTTTAGATGCAACACTTACAAAAAATAGGGAGCACCTCAATAGCGCGATCAGTAGTTTCCGCACTCTTTTTATCACCACGGACGGGTATGGCTATCCCCCATTCGCAGAAGTCTAAAGTCTTGCTTGAAGTGAATTTCGAAGTTGCGGATAAACAAGGAGTTGCGCAGATTCAGCCACTCGTCGAGGTGAATCCGGATACCCTGTTGTGGTTTCACGGCGCCGGACGGCCGAGCGAGGGCACCAGACGGATCGAAATCAGGAAGCCGCCGTTGTTCCGTCCCACGACTTCAAAATTCGCAGAGTTTTCGGTGCCCCCGCTGCTGGAAGCCCGCACGGGATTGCCCCCCGTAAGTCCCGCGATCTCCGGCGCAAGATTACGCGCCTCCAGCGCAACCTTTGCCAGCGTCCCGCGTACTCTCACAGTAAGCGTTCGTTGTTCACCCGGTTTTAGCGGCGAGGAGTCGGCTTCGAGCTCAAGCCCGACGAAAGTAGCGGAAAACTCCGACGAGTGCCGCTTCGCGCACGATACTTCCACCGCTGCGCTGCCCGGCTGCAGTTCCGACGGCGGAAGCACCACCAGCGCCGCTGGCGAAGATGCGAGCACAATCGCCGGCTGCCCCGCGATCGTCACTTGATTGGCGTCAGCGTCGCCGCAAAAACTCTTCCCAAAAATTTCGAAGCGGTCTGTCAGCGAAGCCACTCGGGGAGTGGAGGAAACTTCAATCGAAGCCGACACAGCCTCGCTGGGCGAGAGAATGGCCGTGGCGACTCGCCCCGTGCGTCCTGCAATCGAACCAAAAATCACGCCGGGATTCAGCGGCGCGACGAAAAGGGCCCTGCCCGTCACATCGGTTGTGAGCCGGTCCCCGTTCGAAAAATTCACCGTAACACCCGGAGTCAGCCTCCCATTCACGTCCAGCACGGCAAGCGTGGCGCGCTCGCCCGAAACGATTCGCCGCGGCAACAGCAGTATCCGCGCCCCGGAAGCAGCTGGCGCCGGCTGTTGAGCAGTAGCGTCCCGCGCGAAAAAGAAGACAGCGAGAAAAGTAAGGAAAATCGCAGAGCCGCGGCAGTGCAAGGACATGCGTGGAATTGTAGTGGAGAACCTCATGCCGATGAAAGCGGTTCACAGGCCAACCGAGGAACAACGCGCGCGTCATCTCTTCGCGAGGACCGGAGCTTCCTCCGGGGAATAAACCAGCACGGTCCGCCCCATCACCCCGGCTGACATTTTCCGCAGCGTGTAGCGAAACGGCCGCGGCGGCATCCCGTCGGTGCATGCCTCAAGCCGGTAAAACGCGCCCTCGTAACGCACCGTGCGCGGCGGGTTCCAGTCCGCCTTTCTTCGGCACGCGCGAATCTCCAGCATTTCTTCCGCCCCATTTCCGCTGATGAGAAGTTCATCGGGAACCTGCGGAAGCCGCTTGTAGATTGCTTTTTCTCGAATGGCTCCGGCATAGGAGGATAAATTCCCTTCCGAGAAGCCCGCAACTTTGGCGGCGCTTTGCTCGCTGCGCCCGGAAAGTTTCCCAATGATTTTATCCAGTAAGAAGAGCGGAAAAATCCCCAGATTCGTCTCCGTGAATGCGGCTCCTACTAAGCGCACACTTCCTTCGAGCCCGGCAAACGCGAGCAGCCAAGTCAGCGGATGGGTCGCCCAAATCACCAGCGCGGTAAAGCCGATCGCGTGATCCGTAACTCCCGGCCCCATTTTCCCACTGATCGCCGTATCCAAGCCGTGGTCCACCATCAGCATCATGTAGTACGAATACCAGTACATGGAGGCGATGAGCGCGATTAGCATCTCCCCAAATCCGCTGAGGACCGTCGCCCTGCGCCACTCCACGCCGGAACCAATGGGCAGCAATTTACGCCACCTTCGCGGGAACAGCGCCAGGAATGGTCCAAGAAGATAAGTCAGCACCGCGAACTCTCCTCCGCCTAGTTTAAATGATGCCGTCGCGCGTATGTTTCTTGATGCAGGAATGGAGCCAATGAGTAACGAACAATGAAGATTAAGGTGACTTCCCGCCCAGCCGGTAAACCCGCGCGTCCAGAAAAACGCGAAACAGTTCGGGATCGATTTCTTCGTCGCGTACGCAAAGTTTCAAGATGTCCAGCGCGCGGTCGGTGGGAACCGCGCGCTTGTAAGGACGGTCCGACGCGGATAGCGCGTCGAAAATATCGCAAATGGTCATCATCTTGGCCTGCACCGGGATCTGCCCGGAGTTCAGCCCGAACGGGTATCCTTTGCCGTTGACCTTTTCATGGTGGGCGCGGGCAATCTCCGGGATGGCGCGGAATTCCGGTGTCCACGGAATCTGCGCCAGAAAATTGAAGCTGTGCACCACGTGCGACTCGATCTGGCGGCGCTCGTCGGCATCCAGGCTGCCGCGAGGAATCGAAAGTAAACGCACTTCCTCGGCCAACAGATAAGGACGCTCCGTTCCGCGCGCATCGCGGTACGTTTTCTGCGCAATTTCGGTCAAAAATTCAAAATCCCACGAAGGAAGAATCGTCGGCTCGTTGGCCTTGGCGATAAATTCCGCAAATCGATCCAGTTCGCCGCGCAGCCGGTGCGATTCCTCGTCGAGCATGCGGAGGCGTTCCGCGGCTTTTTTTCGGGACAGCGAAAGCAGCGCTTCCACTTTCTGCTCTGCGGTTCGGGCCTCAATGTCCCGCCGGATGTAGTCGAAGCGGTCCAGCACGCCGACAAATTGCAGCGGGTAGAGTTTTTTCGCTTTGACCAGCACTTCCTCGCGCACCCCCACCTTGCCGAAATCATGCAGCAGGGCGGCGTAACGGAGTTCTTTGATCTGTTCCCGGGAAAACCGCAAGTCCCCATATGGGCCGCGCGGCTCGCGGTCCACGGCCTCGGCCAACGTCACGGTCATTTCGCAAACGCGCTGCGAATGACCGGACGTCGTCGGGTCACGCTGTTCGATGGCCTTCACGGCCGCGTTCACGAATCCATCGAACAGATTCTCAATGTCTCGATACAGCGTTGAATTCTCGTAAGCCACCGCCGCCTGGGAAGCCAGCGATAACCCCAGCCGCACGGCGCGCTCCGGAAACGGGCACACCCAGCGCCGCACTTTTTCATCGGGAGCGTGACCTGCGAACGCGTGCGGTAGCCGGCCTGCTTATCGAACGTGGCGTTGAAGCGAAACGGCCGCCCTTTTGGGGTGCGATAAGCGTCGGCCAACTCGATCACTTCGCCGTGTAGCGCGCAATACCCCGCCATCGAATCTTCCGTCACCGGAAGGGTGTGTTCGCTGAAAGGAAACTGCACGCTGTCGTTTTGCGTCAGCTTGAATCGCAGCAGCGGCACGCGTAATCCATCCTCTGCGGAAACCCCGCCTTTCTCCACGAGATACAGAGAGCCGGCATCCGCCGCGGTGATTTCCCTGGCCTTCTTCAGGATCAGATCCAGCAACTGCTCGACATCCCGAGTTTCGGATAGGGCAATCCCGACGCGGTTCAGTTCTTCGAATTCACGCGCGGCTTTCGTCGCTCTGGGCGCCTTTCTTCGGGCCCCCGGGACGCGCTTGGGCTGCGATTTTTTGCTTCTTGTCATAGAAGAAGGGCAATGAGCCGCAGAGGCAGAGCGCTCCGGGCAGAACGAAAGTATAACCAAAGCCCGTGCGGTAGGCACGAAATGTGTGCACGCCAAAAACCGGCAATCGTCGATAAACCGAGGAGGGAGCGCCATTTCCACGCCTTCCTGTGGCGAAAGAGCGAGTAATCAGTAGGGTTCAAAGCCTTTCGCCGGCCTTGGGCCTCTGTTAGCGTGGGAGCAGAGTTGCTAGCTACAGGTGTGGGCACGGGTGTAATCTCAGGGCGGCGAGGGGAGTTCGTGTGCGAATCGCAAGCGGCGGCGTGACCGATCTGGGTCGCGTGCGTACGAACAACGAAGATTGTTACAGGATCGTTGAGCCGCTGAACCTCTATGTGCTTTCCGATGGCATGGGGGGCGAAGCCCACGGCGAAGTCGCCAGCGCGCTGGCTGTTGAAACGGTCGTGAAACATTGCCTCCATCCTGAAGCCAGTCCCGCGGCTGAGCTTTTCGATGAGGTCGACCCCAATTTTAGCGAGCGGACAAAGCGCCTTTCGGCTGCCGTCCATCTGGCCAACAGAAATATTTTCAAGTCTGCCGAAGAGAATCCCGAGCAGCACGGCATGGGCGCGACTCTGACGGCGGTGTGGATCGACGGCGAAAAACTCAGCATCGCTCACGTCGGCGACAGCCGCGCCTACCTGCTCCGCGGCGGCAACTTGCTTCAGCTCACCCGAGATCATTCTCTCGTAGCCGAACAGGTGCGGCGTGGCATTCTGACCGCCGCCGAAGCTGAAGAAAGCGACATGCAAAGCGTGCTGCTGCGCGCGCTTGGCGCACAAGAGGAAATCGAAGTGGATGCCGAGGAGCACACGCTTTTCCCCCGGGATGTTTTGCTGATCTGCTCCGACGGATTGACGCGCATGGTCACGGAGCCCGAAATCGCGGGAACGCTTCAGTCCGAGACCGATCCCACGCGGGCGGCGGAGAAACTCATCGCACTGGCCAATGAACGCGGCGGCCCGGACAACATCACCGTCGTGATTGCGCGGCTCGACAAGGAATCCAAGGGATGGTTTTCATGGCTGCGCCGGGGGGCGCGCAAAAATTCAGATTCGAACGGTGCCGTTGGAGGAAATTGAGATGCCGAAGCTCAGCCTCATGTTTGACAACAAAATCGTGAAAGAGGTTCCCGTGGGCAGCCGGCCCGTAACCATCGGCCGCTCTCCGGACAACGATATACCGGTCGATAATCTCGCCGTGTCCAACTATCACGCGAAAATCTATTTTGAGGCCGGCCGCATGGTCATTGAAGACCTCGACAGCCTTAACGGCACCTTTGTGAACGACCTCCGCGTCGAGCGCGCCACTTTGCACGACGGCGATAACATCCACATCGGCAAGCACAAAATCAAGGTCGACACCAGCGGCGATGCCCCGCTGTCCTGGGAAACCGGCCGCAAAGCCGCCGCGCCGCGCATCGACGAAACCATGGTGCTGGACACCAAGGAACGCCGTCAGATGCTCCAGCAGGCTGCCGCCATGGGCGAATCCATGCAGTTTGCTGGAACGCGCATGAAAGTCCCGACACTTGTCGTTCTCAACGGCAAGACCGACCAAAAAGAGTATGTCCTGACCAACAGACTCACGGTCATCGGAAAATCCGCGATGGCCACCGTTCGCCTCAAGGGCTGGTTCAAGCCTCATATGGCCGCGCAGATCAATCAGCGCGATGACGGCTACTACCTCGGTCCCGGCGACAAGGTGCCCAACGTTAATGGCACGCCCATCTCCGGCCCGGTGCGCCTGAACGACGGCGATCTCGTCGAAGTCTCCGGTGTCCGGTTGAACTTCATCTTCCGCGAGTAGCGCCCGGCACGCGATGGCAGCTCCGTCAGCGGGTTTCTGGCAGCGGCGGGGCGAGCGGCGGGGCGTACTCGGCCTCTACGAATTGCTTCTGACGTGGTGGCGCCACCGCGTATCGTTCGTCATCAGCGTTTTCATCACGTTTTTTGCGCTGGCGCTGTACTACTTTACGTTCGTCGGCGAACGCACCACCCCTATTTTTAATTTTATACAGCGCCTGGAATACGACTCGCTGGATACGCGTTTCCGCTACCGCCCGCGCAGCGCCACGCCCCTCGATCCGCGGATCGTGATCGTGGATATCGATCAGCATGCCCAGGAAGTGCTCGGGAAGTGGCCTTTTTCCAGGACCCATTTTGCAAAGTTGCTCGATGTGGTCCGTGAGGATGGCGCGAAGGTCGTCGCCTTTGACGTCACCTTCAGCAAACCGGATCTGAGCGCCGCGCCGATCCGCGCGTTGTGGGCGGAGATGGAAGCCCGCCGAAAACGCGGGGAAACGATCGATCCGGCACTTTCGGCGGAAGTGCAAAAACTCGCCGCGCAGTACGACGCGGACAAACAATTCGCTTCCGCCATCCAGCGTTTCGGCGCCGTTGTGCTTGGGAATTTCTTTCTGCACACCGAGGCCGACCTCCGGGGCCTGGACGACAAAACGCTGGACGCCTACGCGAATCAAATCGCCTTCTATTCTTTTCCGAGCGTGCGCCCGCTCCGACCGGAGACCGGCAAGCGCGATCGCGTCAGCCTGATGGAAAAATTTGAGCCTGACAATCTTTTGCCCAAAGGCACGAGCGAGGAAGCCTCCTCGACCGGATTTTTCAACGTGTATCCTGACGTGGACGGCGTGGTGCGGCAGGCAAATCTCATCATCCCGTACGGACGTTCGAAAGACTTCAACGATTGGGACATTTACGCCTCACTTGACGTGCAGGCTGTTCGCTCCTACTTCCGCCTGCCCAACGAACAAGTTGTTCTGGAATATGGACCGGTGGGCGCCTATCGCATCCTCTTCGGCCAATCCGCGCAGGTTCGCACCGACGACCTCGGGCGCGTGGTCATCAATTTTCACGGACCCGGCTACATCACTTACCCTCACTATTCGCTCGCCGATGTCGTGGAAAAGAAAATTCCTCGGGACAAGTTTGGCGGCAAGATCGTGCTCGTCGGCGCCACCGCGACAGGCATTGGCGACCTGCGAACGACACCTTACGGCGGGCTCGACTTCCCCGGCGTGGAAATCCACGCCAACGTGATCGACTGCCTTCTGCACCAGTCGTTTCTTTATCGCGGCGCCAAACAAACTCTGGCGGACGTCCTGCTCATTTTCTTCTTCGGCATTCCCCTGGGAATCTGGATGGCCCTGGTTTCGCCGCGCTGGATGTGGTTCGGCGCATTCCTGATCGCGCCCTTGGTTGCCGTCGACTATTTTGCATTTCTACGCGGCTGGTGGCTCAACTTCGGTGTCCCGGCGCTCGCGCTGAGTTCCAACGTGCTTCTCGTCTCCTTGTATCGAGCGCTGTTCGAGGAAAAAGAAAAACGCCGCGTGCGTTCCGCTTTCGGCCAGTATCTCAGTCCCGAAGTCATCCGCCGCCTGCTCGTCAATCCGCGTCTTGTCGAACCAAAGAAAACCGACATTACCGTCATGTTCAGCGTATTCGCGGCTTCACCACCATTTCCGAAAAACTCGACGCTCAGGATCTCGCGAATTTCCTGAACCAATATCTTTCGGACATGACCAGCCTCGTTTTCGAGCACCACGGCACTCTCGACAAGTACATCGGCGACGCCGTCATGGCCTTCTGGGGCGCGCCCTTCGAAGAACCCGGCCATGCCGCGAGAGCCTGCAATACAGCCCTGAAAATGATGGACCGTGTCCGCGAGATGCAAAAGAAATGGGAAGCTGAAGGCAAGCCGCATCTCGACATCGGCATCGGCCTGAATACAGGCGTGGCCAGCGTCGGCAACATGGGCTCCGCGCTTCGCTACGGCTACACGGCCCTCGGCGACACTGTGAATCTCTCCTCGCGCCTGGAAGGACTGAATAAAGACTACGGCACGCACATCATCGTCAACGAAACCACGTATTCCTCCGCCAAGGGCGACGGCTTCCTTTTCCGCCAACTCGATCTCATCCGCGTCAAGGGCAAGCTCCAGCCCGTGGCCATTTACGAACTCATCGGCCGCGCTGCGGAAAATTCCGCTTACGGCACCCCGGACGAAGTGCGTCAGCGCGTCGACTTTTTTCAACAAGCCCACGAGCTCTACCGCAGGCGCCGCTGGCAAGACGCGCAGAACTTTTTCCAGACCATTCTGGACAAGTGGCCCGATGACGGCCCCTCCCGCGCCTATTGGAAGCGCTGCCAGGAATATCTCTTCGATGAGCCTCCTTCCGGCTGGGATGGCGTCTTCACCATGACCCACAAATAGCGCCCGTCGCTTCGCGCATTCTTCCTCACCCAGGGCTTCCCTTCCGTCCAGGTCTCCGTCCAATCTGGATGGAATCGTCTGTGTGCCCTGTGTCAGAATGTGCGCATCGAATAGATATGGAGACAAGGGGTATGGCGCCTTTCGGTGTCTCTAACTGATATAACTGATATAAGGAGTGAGATTTACCCCGCGCGACATGCTATGTAATGGCGAAGGAATGCGGAGTCATCCGCACGGGGGCGGATCGTCAAGGAGCTGGTAGCCGCCAAGATGAATGACCGCCCGACTTGGGCCGTACCCAAACAATTGGTCCCAGGAATCTAAGTTGAATGGGCGGTGGACGAGCAGTTCATCGGTAGCGATGGGGCGTCGCCGATGTGACAGAGCGAACTAAGACTTTATGTGGATTGTCCGACTAGCGCTGCGGAGGCCATACACGTTTGTGGTGATGGCGCTCGCCATCATCTTGCTGTTTCCGGTGGTGTTGCTGCGCACGCCCGTCGACATTTTTCCCGACATCAACATCCCGGTTATCTCTCTGGTCTGGACGTACAACGGTCTCCAGCCCCAGGAGATGGAGCAGCGCATAACTTCCAACGTCGAACGCGGCGTCACGACCCTGGTGAGCGACGTTGAACATATCGAGTCACAATCGCTTAACGGCATCGCGGTCATCAAAGTTTACTTTCAACCCGGCGCCAATATTCAAACGGCGCTGGCTCAGACTGCCGCGATCTCACAAACCTTCCTGCGGTTTCTTCCCCCAGGAACCACACCGCCGCTGGTGATCATCTATTCGGCGTCGACTGTCCCGGTCATCCAGATCGGATTGACCAGCGACACGCTTAGTGAGCAGCAGCTTTTCGATTTCGGAAACTATTTTATCCGCACGCAGCTCGCGACCGTTCCGGGCGCCGCCACCCCCTTCCCCTACGGCGGCAAACAGCGCGTCGTCAGCGTGGACATTGACCCAAGTTCACTCCAGGCCAAGGGCCTTTCTGCCGTTGACATCGTAAACGCCGTCAACGCGCAAAACTTGATTCTCCCCACGGGAACGGCGAAGCTCGGCACGCTTGAGTACAACGTGGAGATGAACGGCAGCCCGCAATCCGTCGCGGAACTCAACGATCTCCCTGTCAAGACCGTCAATGGCGCGACGATTTACATGAAGGACGTCGCCCACGTGCGCGACGGCTTCTCCCCGCAGACCAATATCGTTCTGTCTAACGGCCAGCGCGGCGTGCTCATGAGCATCTACAAGACCGGCACTGCTTCCACCATCGACATCGTCGACCGCGTCAAGCAGATGCTCGAGTACAACAAAGGCTCGATTCCCGAAGGCTTGCACATCTCTACTTTCTTCGATCAGTCGCTCTACGTGCGCGCTTCCATCCAGGGTGTCATTCGAGAGGCAATCATCGCCGCCTGCCTCACGGCTGTGATGATTTTGCTCTTCCTCGGAAACTGGAAAAGCACGCTGATCATTGCCGTCTCGATCCCTTTGTCCATTCTCGTGAGCATTCTTTGTCTCAGCGCCCTCGGCCAGACCATTAATATCATGACGCTGGGCGGGCTCGCGCTCGCTGTCGGCATCCTCGTCGACGACGCCACCGTTGAAATCGAAAACATCAACCGCAACCTGGCGATGGGCAAGGAAACCGTCCAGGCCATCCTCGACGGCGCGCAGCAAATTGCCGTGCCCGCTTTTGTTTCCACGCTCTGCATTTGCATCGTCTTCATTCCCATGTTTTTTCTCTCCGGCGTGGCTAAATTCCTGTTCGTTCCGCTTGCCGAAGCCGTGAGCTTCGCCATGCTGGCCTCCTACATGTGGTCGCGCACCATCGTGCCGACTCTGGCCATGTATCTCCTCAGTTCGGAGGACGAATATCACGCCGAAGAGCACATCGGAGAAAGAATGGGTTTCTTCCGCCGCTATCAACAGGGCTTCGAGCGGAATTTTGAAAAATTCCGGGAGGGCTACCGAGGAGCCCTGGGGTCGGCTCTGCGTTCGCCCGGGCTCTTCTCCGTATGCTTCCTGGCTTTCTGCGGTCTCTCGGTCCTGCTCGTCGGAGTTCTCGGCCGCGATTTCTTTCCGAAGGTTGACGCCGGACAAATTCGCCTGCACATGCGCGCACGCACAGGCCTGCGCATTGAGGAAACGGCGCGCCTCGCCGACCAGGTTAACGGCGTCATTCGCGAAACCATCCCGAAGGACGAGCTCACCACCGTTCTCGACAATATCGGCTTGCCTTACAGCGGCATCAACCTCACTTACAGCAACGCCGGCACTATCGGGAGCTCCGACGCGGAATTTCTTGTCCAGCTGAAGGAAGTGCGCGGCAGGCCCACTGGCGCGTACATCAACGAATTGCGCGAAAAGCTTCCGCAACGTTTTCCCGGCGTGCAGTTCTTTTTTCAGCCGGCGGACATCGTGACGCAAATTTTGAATTTCGGCACTCCCGCGCCCATCGACGTGGAAGTCACCGGCATGAATCAGCGCGGAAATTATCTTGTCGGGG